>Ga0102943_1001484_pt1 | contig 14592 bp, 11 predicted proteins | sample SalPonC_black_MG_FD_78174 | JGI IMG/M metagenome (GOLD analysis project Ga0102943, IMG submission 78174) | Salt pond soil microbial communities from South San Francisco under conditions of wetland restoration - Salt Pond MetaG... | ecosystem: Environmental > Aquatic > Marine > Intertidal zone >...
CCCTCGTCTATGCCTCGGGGAGGTTTTTTGAGACAATCCACGAGGATATCCGGAATACGGCATTGCCTGAACCAGCGGCAGTGATTGCCGGTGTGGGCAGTGAAATTCACACATTTCCGGAAGGTGAGCGTTTCACGGAATGGACGAGTCGGATCACGAAGGACTGGTCGGCTGAAAAAGTACGGAAGCTCCTCGCGGGTACAGTACGCCTGGAAAGTCAATCTGAAGAACTGCAATCCGAATGGAAGGTCAGTTATTACTACCCGGATGCCGGGTCGGATGAACTTGAGGCAATTTCACGAAAACTGGAAGCCAATCAACTGAAGGTGAACTGTGTCTACAGTTCCTGCCGCGACCTCGACATCCTTCCCGGTGATGCAGACAAGGGATCGGCGGCGCGCTGGCTGGCTGAAAAATGGTCTTTTCCCCTTGCCCATGTGATGACGGCCGGAAACTCCGACAACGATCGCGCCATGATGGGCGGTGGTATGAAGGGCATTATTGTCGCCAATGCCCACAAGGAATTGAAGCAGTTGGCCAGCCGGAAAAGCTGTTACCTCGCCTCGAGGGGCTATGGCTTTGGCGTTATCGAAGGAATTCGCTACTGGAGAGAACGGATTGAGGACAATGGAGAATCAAAACGAGAAGACAGATCGTGACCAACCCGAGCTTGGGCCCTTTGGGCGGGGATTGAGGTCGGGGAGATCCCCTGGGGGGGCAAGGTCACAGCGTTAATTGCTTTTCTCTCAGGTCACCTTTGCAAAAAACGGGAATTCCGGCAGGGCCCGTTGCATCCTGCATTACGTCGGAAAGCTGACCTTTGAGGAAGGCATCGGCAAGTCGCTTTCTTCGTGCCATCTGTATAAGCAATGGGATTCGTCGGGGGGGGTTGGTATGAATTCTGCGCGATAAGAAGCATGGAAGAAAACAAAACCGCCTTCGAAGAAAAGATCCGCGCTCAACTAAAGCAACGGCATGCCGAAATTGACTACCTGAAAGCGCAAATGAATGAGAAGAAAGCCGATGCGAGGATTGCCTATGAGCAACGCCTGGATGATCTGGAGCGTCAGCGCTCCTCTTTGGAGGCAAAGCTCGACGAGCTTTCCCGAGCCTCGGGATCGGCTCTTGAAGAATTAAAGAAGGGCGTTTCCGAGAGCTGGGACCGTTTCAGCAGTTCGGTGGATCAAGCCCGTCAGGAATTTAACTGAACAATACGTATTGATATGAACAAGCAACCGGAAATGTTCACCATCCTTGAGGGTAATCCCGCCGAAATCGAAACTCTGGCGAAACAACATGGAGGGCTGCGGACAAGTATTTACCTGCCCGTTTCGCACGACCCCCCTGAATCAGACCAGAATCCGATACGGTTGCGGGCCCTGATTGACGAAGCCGCCAACAAGCTCGCAATCAGTGGAGCAGATTCAGATACGGCGGAGACTTTGCTTAAACCCCTTGTTTCTCTGGCTTCCTCCCCTCGCGAACTCCTGACAAGAGGTAAAACACTGGCCTTCTTTCTTGATCTTGAATCCGCGTCGCTAATTGAACTTCCCTACGCATCCGAACCCAATTGCCGGGTTGGTAATCGCTTTGCCATCAAAGCACTGCTTCCCTTGCTCCAATGGAATCCGACCTATACGGCAGTCTGTCTCAACCGCGGGGAAGTGCGCGCGTTTCGCGGCAATCGCTTTGCCGTCGAAGCGGTTGAGATCCCGGATCTCCCTGAAAAGCTGGAGGATGTGACGGGTGTCGACGACCCTGAAAAATCTCTGCAACATCACACTGCCAAAACGACATCTGCGGAAGGCCGCCCTGGATCCGCGTCGACGGGGAAGATTCACGGTCAGGGGTTGCCATCGGACCTGGAGGATTCCCAGCTGAATCGCTTCTTCCGCCAAGTCAGCAAGGCCCTGCAGGCCTATTTGAACGGGCGGAAAGATACGCTGATCCTCTTCGGGGTGGAAGCGAACATTGGTCTTTTCAAATCCATGGAAGTGTGGAAGGAACGACGCGTCCTCGAAAAAACGGAGGATCCCCAGCAATGGAGTATCTCCCGGGTGAAAGAGGAAGCACTGCACCTGCTTGAGCCCGAGGCGAAGTCAGAGAGGGAGTTTTGTCTGGAGCGCCTGAGGGAGGCGGAGAACAAGGCAAGCGGACTTTTCCAGCTGAGCAATTGCGCGATGGCCGCGGCCACGGGACGCATCGAAACGGCGGCCGTGGCAATGGACCGGGATGTTAATGGGATCTGTGATGTCGAGAATATGGAGGTAAAAATAGTTGGCGATGAGGACCCGGTCTGCGCCTCGGACCTGTATGACTATATCGCGAGCGAGACCATTCGTCACGGCGGCGAGGTCTTTGGCCTTGAAGGGGCCTCTATTCCGGGAGAAGAGGGAGTCGCAGCGACGGTAAGGTTTTAAGCAGCCGGCGGTCCGGGAACATTCGCCATGAAAGCGGCCGATGTGGATATTTTGCATGCTGGAAAAGCTTTGTTTCGAAAATACAAAATGACAAAAGGTGTATTTTCTGAATACGACGAGAAAGTGAAAGACTGCATCCTTCCCTGCGTTAAGGGTCGTCCACTGACCTTGCGTTTCCGTCCCGACGGCATTGGCGAAGAAGGCTTTTTCAATCAGAACCCCCTCGACCATTTCCCCGACTTTATCCGGCGTATCAGGGTGCGCGAGCGCGGGAAGGGAAAAAAGACCGTAACCATGCCGGGTGCGGACAAAACCGTTGATCTCGTTTACTTTGTGAGGCAGACTGCGATCGAAGTCCAGGCTGCGCTTCCGCATGCCGATCAACCGCGTACAGAGTGGAGAACACCTCACGACGTATTGGGCAAAGCGAGAACCCATGGGCGGACCCGCGGTTGCGACCATGAATTGGGATCAGAGCAAATTTGTTATGAAAAATAGTGACGAAACCATTTGGCACACGCTTTCCTTCGATGACTGTCTGGAGCGTCTGAGCGGAGCGGAGAATGGCCTGAATAAAAAGGACGCCCGGGAACGGTTGGAGAAGTTTGGTCCCAACAAGCTTCCGGAAAAGAAGAAGGACAGTGTTTTTGCCGTTGCCCTGCGGCAGTTTCAGGACCCCTTAATCTACGTTTTGCTGATTGCCGGGATTGTCTCGGTCGGCCTGGAACATTGGAGTGATGCCCTGTTCATCTTCGCTGTCCTCGCTTTTAATTCCACTCTTGGAACGATTCAGGAATACAAGGCGCAGATTAGCGCTGAATCGCTTCAGGATGTCATCGAGAAGAAGGCGACTGTAATCCGGGAAGGGAAGCGACGTGAAGTCGACGCCGAAGATCTCGTTCCCGGTGACATCATCATCGTGACGGCGGGAAATGCTGTTCCAGCGGACATCCGCCTGAGGGAAAGCAGGGAGTTGCGCGTCGACGAATCCCTGCTTACGGGAGAATCTGAGCAGGTCGACAAAAACAGCGATGCCGATCTGGAAGAGGACACGTCGATCGGCGACCGGGTGAACATGCTTCACGCTGGTACTACGGTGACGAACGGACGCGGGGAGGGGGTTGTCTGCAAAACGGCGGAGCGGACAGAGGTCGGGCAGATCGCCCAATCGCTGACCGAAGAGTCGGAGGATCCGCCCCTCGTTCAGCGGATGCGCCAGCTGACCCGGCGCATCACGATCTTCATCGGGTTTGCGATTACGCTGCTCGCGATCTCCCAGATAACCACCGGTGCGACTTGGGCTGAAACCTTTGTCCTCGCCGTTGCGCTGGCAGTCTCCGCAATTCCGGCCGGTCTTCCCGTGGCGGTGACGGTGGCCCTCTCGGTGGCTTCACACCGGATGGCAAAACAGCAGGTCATTGTGCGCAAGCTCCCCGCCGTCGAGGGGCTGGGCTCATGTACGGAAATCTGCAGTGACAAGACCGGCACGCTGACGGAGAACCGCTTGACCGCAAAGCGCATCGTCCTTCCGCAAGGCGACTCATTTGGCTTGAGCGGAGAGGGGTTGGAGACAGAAGGTGAGCTGGAGACGCTCGACGATGAGCAGAACATCGCCGACTTCAAAGAGCGCCTTGAAAGTGCTTTGATGCCGGGGATTCTGGCGAACGAAGGTGACCTTGATTCAGAAGATGGCGAATTGAGGGTACGGGGTGATACGGTGGATGTAGCCTTTCTCGTTGTCGGTGAGAAAATCGGACTTGGGCGCGACCATCTATTGGAGGAGGACTATCCGCGGCTCGGCGAAATCCCCTACGCTTCCGAGAGGAAGTATGCCGCCTCTTTCCATCGGGACGGAGACGAGTTCCGGGTTTTTGTCAAAGGGGCTACAGAGACCGTGCTTGAATTTTGCGAAAGCGGGGACGCCGATGCGATTCGTGAACAATCGGAAGCGCTTGCCGGAGACGGTTATCGTGTAATTGCCCTGGCCAGCGGGTCGGTGGGAGATGAGGAAAGCGCGAAGAAGGCCGACGAATCGAGCCTGCGGGACCTTCAGTTCGAGGCACTGGTCGGCTTGATTGATCCTCTCCGGTCGGAGGTGCCGGACGCGGTCCATGCCTGCCATGAGGCGGGTGTCGGAGTCCGGATGGTCACCGGTGATCACCCAAAAACGGCTCTGGCAATCGGAAGACAACTCGGCATGGCCGGAGATGAGGAAGCGGCCGTGACCGGGAGCGAGATTATTGAGAGCCTTGGGGAAGACCGGAGTTCGGAAAGCGACAGGAATCCGGACGCCCTTGAAAAGATCAACCGCGCTCATGTATTCGCTCGAATTGAGCCGAAACAGAAAACCCGTCTGGTCGAACATCTTCAGGATGCAGGTGAATTTGTCGCTGTGACCGGGGACGGAGTCAACGACGCGCCCGCTCTGAACGCCGCCCATATCAGCGTGGCCATGGGTAAAGGCGGCACCGATGTGGCCCGACGGACCGCCCAGCTTATCCTCGGCGACGATAACTTTGCCTCCATTGTCAGAGGAATCAAAGAGGGTCGTATTGCTTACGACAACGTGCGCAAGGTGGTCTGGTTGCTGATCAGCAAACTCGTAGCCGAGATCATTCTCTTCGCCCTCGCCCTGGCTCTGGGACTGCCGTTGCCACTCTTCGCAGCCCAGCTCCTCTGGTTGAATCTGGTCACAAACGGAATTCAGGATGTGGCACTCGCTTTTGAAGGTGGCGAACCGGGGGTGCTCAAACGCCGCCCCCGGAAACCGGATGAACAGATCTTCAATCCGCAGATGGTCAAACAAGTCGGCATCATCGGTACCTGGATGGGACTGATTGCTTTCGCGGTTTTTTATTACCTGATTGAAGTCGTCAACATGGACACGGCGGAAGCACGCAACCTGCTCCTTCTCCTTATGGTTTTATTCGAAAACGGACATGTTTTCAATTGCCGTTCCGAGAATCGTTCAATTTTCCGGATTCCGCTCTCTGCGAACTGGCTCCTGATTGCCACGGTGGTGATCGCCCAGGGCGTTCATATCGCGTCCATGTACACACCCGGGCTCAGCGGCGTGCTTGGGACCCAGCCGGTCTCCTTCCAATCCTGGTTGATTCTATTGTTCGTCGCGCTCTCAATCATTGCGGTCGCTGAAATCTACAAGTCAGTTCGCAGGCGGATTTGAATTTTCTGGCGGATGGATCACTACAAAAGGTGCACCTTTTCCTGAAATAATCCCATGCCTATCATCAATCCCGCGCTTGCTCAGGCCGACGGTGGCGAAATGTCCCAGGTCGTGCTGTTGATTGGGGCAATTTCCGCGACCAGCCTTCTTCTAAAGCAAGCCTTCGAACGGTTTTCTCTCCCCCCGATAGTGGCCTATCTCCTCCTGGGAATGTTTGTCGCGTACCTGAACCGTGTCATTCCGCTTCTTGACCCTGAGGGGCGGGGCGGGACCGTGCTGGCCTTTCTTTCGGCCCTTGGAGTGATTATCCTGCTTTTTCGGGTGGGAATTGAAAGCGATCTACACGAACTTCGCCAGCAACTGCCCAGAGCCGCCGTCATCTGGCCGCCTAATATGATCCTGAGCGGATTTCCCGGCTATTGGGTGACCAAATATCTGCTCGGATATGAATTGATTCCGAGCCTCTTCGTCGCCGTCGCCCTGACCGCCACGAGTGTCGGGGTTTCGGTTGCGGTCTGGGAAGAGACCGGGAAGATCAGGCGGGGGGAGGGAAGCAGGCTAATTGACACAGCGGAACTTGATGATGTCTCTGGTGTTGCCCTGATGGCCCTGCTTTTCAGCATTGCCCCCGTTCTGCATGATTTCACCATTCCGGAAGGGAGTTCGGGCGGGGCGATCTGGCGCCCTCTCGGCCTGGAAGTGGCCGGGTTTATTCTTCGCTTCGGATTGTTTGCCGCTGCTATGATGGTTTTTGGCCGGTACCTCGAAAGGCCCCTCGACCGCTGCACCCGGCGAGTCGGAAACAAGGCCACCGTTCTCATCTTTGTTGTTGGTCTCGGCTTGGTCATTTCCGCGACCGCCGGCCTGATCGGACTCTCGCTCCCGATCGGCGCGCTTTTTGCCGGGCTTCTTTTGAGTCGCCACCGGAAGGACTACGGAGTGAAGCCCTTTTACAGCATCCTTTACTTGTTCTTCACGCCTTTCTTTTTCATTCACATTGGTTTCCTCATGGATCCCTCTTTCCTCGGTAAATCGCTCGGGGCTGGGGCGATTCTTCTGGTGGTGGCGATAATCGGGAAATTGATCGGGACAGGAATTGCGGCCTGGATCTTCACCGGACTTTATGGAGCAGTCTTGATCGGTGCGAGCATGGTGCCTCGGGCTGAAATCACGATGATCGTGATCGAGAGAGGCAGGAGCCTTGGTGACTGGGCTATGCCGCCGGACCTTTACGCGGCCATGGTCCTCATCAGTGCGGCAACTTGCCTCAGTACCGTTCTTTTCCTGCACTGGGCCTTGCGGCGCTGGGACTGAAGCAAATGCGCTCAAGGCAGTCCTGGCTTACTCAACATTTTGCAAGCCTGGTCATTCAGATTGATGCAAAATGCATATTCCGTGAAGGGAGACTCCCCAGTCGCCTGTCCAAATCGTCCGGAACATTTCCACAGCCACCCCGGAGATGATGAAAGGGTGTGCTGCCCTCTCGGATGGCACGCAAATTGCGCGGTAAAGGGGAAACGGAGGAAGACTTAGACAAAGATCGAATAATGAAAAAGTCAGTGGAGGAAAGAGCGATATGACAAAAGTCTGGACGTTGACCATGAACCCGTCGATCGACATCGGAGCAGAGGTTGAGTCGATTGCGCCGAACGTGAAGCTACGTTGTTCGAAGCCATCCATCGCACCGGGTGGGGGAGGTGTTAATGTGGCGCGCGCCCTTCACCGTATCGATGCCGAAGCCACCGCCGTTTTTCCCGAGGGTCCGGGATTGGGAGGATACTACCGGAATCTGATTGAGTCGGAGGGCGTGGATTGCCGGACTTTCGCAATCGGGCAAACCATGCATCGCATCAACAACCATTTCCGGGAGGCGGAAAACGAGCAGCAATATCGTTTCTGCCTGCCTGGACCGGAGATGACTGAGTCGGAATGGCGAAAGGCTCTTGCTCTCATAAAGGATTCACTGGCCGGAAAAGACATCCTTGTAATGAGTGGGAGTCTGCCACCGGGGGTTCCCGTGAAGTTTACCCGGCTCATGGCTGAGGCTGCCCGGGAAGAGGGGGCTTCATTTGTGCTGGATGCCCCCGGGAAGGTATTAAAGGAGCTGAAAGAGACACCGGTTGGCTGGATCACCCCGAATCAGAAGGAATTTGAGGAATTGATCGGTCATCGTGTCGACAGCGACCGGTTGGAGGAAGAATTGGAGACGTTTGTCGAGGCGAAGGTCTTTGAGAACGTGCTCCTCACCCTGGGTTCCGGGGGAGCCCTTTATGCGGGCGGGCGGCAAGGTGTCCTGCGGATTGAGGCTCCAGAGGTCGAAAAGGTGAGCGCGGTGGGAGCGGGCGACAGCGCGGTGGCCGGCTTAATCCTTGGACTTCTGCGTGGCAGGAACCATCGGACGGCGAGTGGGTGGGCGGTTGCCGCCGGAGCGGCCGCCGTCATGAGCCCCGGAACGGAGCTCCTGAAAAAGAAGGATTTCGATTCTCTATGCAAAGACGTTGAGGAACGGGTTGGTGCCGGCGAAAATTAAGGAAACTGTAGCGTTGGGTCACGACAAAAAGAGGTTCAAGCAGCACCGTCCGCACCCGTGGCACGGGATTGAACCGATGGTGGAGGAACCTGACACGGTGCGGGGGTTTATCGAAATAACCCAGTATGACCGGATCAAGTTCGAGATGGATCCTGTGACCGGCTACCTTTGCGTTGACCGGCCTCAGAGAAATTCCAGCTTACCCCCGAATCCTTATGGGTTTATTCCGCAAACCCTTTGTGGAAAACGGACCGGCGACTTCATGAAGCCGGGAACGCCGGGCGACAACGACGCCCTTGATATCGTCATTTTGAGTGAACACGAATTGACGCGTGCTGAAGTCGTTCTCGAAGTTCGGATCATAGGAGCTATCGAAACCCTGGATCACAACAAGGCGGACCCGAAAATTATCGCCGTCCTCAAAGGTGACCTGCTTTGGGGTGAACTGGAAGAGTTGAAGGATGTTCCTTCCAGCCAGGTAGAACGGCTGGAGCACTATTTTCGTCAATATAAGGTTGAGAAAGGGCATGAAAATCCCGTTACCGTGATGGGTCACTGTGTTCGGAAAAAGGCGATTGAGCTCTTCAGTAGATCCCTTGAAGATTACCGGGAGGTATTCGAAACATCAACGACTTAGAAAATGGAGAATTTATGAAAATCGTACCTGATCCTACGCTCGAATTCCTGAATGAGAAGCTCATCCGGGTTATCCTTAAGGAAGTCGACGGCTATGCGGTCAAGCCAACTCAGATCACCCTCTTGCCCGTCGGGAAGGCGTTCCTGCAAAAGTGCCTTGAGCACCATATCGCAGGGGCCAGGGAAAGCCGTTCGGGTTCCTCACCTGTTTCTGCAGATATTTTGAAAAAGGCTGAAGGAGCTATTTCGCCAAGTAAAGAATCCCTGAATTGAGTGTTGGAGCTGGACCGGCAGCCATTCCATCATTACTCCCTCCTTTAAGTCAGCCTGCCGGTCAAGCGATCGGACCGGCAGGCTGGGCTGGTAAAGGTTGCCGACGTCTGCCCGTCAACACCAACCTCTTTTCTCATTCTGCGCTGACGGCTGGCGCGTCAACTCCCGGCCATACTGATATCTTTCAGCTCTTGCCGCAGCCAATCCTCCATCAGTTGAAGTTCATAATAGAACGCTTTGCTGCGCCGAACGGGATCCGCCACATTCCAGAGGTAGGTCATGTCCGTGATTTGGGCCATGCCCTCCTTGACCAGCTGGCCGTCGGCATCTTTGACCGTGTAGCTGAACTTCAGGCGAGGCGGATAGATGTCCTTCATGATCCGGACATCTTCAAAGCCCGAACCCCGCCAGAATTCATACTCTCCGGCGAGCTCAACGTCCTTGACGGTTATCGAGAGGAGCGCATCTTCAGGGAGGTACTCGGAGGCTTCCTCTTTAACGAAATCCTCGAATTTTTCGGAGAATCGCGTGAAGAGCTTCTCGCTGTAAAATCCGTCTTCCTCCATGTCGCTGAAGGTCTTCGGATCCTCCCACTCTAGTTTTACCTCAGCCGCTGGAAGCGATGTCGCGAGGGCCGGCATAAGAGCCAGAGAGATTAATCCAATTCCGTAGGTTGTCCATTTTGTCTTCATATCGTCTAAACGTACGCAATACCCGTGCCAGTCGACACTAATCAATAAAAGTCGGCCTTTCAGTAACGGAAAACAGATTCCTTCAAGGCTTCGCTCTTTCATCAGACATGGTAGTTTCCAACTCCGCGACCCTCTTCAGGGTGTCTACGATGGAATCCGGGTTCAGGGACATGGAATCGATGCCGTGACGGACGAGGAACTCGGCGAACTCGGGGTCATCGCTCGGCCCCTGGCCGCAGATGCCGATTTTAATGCCGGCGTCATGGGCAGCTTCAATGAGCGTTTCGATGGCCCTGGTCACCGCGGGATCCGTTTCGCTGAAGAATTCGCTCAAGGCTTCCGAATCGCGGGAGATGCCAAGAATAAGCTGGGTAAGATCGTTCGAACCAATTGAAAATCCATCACAGCGGGCAGCGAAATTTCCAGCCTGAAAAACGTTCGAGGGGACCTCGGCCATCAGATAGACCTGCAGGCCTTTCTCTCCCCGGACGAGCCCGTTCCGGGCCATTGCTGCGAGGACGCCATCCACTTCCCCGGGGGTTCGGCAGAAGGGAATCATGATAACGATGTTTTCCATCCCAATTTCCTCTCGCGCCCGTTTCAGCGCGGCGCACTCCAGGGCGAAGGCCTCTTTGAAATGCTCCGAGCGGTATCGGGCCGCACCGCGAAAGCCGAGCATGGGGTTGCTTTCCTCTGTTTCGAACTCGGCTCCTCCGAGTAGTTGAGCGTACTCGTTTGTCTTGAAATCGCTCAAGCGAACGATGGTCGGTTTCGGGTATTGGGAAGCGGCAATTGTCGCAATGCCTTCGGAAAGATGCCGGATGAAGTATTCTCCACCGTCCTTCCAGTCCTTGATCAGTTCGCGGATTTTTGCCCGATCTTTTTTGTCTCCGACCTTCTCTGGATTCAAGAGGGCCAGAGGGTGGGCTTGGATCGTATTGTTGATGATAAATTCAATTCGGGCCAGACCGATGCCGCATGTCGGCAGGGAGGCCCAGCGAAAGGCACCTTCCGGGCTTGCGAGGTTCATCATGATCTCGGTTTTTGTCTCTGGCATTGCATCCAGCTTGACCGTCTCCTTTTTGATCGGAATTCGGCCCTTGTAAATTCGGCCTTCCTTTCCACTCGTGCAGTCAATTGTCACCTCTTCCCCGTCCTGAAGAGATTGGGTCGCGTTGCCTGATCCGACAATCGCCGGTATGCCCAACTCGCGGCTAACAATAGCGGCATGGGCGGTGCGTCCGCCCTTGTCGGTCACCACCGCGGCGGCCCGTTTCATGATCGGTCCCCAGTCGGGGTCGGTCATTTCTGTCACGAGGACATCTCCGTCACTGAACTTTTCATTCTGCGACGGTGAGGAAAGTTTTCGGACTTTCCCGACAGCCGCCGCCTGTCCGATGGCAATCCCTGAAACGAGTTCTTCGCCGGTTGATTTCAGAGAATACGTCGTCAGTACAGAACGGTCCTTCTGGGATTGTACGGTTTCCGGACGGGCCTGGAGGATATGGAGTTCACCGGTTTCGCCATCCTTGGCCCATTCGATGTCCATCGGTTTTCCGTAGTGATCCTCGATTGTCTTTCCCCATTCGGCGAGGCGTACCGCCTCCCGGTCGGAAAGGACAAAGCGCCTGCGATCCTTTTTCGGTGTTTCTTTGTTCTCGATCTGCTGGTCTTTCTTTTTGCTGTAGACTGCTTTAATCTCCTTTTCGCCCAGGGAACGACGGGTGATGGGGAGGCAGCCTTCAAGGCCGAGTTTCGGTTTGAAAAGAACAAATTCGTCCGGATTGACTTCGCCTCCGACGACCGTTTCACCAAGTCCCCAGGCACCGTTGATTACGATGACATCCCGGAAGTCGCTATCTGTGTCGAGGGTAAACATCACCCCGGACGCTCCAAGATCGCCCCGCACCATAAGCTGGACACCGGCGGAGAGGGCAACCGCCATGTGATCAAAATTCTTTTCCTCACGGTAACTGATTGCCCGGTCGGTGAAGAGCGAGGCGTAGCACCTTTTACATGCCTCCAAAACCTCACCTTCTCCGGTTACATTTAAAAAGGTCTCCTGTTGTCCGGCAAAACTGGCCTCCGGCAGATCCTCGGCAGTGGCGCTGCTCCGCACCGCCACGCTGGCTTCAGACCCCTGTTTCTCGGAAAGCTCCCGGTAGGCCCTCCGAATGGCTGCCTCTACCTCGGAAGGCCATTTCCCCTTCATGATCTCGGCGCGTATTTTCTGGCCCGCTTTTTCGACCCCATCCTGCCCTGCCTGATCGAGGAATTTTTCAATAGTCTCTTTCAGCTTGTTTACTTCGACAAACTTCCGGTAGGCCTTGGCCGTAGTGGCAAAACCATCCGGAACCTGAATTCCACGATTGGCGAGGGCGCCAATCATTTCGCCCAGCGAGGCGTTTTTACCACCCACCTGACTTGTGTCTTCATGGTTTAACTCCCCCAGCAGCCGTACAAACTCGTTTTTTTTCTGACGCATACCAGAAGGGGCGCAAATTGCATGCCAAGCAAGTTCCCGAAGGACTTCAGTCCAATCCAGTGAGATGGACAAATTTCTGGAAATTATTTCGATGCATTACGCCCAGCGACTGCATTTTTGTTCATGCATTCTGCAACCTGATCACCTTACTGCTTAAGAGGTATCAGGAGCTGAATTTCCGGCGACGGATGGACTCGCCCGAGCCAAGCTTCCCCCGGGCAAGTCCGGGAAAGCGTTTCCGCAACCAAAGACCAAACAGCGTGATAAGGATAAAGACTCCAGCGAGGACGGTGAACCATTTCGGGTCGAATTCCACAACCGCTCCTCCAATTCCGACCGGCACGACACTCAGGACAATGTAGATGGGCGCCCCGATACCCAGGAAAACACGCAAAGGCAGATCCGTCAGCGCGAGCAGGTAAAGCTTGGCAAAATAGGGTGGTCCCGGAATGGCGGCCACGGCCGCGGTAAGCCAAATGCGATCTTTGCCTTTGATTGGAGGGATGGCGTAGCCCGAACCTTTGAGAAAATCCCTGACAGTCTCCCGAAAGGATCCCCGCGCAATATAGTAGGCTGCGAAATTATGGAGAAGGAGTCCAAAACCGGACAAGACCATTCCCCCTGCGAATCCGAAGCGGAAGCCTGCCAGAATCAGCATGATCCGTATCGGCATACCGCAGAGTGGCAGGATAAGAAAAGCGACGATGACCCAGAAAGCGGGCAGTTTGTCGCTCATGGCGACAATCGTTTCCTGGTTCAGGCTGCCTCGATAGAAATACAGCAACGACCCGAGAAAGATCAGCCCGAAAGCGAGCGAGAGCAGTTTCGCCCGATGTTTCCATAATCGCTTAAAGTCCGGCATCGGCATTTGGGAAAACGAGTTCCGCGCAGAGCGGAAGGTGATCGGAGGCAACAACGGTGGTCGCTGTCCGCGGCACTTCAACCTGGCGGACCTTGAAGTGATGGCTCAAAAAAATGTGGTCCAGTCGAAGGAACGGACGAAGGGAGGGGAATCCGGGGTGGATAGGGATCTTCCCGGCGCGGTCCCAGACGTCCTCCAGCGATTGGGCCAGTTGGCGGTAGACCCACGACCCGGGGCGGGAGTTGAAGTCGCCGCATAGAACAACCGGTTCATTCTCCGGGATCCCACCAAGCCATTTCTCGCCCAGCAGAACGGAAGCTTGCTCTCGGCGTTCGGCAGCGCCCAAGCCGAAATGGGTGTTTATAAAATGAATAGGTTTACCTTCTTCCGGAAGAATGCGCAGATAAATCGCCCCGCGCCCTTCCCGTCTGCGGGCCGCCGGGGTGAGAAAGCCCGCCCGGACTTTTTCGAAGGGGTATTTTGAAAAAATCGCGATACCATAACCTTCGTCTTCTTTCTCCAGCATGGTTTGGAAAACATGTTCCATGCGCAGGTGGCGCGCGATCAGGTGAGCCTGATCCTGACTGCCGCTGGATCGGCGGTGGGCATCCACTTCCTGAACCGCGACCAGATCCGGATCAAAGCCATTGATGACCCGGGCGATACGCTCCGGCCGCACTTTTCCATCAAGTCCGCGACAGCTGTGCAGGTTGTAGGACATGACCCGGAGGGTGGAACATGCCTTTTTCCGTGACGGCCTTTCGGGCACGCGTTCCGTGGGTGCATTTTCGCGACCCAGATAATGGAGAGCAATTTTAAACAGGTCTTCACCCCGTACGCGGGAAGTGGTGGAGGGCAGGTGAGCGACGTGCCAGCTCCGGATGCGGTCCGGAAGGAGAAGGAATCCACGGGTTTCCTCAAAGCCCGGTCCTCCATGGGCACCGTTTTCTTCCGCAAAACTGAGAGCCGGCTTTTCAGGATCCCAGCCGATGATGACAATATCCCCGGAATCCGGATGGTGGCAAAGTTGTTCTGTGTCCTTGGAAATTTCGTGCAGGAAGGGATGGTCCTTTCCGAACACACTCTCTTGGTTCCTGCCCAAATCTCCCTCTCCGCGGCTGTTAAATGCACGCACGGGGCGTCCTTCTTCGGGAAGAAGAACCAGGGGAACGCCTTTATTGACGAGGTTACGGGCATAAGTGCGCATCACCTCGGGACTCGGATTGCGGGGCACATATATATGCCCGACCGGACCCATCGCGGTGACCACGACCCGGCTTTCAGCTTCCGAAACCTGGCCTGAGTCTCCGCCTTTCCGTCGTTGACTTCCCAGCACCGCTTCGCAGCGTTCCTTCGTCTGTCCCGTCAGTCCGCCAAAGGGCTCGTTCCCTTCCCATACATCGAGGTCTTTCAAGGGGCCTTCAGCAAACACCTCCGAGAGCGCGGACCGAAGCGAGCGCCCGTTTCTACGTGCAAAGGATTCCGTGCGCTCCTGGCCGTGATCGGAATA
>Ga0102943_1001487_pt1 | contig 14581 bp, 13 predicted proteins | sample SalPonC_black_MG_FD_78174 | JGI IMG/M metagenome (GOLD analysis project Ga0102943, IMG submission 78174) | Salt pond soil microbial communities from South San Francisco under conditions of wetland restoration - Salt Pond MetaG... | ecosystem: Environmental > Aquatic > Marine > Intertidal zone >...
CACCGTGCCGGGGGTCTCGCCCGCCTTCCAGTCGCGCGTCTCGATCCAGCCGGGGGCGACGGCGTTGACGCGGATCGCGGGGCCGAGGCTGACCGCGAGGGCGTGGGTGAGGGCGACGATGCCGCCCTTGGCGGCGGCGTAGGCCTCGCAGTCGGGCTCCGACTGGAAGGCGCGGGTGGAGGCCATGTTGACGATCGCCGCGCCCTCGGCCCTGCGCAGCAGCGGGACCGCGGCGCGGGTGCAGAGGAAGGTTCCGGTGAGGCTGGCGTCCACCCGGCGGCGCCATTCGGCGAGGGGGAGATCCTCGACCGGTCCGGTCTCGGGGCCCGCGATGCCGGCGTTGTTGAAGAGAAGCGCGAGGCCCGCCTCTGCCGTCCAGGCGTCGATCCGCGCGAAGGCGGCGGCGACGTCGGCTTCCTCGGCCACGTCGCAGGGCAGGGCGAGGAGGTCGTCGCCGGGATGCGCGCCGGCGAGCTCGCCGAGCGCGCCGCGGTCGAGGTCGAGCGCCGCGACGCGCCAGCCCTCCGCCAGCAGCCGCTCCGCCGCGGCGCGCCCGATCCCCTGCGCGCCTCCCGTCACCGCCGCGTGCCGCGCCATCGCCGCGCCTCCTCCCGATCCGCCGTCCCCTTGTCCTGCCTGCGGCGGCCGACGGGATCAACCGGCGAGCGCGAGCGCCCCGGCGAGGGCCGAGACGGCGACCAGCGCGAGGGAGGCCCGCCAGGGCGTGCGCACGCCGGTCTCGACCTCGACCCGCCGAGGGACCAGCGCCGCCGGAACGCCGGCGAGCAGGGTGGCGGCGAAGATCAGCCCCGCCGTCGCCGCCGGCGCCGCTTCGAGCGTCAGCGCCGCGCCGCCCGCCACCAGCAACGCCATCGCCGCCAGCGCGCCGGCGAGCGTGCGGTAGAGCGCGCCGAGCACGAGGCGCGCGTTCGCGCCCGGCGCCGCGCCGTCGCGCGCCAGAATCTCGGCGTGATAGCCGAGCGGCACGGCCCCGACGCCGTAGCGCAACGCGAGCGCGAGCAGACCGAGCGAGACGAGGGCGTAGAGCGCGAGGGCGGCGTCGAGCATCCGGGGGGCTCCTTTTCGGGCGGGAACAAGCGCGGCGGGGTCAGCCCTCCGGCGGGTCGTCCAGTTCCTCCGCCAGCGCCGCGAGCGAGGGGATCACGAGACGCCGGCCGGCCCGCGTCAGCAGCCCCTCGCCCGAGAGCCGGCTCATCTCGCGCGAGACCGCCTCGCGGTTGGCGCCGATGCGCGAGGCGAGGTCGAGATGGGTCGGGGCGGGCGAAAGCTCGGCCCGGTCGGCGCCGTCCGCCGCCGCACGGCCGCGACGCAGCACCTCGCGCACCACACGGTCGCGCACCAGCATGGTCGAGAGTTCGAAGACGCGTTCGGTGACGGAGCGGATCTGCCCCGTCAGGTGGCGCATCAGCGCCAGCGCGAAGCCCGGCGAATCGGCGATCAGCGCCTCGAAGTCGGCGCGCGTCAGCACCCCGGCCAGCACCGGGCCCCGCGCCGTGACGCTGGCCGAACGGGGCGAGCGGTCGATCGCCGCGATCTCGCCGATCATGTCGCCGGGGCCGACGTCGCGATAGGTCACCTCGCGGCCCTGCACGGAGACGAGCCCGACCTCCGCGCGCCCTTCGAGAATCAGGTAGAGATCGGCGCCGGGCTCGCCGGCGGTGACGATCGGCTCGCCGTCGCCGAAGCGGATCGGTCGGAGGCGGGCGCCGAGGGCCTCGCGCTCCTCCCTGCCGAGCGACGCGATGAAGCCGTCTGCTTCCGCGATGGCGTCCGTCAGCATGCCCCCGTCCCCTTGCCTGCCGCAAATCGCGCCGCGTCACAGTCCCATTTAAGCCGACTGTGCGCAAACGCACAGCGCTGGCGTGCCGACTCGGTGCAACTGATCCCTGCGACACGAGCGGAACCCTCGGGAGGAACGGAGATGACGGGACGGCCGCAGCCGCGACCCAGCGTCGCCGACGTCTACTGGGTCGACAAGACCTTCCCGCTCGAAGCGATCCGCCCCGGCGGCGCGCTCTGGCTCGTGATGCTGGTGGCGCTGGCGCTGATCTGAGGGCGACGGCGCGAGGCGCGGCGGCGGGGATGGGGAGCCCGCCGGAGACGCCCGGCGCCACGAGACGACGGAGGCCATTCGGGCGGCCTCCGTCACGCGGCCCCGCCCCGACGCATCCGTCGGCGCGGGCGGGGCCGCATTCGGCCCGCCGCGCCTCCGCCGATCGGCGTGGGGGGCCCCGGGCGCCGCCGCCGCCATCTCCCGGGCCGCGGCGGGCGCGCGGGCGTCGAGGCGCGGCTCGCCGGCCTCGCGGTCGCCCTTGGGGCGGCGACCGCGAGGCCGGCGCCCGGGAGGGCCCGCATGTCATCGGCCACCCGCCGCGGCCAGGGCTTTCGGCTGCGTCGTCGAGCGCGGCGCCGGACGGGCCCGCGACGCGTCGCCGGGCCTGGCGTTCCGGCCGCATCGAGACCCGAACCTCCTCGAGCGCCGACCTCGGGCGCTCGGCCGCGCCTTCAGTGCGGCAGGCCGGCGACGGCCCCGGTCCAGTCGGTGCGCGGTCGGCGCATGGCGAGAAGCCGGGCCGCCTCCTCGCCGCGGCCGAGGCGCAGCAGCGCGCCCGCGAGGGCGTGCTCCACCAGATCGCGCTGGGCGCGGCTGCCGCCGATGCGCTCATGCTCGGCCATCACGCCGGTGAAGCGGGCGACGGCCCCCGCCCAGTCGCCGCGGGCGTAGTCCCCGAAGCCCTCCGCGAGGGCGCGGACCACCGGCGCGGCCGGGCCGCGGGCGTCGCGCACGATCCGGGCCAGCGCCTCGCCCTCGCCGGCCATGGCGTGCGCGAGGGCGGCGTGGACGTCGGCGAAGGCGATCCCCGGCTCCGGAAACCGCGCGGCGGCGAAGGCGCTGACCGTCGCCCAGCGCTCCGGCGGGACGGCGACGCCATGCAGCTCGGCCCGCGCCAGCAGCGCGGCGGCGTCGGTCAGCACGTTGAGCGGCGGGCTCGTCGAGCGGGCGGGGTCGAGATCCTCGTCCATGACCCGCCACATGGTCGCGAGGTCGCCCGTCTCCAGCGCCCAGAGGCCGACATGCCAGCTGACGTGGCAGTGCAGCTGCGCCGTGCGGTCGAGCCCGCGGTGATAGGCCGCGAGATCGGCGAGGCCGGCCCGCGTCTCGCCGCACTCGTAGTGCAGGTGCGCCTTGACGTGCACGCCGTGCGCCGCGGTGGGACGGAGTTCCAGCGAGCGGTCGATGTCGCGCCGCGCGGGCTCGAGCCGGCCGACCTCCATCTCCGCGAAGGCGTGCTGGCAGAGGAACCACCAGTCGTCGCCGTAATGCGGGGCCAGCATGGTGGTGAAGGCGAGCTGCTCGGCCTCCCGCCCGGCCTGGCCGGAGAAGCCGATCAGGCCGAAGACGCTGGTGCAGGTCTGCGCCACGAGGACGTCGCGCGGATGCTCGGCGGCATGGGCGCGGAGGCGGGGACAGGCCTCCGCGCCGCGGCCCTCGATCAGAAGGCCGAGGGCGTCGATCTGAGCCGCCTCGCGCGAGGTGAGGCCGCCGGCGAGGGCGCGGGCGCGGGCCAGCGGGCCCTTCGCCTCGGCCGCCTTGCCGAGGCCCTGTTTCGCGCGCGCCAGCGCCAGATGCGCCATCGCGAAGCCCTCGTCGTGCCCGATCGCCGTCTCGAGCGCGGCCTCGACGCCGGCGTCGCCGCCGATCAGGAGGTCGACGCCCCGGACGTAGGCGTCGCGCGCCGCGTCCGAGCGGGTGCTGAGCGGGCTGTCGTAGCGATCCTCGAGCATGGCGCGTCTTCCCCTTGCGGCCGGGCCTCGGTGGACGATCGTAGGCGAGGCGGGGCCGCCGGGCCATGCGGGAGATCGCCGCCGCAGGCAACCCGGCGGGTCGCGGGGCGTTTCTGCGGTTCGGACGCCGCGCCCCGAAGGAGAAGACGCATGTCGCTGGAGGACTACGAGGCCCGACGCGGCGATCGCTCGCCCGAGCCGCGGGGCGGCGAAGCGTCCGGGGACGGCCCGATCTTCGTGATCCAGAAGCACGACGCCTCCACCCTGCATTACGACTTCCGGCTGGAGGGCGACGGCGTCCTGAAGAGCTGGGCGGTGCCCAAGGGCCCCTCGACCGACCCGAGCGAGAAGCGCCTCGCCCTGCCGACGGAGGATCATCCGATCGACTACGCCGATTTCGAGGGCGTGATCCCGGAGGACGAATACGGCGCCGGCACGGTGCTGGTCTGGGACCGCGGCCCCTACGAGCACCTGACCGAGGCGCGGGACGGCGGCGAGCCGCCGAGCCTCGAGGAGGCGGTCGAGACGGGGCATGTGGTGGTGCGCCTGCACGGCGAGAAGCTGACCGGCGGCTACGCCCTGCAGCGCGTCGAGGACGCGGAGGATCCCGAGGACGCGCGCTGGCTCCTCGTGAAGATGAGCGACGACGCGGCCGACGCGCGGCGCAACCCGGTCTCGACCGAGCCGCTGTCCGTCGCCTCGGGTCGCGACCTTCAGGAGGTGCGGGAGGACGAGGGCGGGGAGGACGACGCATGAGCGGGCCCGGGCCTCTCGCGGACGAGGATCTCTCCGAGGCGCCGGAGGGACCGACCCCCGGCTTCCTCGCCCCGGCCTTGGCGACGCTGACGCACGAGCCCTTCGACGACCCGGGCTGGATCTACGAGCGCAAGCTGGACGGCGAGCGCGCCGTCGCGGTGCTGAAGGACGGGCGCGCGCATCTGCTGAGCCGCAACGAGAAGCGCCTCGACGCGACCTATCCCGAGCTGGTGGAGGCGCTGCCCGGTCGCTTCGGCGCCGACGCGGTGCTCGACGGCGAGGTGGTGACCTTCGACGGGAACGTCACCAGCTTCTCGCGCCTGCAGAAGCGGATGCAGGTGAAGGACCCGGAGCGTGCGCGAGAGACCGGCGTCGCCGTGTTCCTCTACGTCTTCGACGTGATGCACTTCGCCGGGCGCGACCTGCGCGGCCTGCCGCTCCGCCGGCGCAAGGCCGTGCTGCGCAGGGCCGGGTCCTTCGGCGGCCGCGTCCGCTTCGTCCCTCACCGCAACGAGGACGGCCTCGCCTGGCTGCGCGAGGCCTGCGACAAGGGCTGGGAGGGGCTGATCGCCAAGCGCGCCGACGCGCCCTATCCGGACGGCCGTTCCCGCGCCTGGCTCAAGTTCAAGTGCGAGGCGGGGCAGGAGCTGGTGATCGGCGGCTACACCGCGCCCGAGGGAGAGCGCAGCCGCTTCGGCGCGCTGCTGGTCGGCCATTACGACGACGGCGACCTGATCTACGCCGGCAAGGTCGGCACCGGCTTCGACGAGGCGACGCTGGCGGACCTTCACGCCCGCATGGCCGAGCGCGAGCGTCCGTCGCCGCCCTTCGCCGATCCGCCGGACGAGGACGGGATCACCTGGGTCGAGCCGGAGCTCGTCGCCGAGATCGGCTTCACCGAGTGGACCGATGCGGGGCGCCTGCGCCATCCGCGCTACCTCGGGCTGCGGCGCGACAAGGACCCGCGCGACGTGGTGCGGGAGGATCCGTCGTGACCGAGGCGGCGGAGATCGAGGCCGGCGGCCGGCGCGTGCGCGTCTCGCGCCCGGAAAAGGCGCTCTACCCCGAGGCCGGGATCACCAAGCGCGACCTCGCCGAGTACTGGGCCGGGATCGCCGAGGTGGCGCTGCCGCACTACCGCGACCGGGCGCTGAGCGTCGAGCGCTATCCGGACGGCGTCGGGGAGAGCGGCTTCTACCAGAAGCACGTCCCCGACCACTGGCCCGACTGGATCCGCCGGGTCGAGCTGCCCAAGGAGGGCGGCACGGTGGTCCACGCCGTGGTCGAGGAGGCGGCGACGCTGGTCTATCTCGCCGATCAGGGGGCGATCACGCCGCATCTGGCGCTGGCGCGGCTCGAGGCGCCGGACCGGCCCGACCGGCTGGTGATCGACCTCGACCCCTCGGACGACGATTTCGCGAAGGTGCAGGACGCGGCGCGGGCCGCGCGCGACCTGTTCGCGGCGCTCGAGGCGCGGGCCTTCGTGCAGACCACCGGATCGCGCGGCCTGCACGTGGTGCTGCCGCTCGACCGGTCGGCGGGGTTCGAGGAAGCGCGGGACTTCGCGCACGCCTTCGCCGAGCGGCTCGCAGCCGCGGATCCGGAGCGTTTCACGACCGAGCAGCGCAAGGCCGAGCGCGGCCGGCGCGTCTATCTCGACGTGCAGCGCAACGCCTACGGCCAGACGGCGGTGGCGCCCTACGCGCCCCGCGCGCGGCCGGGCGCGCCGGTGGCGACGCCGCTCGACTGGGACGAGGCGCTGGCGGCGGGGACGGGGCCGCGGGACTGGGACGTGCGCGCGATCCCCCGCCGCCTCGGCCAGAAGGCGGATCCCTGGGCGCGGATCGACCGCCACGCCGCCTCGGCGGAGACGCTGGCGCGCCGGCTCGCGGCGCTCGACTGACGGCGGGCCGCCGGTTCAGCCGGCCGCCGCCGCTTTCGCGCGCCCGTCGTCCGCGGCGGCGAACGGCTCCGGCGGCGCGTTCAGGACGTGCACGGTGCGCGTCGGGAAGGCGAACTCGACGCCCATGCGCTCGGCCAGCGCGATCACGTCGCCCACCAGCCGGTGCCGCGCGCGAAGCTGCGCGTCGTAGCCGGCGACGCGGAAGAAGGTCCAGCACTCGATCTCGATCGCGGAATCGCCGAGGGCCGAGACCGCGACGTAGACCTCGTCCGGATCGACCCCGGGCTGGGCGCGGACCGTCTCGCGCAGTTCCTCCACGAAGGCGTCGAGCGTCTCGCGCGGGGTCGAATAGGTCACGGCGATCGGCAGGTCCACGCGCCGGCGCCGCCGCACCCCCCAGTTCACCAGGGGCTGGTCGGAGAGCTGGGAGTTGGGGATGATCATCACGGTGTCGTCGAGCCGCTTGAGGCGGGTCGAGCGCAGGCCCACCGTCTCCACGATCGCGAGCGTGCCGTGCGTCTCCACCATGTCGCCGCGCTTGAACGGACGGTCGGTGAGCAGGAGCGCGCCGGCGAGCATGTTCGAGACCGTCTCGCGCGCCGCGAAGGCCACCGCCACGCCGCCGACGCCGAGGCCGGTCAGCACCCCCTCGTAGGGCAGCTCGGCGATGTCGGCCACGGCGATCAGCGCCGCCACCGCGATCAGCAGCTTGGCGACGCCGGTGGCGAGCGAGGCGACGATCTCGTCGGCGTAGCCCGGCGTCTCGGCCGCGCGGTTCGCGAACAGATCGCCGATCGTCTCGGCGAGCCGCCAGGCGAACCAGGCGCCCGCGACCACCGCGAGCACGGCGAGCACCCGGTAGATCACCTCGAAGCCCGGGCCGAGCGTGCCGAAGGCCGAGAAGGCGCGCAGCAGCAGCGTCACCACGACGAACAGCGCGACCGGGCGCGCCAGCGCCGCCGCGCGCGCCCGACGCGCCTGCGCGTCCGCGCCGATCGGCAGGCGCCCCGCCGCCGCCCGCAGCAGCCGCCCCGCGAGCCAGCCTGCGAAAAGCGCGACGAGCGTCGCGCCGAGAAGCGCGAGCCATTGCCAGTTCTCGAGGAGGACGTCGCGGCGCAGGAGCCGTGGCGCGGCCTCGCGGATCCGCTCTCGCAGCGTGAAGAACTCGGTCAGCGGCGGGCGCGGCGCGATCTCCTCGGAGGGGGGCAGGGCCTGGATCGCGGCGAAGACCTCCGGCGCCGTGCGCAGCGTGTCGGCGGTGAAGCGCCAGGGGCCGGGCGTGCCGTCGGGGCCGCGCACGCGCTCGATCGCCACCGATCCGGCGGCGTGCTCGTAATGCACGTAGGGCGTGGCCTGCCGCGGGTCGTTCGGCACCTCCTGCCAGACGACGTAGCTCACGCGGTCGAGGATCTGCTTGAGGTAGTCGGCGAGGATCGGCCCCTCCGCCGCGCGCAGATGCGCCGGAAGGAAGGAGAGGTCCAGCGTCTCGAGCGCCACCTCCTCGCCGCCGTCGGCCCAGGTGTGCGTGCCCTCGATGAAGCGGATCATCACGCCGCGCGGGGAGTCGCGCCAGGCGGCGCGCGCGCTCGCGACCGAAGGCTCGTCCATCGCCTCGAGGAACAGCGTCGTGGTGGCGGCGAGCGTCGCGGCGTCCGGCGCCACGAGGCGCCAGCCCCGGCCGATCCGGCGGAAGCGCAGCGTGGTCCGCGCGGCGCCGGCGCTCGGCCCGATCACGAAGCTCGCCTCGTCGCCGTCGACCCGTTCGGGAGCGTCGTAGCTGCGGAAGGTGGAGAGATCGACCAGCCGCCAGAGCATCAGGCGCCGGCGGTTGCGGTCGCGCGAGTCCTCGACGCCGCCCTCGAAGATGAGGCGCGCGTCGACCTGGCGCAGCGCCTCGACGTTGCCGGAGCGGATCGCGTCGTTGCCGGCGCGCAACAGGCCGCGCAGCGTGTCCCGCGGCGTCTCCGTCCCGCCATAGCCGGTCCCGGCCCCGGGCGTCGTCTCGCTGCGCTCGCCGTTCCAGTAGCCCCCCGTGCCGAAGCGCCCGGTGAAGCTGCGCCGGTCCGGCGCCAGCGCGAAGACGAACGCGCCCGAGGCCGCGCCCTCGTTCCATTCGCCGCGCAGGACGTCGCCCTCGACGCGGCCCTGAAGCACGCCGCCGCCCGGCTCGTAGCGGCCGATCACGACGTCGTCGTCCTGGGTCAGCGTCATCAGGGCGCGGCCGTCGACCCAGAAGGTGCGCCAGTCGCCGGTCCAGGACGACGCCTCCTGCGCCCGGGCCCCGGAGACGAGGAGCAGCGTCGCGGCGAGCGCGGCGAGCAGGAGCGAAGGCGGGCGCATGACGGATCCTCCGGGCCGAGGGCCCTTTTCGCGGCGTTGAATGCCGTCGCGGAAGCCGCCTGTCCAGCCTTCAGTCCCCGATCGCCTCCTCCTCGTGCGCCGCCGGTCCGCGCCGCTTGCGCACCGCGAACCAGACCGCGATCCCCAGCAGCACCGCCGTCGCCGCGTAGATGCCGACGGCGATGGGGCTCGCGAACAGGATCCCCGGATCCCCGCCCGAGATCGACAGCGCCCGGCGGTAGTTCTGCTCCATCTCCGCCCCGAGCAGCAGGCCAAGCACCACCGGCACCACCGGGATCTCCAGCTTGCGGAACAGGAAGCCCAGCACCCCGAAGCCCACCATCACGAAGAGATCGAAGGTGGAGTTGGAGATCGAGTAGACGCCGACGAAGCTGACCATCACCACCATCGGCATCAGGATCCGCATCGGCACCGCGAGGATCCGCGTGAACACCCCCACCAGCGGCAGGTTCAGCACCAGCAGCGTCACGTTCGCCACGAACAGCGCCGCGATCAGCCCCCAGACCACGTCCGGCTGCGTCTGGAACAGGAGCGGCCCCGGCTGGATGTTGAGCGAGATCAGCAGCGCCAGCAGCACCGCCGTCGTCCCCGATCCGGGCACGCCGAGCGACAGCATCGGCACCAGCGCGCCGCCCGCCGCCGCGTTGTTGCCCGCCTCGGGCGCCGCCACGCCCCGCGGATCGCCCTTGCCGAAGGTGCCCCGGTCCGACCACCGCTTCTCCAGCGTGTAGGCCATGAACGAGCCGAGCGAGGCCCCCGCCCCCGGCAGCACGCCCGAGACGAAGCCGATGCCGGAGCCGCGCAGCATCGCGCCGCCGGTCTGCCGGATCTCCGACCACTTGGCGAAGGCCCGGTTCACGATCACCGCCTTCGATCCGCCCTCGTGCCCGTGCTCGAGATAGAGCAGCACCTCGGAGATCGCGAAGAGCCCGACGATGGCGACGATCGGATGGAAGCCGTCGAAGAGATGGAAGATCCCGAAGGTGTAGCGCTCGGTCCCGCTGGTCGGGTCGAGCCCGATGGTGCCGAGCGCGAGGCCCACGCCCGCCGCCATCAGCGTCTTGGCCGGGTTGGTCCCGGTCACGCCCCCGATCGCCGCGAAGGCGAGCAGGTAGAGCGCGAAGTACTCGGCCGGTCCGAAATGGATCGCGAAGCGCACCAGCACCGGCGCGAACAGCATCAGCCCGATGGTGGCGAGGATCGCGCCCGTGAACGACGACAGCGCCGAGATCGCCAGCGCCTCCGGCGCCTTGCCCTGCAGCGCCATCGGATGCCCGTCGAGGCAGGTCATCATCGCCGGCTCGTCGCCGGGGATGTTCAGCATGATCGAACTGATGCGCCCGCCGTACATGCAGCCGTAATAGACGCAGGTCAGCAGGATCATCGCCGAGGCCGGCTGAAGCCCGAGCGAGAAGGCGAGCGGGATCAGGATCGCGACCCCGTTCACCGGGCCGAGGCCGGGCAGGGCGCCCACCACCGTCCCGATGAAGCAGCCGAACAGGGCCAGCGCGAGGTTCGTCGGCGTCAGCGCGACGGCGAAGCCGTCCGCCAGGAAGGCCAGCGTCTCCATCCCCTCACCCCTTCGGCAGCAGCGGCAGCGGCAGGCCCAGCAGCGGGTCGAACAGCACCCAGAGGCCCGGCCCCACGATCAGCCCGAGCGCCACGGCCCCGAGCCAGGTGGCCCCGAGGATGCGCGAAAGCGCCCCCGCGCCGAGGAAGGTCGCGGCGGGAAAGCCCGCCGGCTCGATCAGCAGCGGATAGATCAGCAGCGTCGCCAGCGTCGCGACCTGCCGCCAGACGCCGGGGAAGTGCAGCCATTTCGGGTCCGGATCGGGCCGGACGATCAGGAACAGCGCGAAGGCCGCCGTCGGAACGGCGACCATCTGCGGGAAGGCCGACGGCCCGACGGGATCGCCGAAGCTCTCCCGGAAGCCGTCGGCCACCCACCAGTACCAGCCCGCGAGCGCGAGGATCACCGCGCCCGCGATCCGGTCCGAGAGGCGAAGGCTCACTCGATGACCCCGATGGCCCGGCTCACCGCCTCGGCGTCGTCCTTGGACTGGCGCACGAAGGAGTCGAAATCGTCGCCGAAGCGCCCGACCAGCGTCAGGCCGTTGGCGACCGCCGCCTCCTTCCAGGCCTCGGTCTCGTAGAACTCGGCCATGATCCCGGCCCAGGCCTGATAGGCCTCGTCCGAGACGTCGCCGCCCATGTAGAAGCCGCGCCAGTTGTAGCCCACGACGTCGATGCCCTGCTCCTTGGCCGTCGGCAGTTCCGGGAAGGCCGGCAGCCGCTCGTCCGCCATCACCGCGAGGACGCGCACGTCGCCCGACTCGATGAAGCCCGCGATCTCGCCGATGTCGGTCAGCACCGCCTTGACGTGGTCGCCCATCAGCTGCGTGACCGCGTCGCCGCCGCCCGAATACTGCACCCACTGCACCGTGCGCAGCTGGTCCTCCGGCATCCCGGCCTCGCGCGCCATCAGCAGCAGGCGCAGATGGTCCCAGCCCCCGACGTTGGAGGAGCCGCCCGTCGGCAGCGCCGAGGGATCCTTCATGTAGGCTTCCATCAGGTCGTTCGCGGTCCGATAGGGCGACTCCTTGTTCACCATCAGCACGCCGACGTCCGCGCCCAGCATCCCCAGCCAGCGCACCGCGTCGACGCCCGCCGGATACTTGTCCTGCGCGATCTGCGTGATGCCGACGGTGGAGGCCGCGACGATCAGGTTCGGATCGTCCGGGCGCTTGGTGATCACGTTGGCGAAGGCCACCGCGCCGACGCCGCCGGGCATGTTGGTGGTCTGCACCGTGCCCTCGACGAAGCCCTCTTCCGCGAGGAGCTTGCCGACCGTGCGGCAGGTGAAGTCCCAGCCTCCGCCCGGATTGGCCGGCGCGATGCACTCGACGCCCGAGGGCGTGAAGGCGGCGGCGGGCAGGGCGACCACGGCGGCCGCGGCCGCCCCTAGAAGGCGTTTGAAGATCATGGGGCGCGTCCTCCCTGATTGCGCGCGATGGGTTTTCCGCGGGACTTGTGAAGCCGCCCCGCTTCGGCGCACGATCCGCCCGATGGCGACGAGGGTCAAGCCGTGCAAGGCGCAAGACCCCGCGGCACCGGAACCGCGCGCTCAGGAGGATCCGCCCATGACCCCAGGTCCAGTCCCCGAAGGCTCCGAGATCACCGTGGTGGAGGTCGGCCCCCGCGACGGCTTCCAGATCGAGAAGGGCTTCATTCCGACCGACGCCAAGATCTCCGTGGTGAACGCGCTGCTCGCCTCGGGCCTCCGTCACGTCCAGGTCACCAGCTTCGTCTCGCCCCGCGCCGTCCCCCAGCTCTCCGACGCCGCGGAGGTGATGGCCGGCATCGACCGGCCCGAGGGCGCGCGCTTCTCCGCGCTCGTCCCCAACGCCAGGGGCGCCGAGCGCGCCGTCGCCGCCGGGGTGGACGACATCCACCTCTTCTGCTCGGCCTCCGAGACGCACAACGCCAAGAACGTCAACAAGCGGATCGAGGACACCCTCCGCGGCTTCCGCGAGGTGGTCGAGATCGCCCGCGCCCACGGCCGCCACGTCTCCGGCGGCATCGCCACCGCCTTCGGCTGCCCCTTCGAGGGCGACGTGCCGCCGGCGCAGCTCGTGAAGATGGCGAAGATCTACCGCGACGAGCTCGGCCTCTCCTCCATCGGCCTCGGCGACACCACGGGCATGGCGACGCCCCTCACCGTCCGCGCCGCCCTGAAGGCGCTGCGCGAGGCGGTCCCCGACATGACCGTCGGCCTCCACTTCCACAACACCCGCGGCGTCGGCCTCGCCTGCGTGATGGTCGGCCTCGCCGAGGGGATCACGCGCTACGACGCCTCCGTCGGCGGCCTCGGCGGCTGCCCCTTCGCCGCCGGCGCCACCGGCAACATCTGCACCGAGGATCTCGTCTACCTCCTGCAGGAATCCGGCTACGAGACCGGCGTGGACCTCGACCGCCTGATCGACGCCGCGAAGCTGACCGAGCGCGTGATCGGCCGCGAACTCCCCGGCCAGGTGATGAAGTCCGGCCACCGGCTGACGCTCCATTCCCCCGACGCCGTGGCGACGGCGGCGGGCTGAGCCATGGACCAGCCCCTCGCCGACCTGCGGGTGATCGACCTCACCCGCATCCTCGCCGGTCCGTTCTGCTCGATGATCCTCGGCGATCTCGGCGCCGACGTGATCAAGGTGGAGAGCCTGCCCGAGGGCGACCACGTCCGCCAGCAGGGCGCCGTCCTCGACGGCCTCAGCTGGTATTTCGCCGCCTTCAACCGCAACAAGCGCTCGATGACGCTCGACCTGCGCTCGGAGGCCGGCAAGGCCGTCCTCGCCCGCCTGCTCGAGGACGCGGACGTGCTGGTGGAGAACTACCGCCCCGGCGTCCTCGCCGAGATGGGCTTCACGCCCGAGCGCCTGGCCGAGATCAACCCCCGCCTCGTCGTGACCAGCGTCAACGGCTACGGCTCCACCGGCCCCTACGCCGACCGCCCCGCCTTCGACTTCATCGCCCAGGCGATGTCGGGCTTCATGGCCGTCAACGGCACGCCGGAGACGGGCCCCCTCCGCGCCGCGCCGCCCGTCACCGACCTCGTCGCCGGCCTCTACGCCGCGCTCGGCACGGTCGCCGCCCTCCGCACGCGGGACCGCGACGGCGCCGGCCAGCGGGTGGAGGCGAGCATGATGATGGGCATGCTCTCGCTGATGGCCTATCTCTCCGCCGCCCAGCTCGCGACGGGCGAGGTCCCGAAGCCCTCCGGCAACGACCACCCCATCGCCGCGCCCTACGGCCTCTTCCGCTGCGCCGACGGCGCGGTGGCCGTCGCCCCCTCCACCACCCGCATCCTGACGCGCTTCCTCGGCCAGCTCGGCCTCGCCCACCTGATCGAGGACCCCCGCTACGACACCGTCGACAAGCGCCGGGAGCGCCGGGCCGAGCTCAACGCCATGATCGACGCGGTGACCTCGCGCGAGACCGTCGACGACTGGATCGAACGCCTCAACGCCGCGGGCGTGCCCTGCGGCAAGGTGCAGAGCCTCGCCGAGGTGATGGAGGACCCCCAGGTCCGCCATCAGGAGATGGTGCTCGACGTGCCCCATCCCGGCCACGGCACGGTGCGCATGACCGGCTTTCCCGTGAAGCTCTCCGAGACGCCCTGCACGGTGCGCCGCCCGGCGCCCGATCTCGGCGCCGCGACCGAGGAGGTGCTGGCCGAGGCCGGCTACTCGCCCGAGGAGATCGCCGCCCTCCGCGCCGAGGGGACGGTCTGACGGCCGCCCGCGCCGCCCTCCCGCCCCCCGGGTGCGCCGATCCCCGCCGGCGGGCGCGCCGCTCGGGGGGATCGACCCCCCTCGCGCCGCCGCCGATCCGCCAGGGGCGGATCCGCGAGGGGCGCCCGGCCCGGCCGCCGCGCGCCGCTCCGGGGCGCCCGCGATGAGCCCCGACTGGCTGCAGGCCCTCGGCGGCCTCGGCCTGTTCCTCGTCGGCATGCGCATGCTGACCGGCGCGCTCTCCGACCTCGCGGGCGGGGGCCTGCGCGCCTTCCTGCGCCGCTCCACCGCCGGGCCGGCGCGCGGCGTCCTCGCCGGCGCCGGCGCCACCGCGCTCCTGCAGTCCTCCAGCGCCGTCACCGTCGCCGCCGTCGGCTTCGTCGCCGCCGGGCTGATCGGCTTTCGCGACTCCCTCGGCCTGATCCTCGGCGCCAACATCGGCACCACCGTCACCGGCTGGCTGGTGGCG
>Ga0102943_1001491_pt1 | contig 14541 bp, 19 predicted proteins | sample SalPonC_black_MG_FD_78174 | JGI IMG/M metagenome (GOLD analysis project Ga0102943, IMG submission 78174) | Salt pond soil microbial communities from South San Francisco under conditions of wetland restoration - Salt Pond MetaG... | ecosystem: Environmental > Aquatic > Marine > Intertidal zone >...
CAACACAATGGGCTCAAAAGCAAATTATGTCCCCATACAGCAGTTGGTGGTACAAATGAAGGACGAGCTAGAGAAAATTAAGGAGCAATTGCTCAATATCAGGTAATGACTCAAAATGGAAAGAGCATAATCGTTTGCGCACCATCCGGCGCAGGGAAAACGACGATTGTACGGCACTTATTAAACACTTTCGAGCATATCGCCTTTTCGGTATCAGCCACTTCACGCGAACCTAGAAAAGACGAAATACCGGGAGTCCATTATCACTTTATTTCTGCGGATGAATTCCGAAAAAAAATTGAGTCTTCAGATTTTTTAGAGTGGGAAGAGGTCTACACCGATCAGTTTTACGGAACCTTAAAATCGGAAATCAACCGACTGTGGAGCGAAGGAAAGCATGTCATCTTCGACGTAGATGTGGAAGGAGGTGCTAATTTGAAAGAGACATTCGGCGATAGAGCCTTGGCGATATTTGTGCGACCGCCTAGTTTGGGAGTATTGGAAGAGCGACTCCGGTCGCGCGGAACCGAAAACGAGGAGAGTTTGCAAAAACGCCTCTCAAAAGCGGAAAGGGAGTTGAGCTACGAATCAAAATTTGACACGACGGTAATCAATGATATTTTGACCGATGCCTGTAAAGAGGCCGAAGATAAAGTGAAAAAGTTTTTGGCAAAATGAAAAAAGTCGGGCTCTATTTTGGAACCTTCAATCCCATACACGTGGGGCATCTGATCATTGCCAATCACATGGCCAATCAAACCGATTTGGATGAAGTATGGCTGGTGGTCACTCCCCAAAACCCGCTGAAACAAAAAAACACGCTTCTGGCTGATTACCATCGCTTAGCTTTGACGCGCATAGCGGTGGAGGACAATCCCAAACTCCGAGTCAGTGATGTGGAGTTCAATCTTTCCAAACCATCATTTACCGCGGCTACATTGGCCTATCTTTCCGATGGTCATCGCGACATTGAATTTTCTTTGATTATGGGCGAGGACAACCTTCGAACATTTCACAAGTGGAAAAACCACGAGGTCATTCTCAGGAATCATCAAATCTTCGTCTACCCCCGCGTTTTGACAATTCAAGAAAAGGCAGATCTAAAACCGCACCGCACCTTGGCCAAAATAGGGGATCATAACAATATCCATCAGGTGGATGCCCCTGTCATGAAATTGTCCGCAAGCTTTGTGAGGGATGCCATCAAAAAGGGATACGATGTTAAATACTTGCTCACCGATCCTGTTTATAACTACGTGAAAGAGATGCACTTCTACGAGTAACATATGATTTGGCACAGGTTTTGATTTTTTCACCGAAATTATAAACCAACGAACATGTCACAAGAAATCTCTTACCGAAAAATCGTAGCCCAAGCCAAAAGCCTAATGACCAAAGGAAATGTATCTGCTTACATCAAAGAATTGGTAAAAGCTGAACAAGCCAGAGTTATGCGAGGTGCCATTTGATTGTTCAGGCCAAAAAAGTGAACTCCGGTAAATCCTAGTATCTTCGGGTAATGGAAGATTTGAGGATCGATAAATTTATCTGGGCCGTACGCCTCTTTAAAACCCGTTCTTTGAGCGCATCAGAAATCAAGACGGGTAATGTCCTGATCAACGATGAAGTCATTAAACCGGCACAATCCATAAAAACGGGAGACATTATTAAAGTCAAAAGAAACCCAATTTGGCGGAGCTATAAAGTGAAGGAGCTCTTGAAAAAAAGAGTGGGTGCCAAATTGGTATCTCAATATATTGAGGAGGTAACCCCTGCAGAAGAAATTGAGAAGCTTGAAATGATGAAAATGATGCCTGGTTTCGACCGACGAAAAGGCGAAGGTCGCCCTACAAAGCGTGAACGCCGCGACTTGGACAAGTACAAATGGTAAGGCTGCAATTTCAAAAAGCGACCATCACCGATTTGCCACTGCTCTACGAACTGGCTGAAGAAATATGGATTGCTGCGTTTGCTCCTCTCTTTTCAGAAACACAATTAAGGGCCCTGTATTCGGGTATGTACAATGACGAGCTTCTCACTAAATGGCTTGCCGAAAAAAGAAACGAGCTCTATTTCCTGCGTGTAAATGACAATGCTATAGGCTATTCAGCCATAGAAAAGCACTCCGAATTTCTCAAGCTCGATAAGATTTATATCCACCCATCTTTTCAGGGCAAAGGCTTAGGCCGAGCGGCGATGATAAAGATCGAAGAAATCACCATTGATTCCGGTCTTTCAGAGATTCATCTTCGCGTCAATCGCGAAAATCATTCGGCCATTTCATTTTATCAAAATCTGAATTTTCGGATCATTGAATCAATTGACTTTCCGGGGCCACAAGGCTTTCTTTACGAGGATTTCCTGATGAAAAAAGTCCTTTTCAAGCAGCGATAGTCAGAAAAAAGCCGATAACGAAATATTTCGCTACCGGCTCTACTTTTCAATAGATGGTGGTCTATTAAACGACGCCCTGATCAATCATGGCATCAGCTACTTTAACGAATCCGGCCAAATTGGCGCCTTTTACGTAATCTATTTTTCCATTCACACGACCGTATTTTACACATGCGGCGTGAATGTCTTTCATAATGCTGTGAAGTCTTTCGTCTACTTTCTCAGCCGGCCAAGACATTCGCAAGGAGTTTTGACTCATCTCCAGACCCGATGTGGCCACTCCTCCTGCATTGCTTGCTTTACCCGGGGCAAAGGCAATATCATTTTCTTCAAAAACCTCAATGGCCTCAGGGGTTGTAGGCATGTTAGCACCTTCGGCAACCAGCTTCAATCCTTTTTTAATCAATTGCTCCGCGTCCTCTTTGGTCAACTCATTCTGAGTAGCGCATGGCAAAGCAATATCTAAATTGTAAGGCACATTCCACGCGCGTTCTCCTTCTACGTACTCTATACCGTCAATCTCATCGGCTAGTTCGCTGATTCTACCGCGGCGCTCATTTTTGATTTCTTGTAGTTTGATGAAAGCATCGCTGTGAAGGCCACCTTCACAATGTACGTAACCACCGGAATCACTCACGGTTACAACTTTTCCACCAAGCTGAATTACTTTCTGAAAAGCGTATTGAGCCACATTTCCGGAACCACTGATAGCCACGGTTTTTCCTTCGAATGAGTCATTTTTCAACTTGAGCATTTCTTCTGCAAAGTAGACACAGCCATAGCCGGTAGCTTCAGGACGAATTCGCGATCCACCCCAGTTAAAACCTTTACCGGTAAGGACTCCCGTAAACTCATTTCGGATGCGCTTGTATTGACCAAACATGTATCCGATTTCACGACCTCCGACACCAATATCACCCGCCGGTACGTCCGTATCAGGACCGATATGGCGTGAAAGTTCCGTCATAAAGCTCTGGCAAAAACGCATCACTTCGTTGTCGGATTTTCCTTTCGGGTCAAAGTCAGAACCACCTTTACCACCGCCCATCGGCAAGGTGGTCAAGCTGTTCTTGAAAACTTGCTCGAAACCGAGAAATTTCAATATGCTCAAGTTTACCGAAGGGTGAAACCTCAATCCACCTTTGTATGGTCCGATTGCCGAGTTAAACTCAACTCGGTAGCCGCGGTTTACTTGTACGCTGCCTTCATCATCGAGCCATGGAACCCGGAACAAAATCGTCCTCTCGGGCTCTACCATTCTCTCCAAAATCTTGGCTTTTTTGTATTTAGGATTTTCTTCTACGTAAGGAATGATCACTTCCGCTACCTCCTCAACGGCCTGAAGAAACTCAGGCTCGTGCGGGTTTTTGGCGCGTACTTGATCCATAAATGAATCGATAAGGGATTGATGCGCGTTCATGGGTTTTCTGATTAAAATATCGGGGGCAAATGTAGGGTTTTTTCATGTCAGGAATCATTCAAAAGAAAGGATTCGAAAAGGATCGTTAATAATTGACTATTTGATAGTTAAACCGATAATTACATAGTGTTTAAAGCACACTTTGGAGTTCAGCAAGCCTCGTAAAACTTTCCGGGCAGACTCCTGACCAAACCGTTGAGTTCCAAATTGAGCAAATGAACCATGGCTATACTTACCGGCGATTTTAGAGTCAGGCTCAATTCATCTATTTGAGTTCTACCTTTATCTCTCAACAAAAAAAGAACTTGCTCCTCTTCCGGACTCAAATCGACAAAAATCTTTTTTTGAACGGGCTTTGACTTTTGGGGCAAGTTCCATCCCATAACATACTCCAAGTCTTTGACCGATTCAAAAAGGGCGGCTTTGTGTCCTTTGATTAATTTATTGCAGCCTTCAGATCTTGGGTCTCCTACCCTTCCGGGAAAGGCGAAAACATCGCGGTGATAACTATTGGCCAATTCGGCGGTGATGATAGACCCTCCGCTGGCAGCCGATTCTATCACCAAAGTAGCATCACACATTCCCGCTACAATTCTATTTCGCTGGGGAAAGTTTTCACGATCAGGTTTAGAATCAATGGTAAATTCAGAAATCAAAGCGCCTCCATTGTCTACCATTTCATTGGCCAGGCGCGTATGTGCGGGCGGATAGATCTTATTAAGGCCGTGGCCCAAAACGGCTATTGTCGGCACGCCAAAGTCGACACAGGCTTTATGCGCCTCGCCATCTATACCATATGCAAGCCCGCTTACCACGGTTACACCATAAGGAACGAGGCTTTCAACCAGCTTTCGAGTCATTAATTTACCGTATTCGGTAAGTCGTCGTGTTCCGACAATGCTCATCATCCGAGGAGCACAAAGGTTGGCTTCTCCCTTCACAAAAATAACGAGCGGACCATCCTCGCAATGCTTCAGCCTATTCGGGTAGAGCGGATCTGTATAGGTAAGAACTTTGATTCCTTTCGATTCGGCGTAGTCAAATTCTTTCTCAACTTTATCCCAATCGGAAAAGCCCGAAATAGCGGTAGCCCTTGAGTGAGCCATTCCCTGAACTTGCATGAGTTCTCTACCACTAAGCCGAAATACTTCTTGAGCCGAGCCGAAGTGACCAATAAGTTTCTTAGCCGTTTTTATCCCCACATTTTCAACTTGACCCAATGCCAGTCGGTAAAAAATCTCATCTTTATTAACAGGTATCTTTGTCATCATCTTTGGTCAGCCGAAGTCGAAAAATAAAAAATAAAAAATGAATACGGTCGGTATCATTCCTGCAAGATATGGCTCAACCCGATTTATCGGAAAACCTTTGGCCTTGATCGGTGGCAAACCGATGATTCAAAGGGTGTATGAACAATGTCTGAAGTCAGACTTAAACTTTGTATTAGTCGCCACGGATGACGAGCAGATTTTTGATGTGGTTCATTCCTTTGGCGGAAATGCGGTTATGACTTCTGCCGATCATCCAAGCGGCACAGATCGCTGCAGAGAGGCGTTGAAGTCTATTCGAGAATCTTTTGACTTGGCAGTGAATATTCAAGGTGACGAGCCTTTTATTAATCCCGAGCAGATCAATCAAGTCATCTCCATCCTTAAAAATACCGAGGCAGAAATTGCCACTTTGGTGAGTCCTGCGCTGGATTTTGAGGAAATCAAAAACCCCAACCGGGTAAAGGTCGTGACCGCGAAAGACGGAAAGGCACTCTATTTTTCGAGGTACGGTATTCCTTTTCCCAGAAACGATGAAAAGCTCCGTCCCGAGGACTACCTTATCCATCTGGGCATTTATGGATTCAAAGTAAGTGCGCTGGAAAAAACCAAGCGGCTAAACGTGAGTACTTTGGAAAAGATAGAAGCCTTGGAACAATTGCGCTGGCTGCAAAATGGGATGACTATTTACACGGCGATAACCGAAGAAAGAGCAGATTCGGTAGATACTCCTGAAGATCTTCGTGCAATCGAAAAGAAGTATTTACTTTGACCGTGGTAACGGAAAAATGTAATTTCGAACTCTCAATGAGTACTGAACTTGACAAATATGTTTCTGAGTTGCTTTTCGACTACGACTGCGTCATTGTGCCGCAGTTGGGAGGATTTGTAACCAACTACAAACCCGCATACTTCGACAAAGGGATTGCACATCCCCCTTCGAAGGAACTGCGGTTCAATAAAAATCTGACGAAAAACGACGGACTGCTGAGTCAATCGATTTCAAGTTCTGAAGGGTTATCTATTCAAGAGGCTGATGCCATACTTCACGAAACGGTAGAAAAATATTTGGGTACCTTAAAGGAACGTGGTCGGATTGAATTGAACAAAGTAGGCATCCTTTTTATTGATGAGAATAAGCAGCTGAGATTTAAAGCGGATACGAAGGTTAACTACTTGCGTCAGTCCTTCGGATTCGAGTCATTTGCCATGCCGGCCGAAGTAGTTGCGAAAATACCGGTGGTTGAACAAAAGGTAGTTGAAAAAACTGTCGAAGAGGAAACCCCCGTCATTCCTATGGGTGAGCCATCATCCTACAATAAAGGAATTTATTGGGTTGCAGCAGCTACTTTACTTCCATTTATCGGAATGAGTATTTACTTGGGAATGACCACCGACTTTAAAAGCCCCACGCAAATCACTCCTGCTGAACTTATTCCTTTAGGCAATTCTGCCAGCCCTAAATACGCTGCTCGCGAAATCACATTGAGCGAAGAAGAGCTAAACGATGAAACCAACTACCCGGAAAACACCTTAATTTTTCCCTTTGACTTCGAGACCAATAAGGTGGACTCTCTGGGCGTTTGGATTAATATGAGTGATGTCTCTGAAGAAGATGTAGTTGAAAAAACATTGGTGAATCAAGGCATCTACCACATTATCGGAGGTTGTTTTGGCGAAAAGCAAAACGCAGATCAATTTGTCAACCGGCTTCAAGCGCGGGGATATAATGCCAGTGTATTGGATTTACACAAAGGTCTTTACCGAGTCAAAATTGAAAGCTTCGCCAATTACGATGAGGCTTTGAATGAACTCAGGTCTACTCGCGGGGACGGCTCATTCCCCAATGCGTGGCTATTAAAGAAAAAAATGGCTGAAAATGGGTGAGCGCAAAATAGAACTAAAGAATTGCTACCTGGAGCTCGATGGCGACGGGATAGTAGAACTTCACATTCTGCCAAACTGTACCGTTGAAACAGATGAGATCGACGAAATTTTTGAAACTATTCATACCAAATTCCCTTCCGCTCGTGGCTTGCTCGTAACGGCGGGAAAAGAAGCGACCTTAAGCCAAGAAGCAAGGGAAAAAGTTTCTGCAGGAAATGTGACGGATCAAATTGTGGCCGATGCTATTGTAGTAGAGCATTACCAGCACCATATGACGGCCAACTTCTTTGTGAGGTACAACAAGCCTCAGCGGCCTACACAAATTTTCAAGACGGATGAGGAAGCCAGAGCTTGGCTTAAGGAAAAAATCCAGAACTAGTTCTTCCTAAGTTTTTTGTACAACATTATACCAAAACTGAGCAATAGCCCCAAGCCTACTATTCCTAGAATTCCGTAAAGTCCGCTCATGGTATTTTTGAAGGTTGCCGTGAATACGATGGCAAACAAAAGGATGGTAGCTGCCTCATTGTAAAAACGCAATTGCATACCGGTCATCGGGTATTGATCCCTCTGCAACTTTTTGTACATCCATTGAAGCGATAAATGATAAGCGATGAGCAAAGCCACAAAACCCAGCTTAACGTGCATCCATGGCTGCTGCAAGTAACCGGGATTAATTACCAAAAGCCAGATCGCAAAACCCGTGGTAAGAATGAAGGCCGGCCATGTGATGATGTACCAAAGCCGGTTTGACATCACTTTCAACTGATCCACCAATGCTTCTCTTTCGCCCTCGGGTTTCTGCGAAGCCTCCGTTTGGTAAATAAATAAGCGAGGCATATAAAAAAGACCTGCAAACCAGGCAACCATGAAAATGAGGTGTAACGCTTTTGCCGTGTAATACATCTTGGGCATCAAAGGTACGAACATAGAATCTATAGCGGTATCTTTGCCGCCAGAATGCAGTTGAAATGAGAGAAAAGAAATTAGCGAAAGAAACTTTTGCCACTACGTCAAAAATTATTCTTCCCAATGACACCAATACATTGGGAAACCTTATGGGAGGACAGCTACTGAACTGGATGGACATTAACGCTGCCATTTCGGCTCAGCGCCATTGTCGCAGGGTGGTGGTAACGGCTGCCGTAAATAATGTTTCATTCAACAAGGCCATAAAACTCGGTGACATTCTTACCATCGAATCGAAAGTTTCTCGCTCGTTCGGTTCCTCCATGGAGATATTTCTCGACGTATCAGTAGAAGATCACCGTACGGGAAAACGCACCAAATGCAACGAAGCAATTTACACCTTCGTGGCGGTGGACCAAGTAGGACAGCCCATAAATGTGCCCGAACTCATTCCCGAATCTAATTTAGAAAAGGAGCGCTACGATGGTGCACTGAGAAGGCGACAACTCGGATTGATCTTAGCGAAGAAAATGGATCCGAAAGATGCTACGGAGTTGAAAGCTCTATTTGAGAACTAGCTTCTTTTATTGCCTTTTCAATCGGTAATTCGTCAATGCAGCGACATTCTTTGTACTTGCACTTAGTGCCTAATTTAGAGCAAGGTCTTTTATCCAAATGATTCGCTTCGATGCGCACATCCAAATTGTCATTTAAATAGGGATACATTCCGAAATCGGGTACGGTAGCTCCCCAAAATGAAATAATGGGTTTTTTGAAAGCTGCGGCAATGTGCATCATTCCCGTGTCGGGTGTTACCACCAACTTCGAATCCCGAATGAGGGCAGCCGAACCATTCAAGCTAAGTTTTCCTGCGGCATTCCAAACCCTATTACCACAGGCGGAAGCAATTTCAATCCCCTCTTTTTCCTCGGCGGGGCCACCCAATAAAACCATTGGGAAATCGAGTTTTTGGCAAATCTCGATGTACTGCTTCACTCTGGGCTTCTTCCGCCAGTGAGCAGCGCCGATAGCAACTGCGATGAATCCCGCTTGATGTGATTCGGGTAATTCGGGTAGGTTTTTTTCTTCACCATCGGGAAAGAAATAATCCAACCCCCGACCATCGTTTACAATTCCGAAGGGGCGCAACGTTTCCATATAGCGATCAACAATGTGAACCTTCGGCATCTTATTGATACCAAAATTCACCAGAACCCATTTCTGCCAATTGTACTTTTTGAAACTGAATGAAAGCATCTTTAAGGCCTTCTTCACTCTCGCCGAGCGGAGATTGACATGCAAATCTATCACGTAATCGTAACGCTCACCTTTGAGCAGATCGACCACTTCGTTGGTACTCTTCTCAATTCCATAAACTTTTGCGATGTATGGATTTGGCTCAAGTAGGGACTTAAATCGATTCTTGGTAAGAAAGTGTATCTCTGCCCCCTCGTGCATCTGTTGGTACAGATTTCGCACTACGGGAGTAGTCAACACAATATCGCCGATGGAGCTGAATCGAATGATCAGGACTTTCGTCAAAGAATTTTGAATTTTTTCAAATGTAACCGATTTACGTCATTTGCAACCTATATAAGAAAGCGTGAAAATCATAGATACCCATTCGCACATGTACCTCGAACAATTCGATGAAGATCGTGCAGCCTGCATGGAGCGAGCCGTTAAGGAGAATGTATTTCTCACTTTATTGCCCAATATTGATTCAAGTAGCATTGGATCAATGAAGAGAATTATTGATGAATTTCCCGCCCAGTACATGGGAATGATGGGCCTCCACCCGTGCTCGGTCAAAGAAAATTTTCGCGACGAACTGTCCACCATAAAAAAAGAGCTTGACACGGGGAAATATGTTGCCGTTGGTGAAATCGGCATTGACCTTTATTGGGATAAATCAACCCTGGATATTCAAGTCGAAGCTTTCAAAGAACAAATAAAATGGGCGAAGGAGGCAAAACTCCCTATCGCCATACATGCCCGCGATTCTTTCGATGAGATTTTTGATGTACTGGATGAAGTCTACGATGATCGACTTAGCGGAGTATTTCATTGCTTTACCGGTACAGTAGCGCAAGCCGAAAAAGCACTTAGCTATTCGGGGTTTTATTTGGGCATTGGTGGAGTAGCAACATTTAAAAACGGCGGATTGGATACCGTATTAGCTGAAGTTGGACTGGACAGGCTCATGCTGGAGACTGATGCGCCTTACCTTACGCCGCACCCACATAGAGGAAAAAGAAACGAAACCGCTTACACCAGATTGGTAGCTGACAAACTTGCCTTGATATTCAAAAAATCAGTGGAAGAAGTAGCTCGAGTGACCACTAATAATGCTAAAGATCTATTCAAACTTCGTGAGTTCTAAGAGAAAAGTATTGCTCATTTATACCGGGGGCACCATCGGAATGGTTCAAGATTATGACACGAATCGTCTGATCCCTTTTGATTTTAGTGACTTCGAAAAACAGATTCCTGAAATAAAGAATCTATCCGCAATTATTGACTCAGAGTCCTTTGAAAAACCAATGGACAGTAGCAATATGGGGTTAGAGGATTGGCAAAGAATAGCCCATCTGGTACATGATAATTATGCTCAATATGATGGGTTCGTGATTTTGCACGGAAGTGATACCATGGCCTACACGGCTTCAGCCTTGAGTTTTATGTTTGTCAACCTGTCCAAACCGGTAATCCTGACAGGATCTCAGTTGCCTATAGGAATGGTGAGAACAGATGGCAAAGAAAACCTCATCACCGCGATAGAAATTGCCAGCGATTATCGAGAAGGAACACCGATGATTCCTGAAGTCGCCATTTATTTTGAGTATCAACTCTACCGGGGAAATCGGACTTTCAAGTACAATACGGAACACTTTGAGGCTTTCGAATCGCCAAACTACCCCATTTTAGCCGAAGCAGGAGTGACGATAAAATACAATGAACGCTTCATCAACAAGCCCTCTGAATTGCCATTTCGAATTGAAACGAAACTTGATAATCGAGTGGCGGTGCTGACTCTCTTCCCGGGGGTTTCACAGCATATTGTAGAAGCTGCTTTGAACATTCAAGACAACCTCGTTCTCATCCTGCGCACTTACGGAAGCGGCAACGCGATGACCTATCCTTGGTTTTTGGAGGCCTTACAAAAAGCTTCCGATCGTGGATTGATAATCATCAACACCACACAGTGTCGAGGTGGTGGGGTGACTCAAGGGAAATACGAAACCAGTGGCGAGCTGGAAAGAATAGGGCTGCTCAGCGCGGGTGATATGCAGATGGAAGCGGTCATTGCTAAAAGTATGTATCTGCTCGGACAAGGTCTTTCAAAGGCAGAATTTCGGCTTTACTTTGAGCAAGACCTAAGGGGTGAAAGAACCGCTTACGAACTCAACACGACCGATTAACGATTTGTTAAAGCTTACATTTAGTGTCGAAGGCAATTTTTTGTAATTTGGCCGCCTCTTAGACCTAAGAAAATAAAGGTCAGGGATAGAAACAGGAGAGGTGGCCGAGCGGCTTAAGGCGCACGCTTGGAAAGCGTGTATCCTCGAGAGGGGATCGGGGGTTCGAATCCCTTCCTCTCCGCAATGATTTAATAGTTTTTTAGTTTTATTTGTACCACAGAATTACACACGTTCGATTTAATCTTTAGTAAAAACCAACTTTTGGAAACCATGAAAAAATTACTGACCGCACTTACATTGAGTGTAATTTTCAGTTTTAGCATTGCCAACACGGGTTACGCCCAAACAGATGCAGAAGGTGATACTACTCAAATGGAGGCTATGGACTCCGAAGCAGACGTAGTAGTAGATGAACCTGACCCTGTTGCTATTGAAGAACCCGAAGAAGAAACGGCGGCAGTGGAAACAGAAAAAACGTTTCACCAAGTAGTGAAGGATACATTCATCGATGGAGGTCCCTTCTTTATGTCCTTCGTATTGATTTGTTTGATCCTTGGATTGGCATTGTGTATTGAGCGTATTATATACCTCAACATGGCTACCACAAACAAAGTGAAGCTCCTTAAAAACGTTGAAGACGCTTTGGCTTCAGGTGGAGTAGAAGCAGCAAAAGACGTATGCCGCAATACCCGTGGCCCGATTGCTTCTATCTTTTACCAAGGCTTGGAGCGTTACGACGAAGGTATTGACATGGTTGAAAAATCAGTTGTTTCTTACGGAGGAGTGCAAATGGGTCTTTTGGAAAAAGGTCTTTCTTGGATATCACTCTTTATTGCACTTGCGCCAATGCTTGGGTTCATGGGAACGGTAATTGGTATGATCGAAGCCTTTGAAGCGATCGCAGCTGAGAACAACATCTCTCCCGGTGTAGTAGCAAACGGTATTAAAGTAGCCTTGATCACAACCGTATCGGGACTTATCGTAGCCATCATTCTTCAGATTTTTTACAATTACATCGTTTCTAAAGTAGACGGAATTGTAAATGACATGGAAGATGCTTCTATCTCTTTGGTAGATATGCTACTTCGTCACAGAACTTCAAAAGTTTAATTCTATGGATACGAAGAAACTAGATACGGGATTAACAATCCTGGCCTTTATCATCGGAATTATCGGACTGTTTCTGGGAATTAGAATCATGGTCGGGTACGAAGATGTTATCGGCACCTCGATCTGGTTGGTCTTCGGCTTAATGATTCTCGCAGGTGGTGCAGCCATCATCTTCGGACTCGTGCAGCTATTGACCAATCTGAAAAGAAACATGTCACTTCTGATAGGAATTATCGGCTTTGTTGTATTGGCTTTCATCTGCTACAGCATTGCGTCCGATGATGTGAGCCGTTACAGTGAAGACATTACGACGACTGCTTCGCAAGTAAGCGGTGCAGGACTTATGTTGATGTATATCCTGGTTATCGGAGCAGTGGTCATGGCAATAATTGGAGAAGTAGTACGTATATTTAAATAAACCCTGAAGACATGGCCAGAAGACCTTTGCAAGAAATCAATGCCGGCTCTATGGCTGATATTGCCTTCTTGCTTCTCATCTTCTTCCTGGTGACTACCACCATGGATCAAGATATCGGACTATTGAGACAACTGCCTCCCCCGCCGCCTGAAGACTTTAACCCTCCTCCGGTGAAGGAGAGAAATGTCTACGAGGTATTGGTAAACAGCAATAATCAACTGTTGGTCGAAGGTGAACGAATGGATATCCGCGATTTGAAAGAGGGGGCGAAAATGTTTTACACCAACCCCAATCAGGATCCTGATTTGCCCATCTTAAATCGACAAACCAGAGCTAAGGTTCAAGAGAGCATCAATCGGCTCCAACAAGCTGTCATGCAAGACCCATCGAATAAGCAGTTGCGAGATGATCTGGAAAAATGGCAGGATAAAATGTCAGCCATTGAGCTGATCGGCGAATACGACGAACTCCCTACATCGGCGATGATATCGCTTCAAAATGACAGAGGCACGAAGTATGCGATGTACATCAGTGTTCAAAACGAGCTGAATGCCGCCATTAATGAGTTGAGAAACGAATTGGCTCTCGACAAGTTCGGAGTAGCGTACAGCGAATTGAATCCGTCTGTATCAGAAGATAAACCCATGATTAAAGCAATCAGGGCCGTTTATCCTCAGAGAATCTCAGAGGCTGAACCGAAGGACATTTCCGGAGGAAGTTAAAACAGGTAATTATGAGCAAATTCACGAGAAAAGGTAAAAAAGGAACTCCCGCTGTGTCAACGGCGTCTCTTCCGGATATCATCTTTATGCTCCTGTTCTTCTTTATGGTGGTAACAGTGATGCGCCAAGACGACCCAAAGGTCAAAATCTCTAAGCCAAATGCCACTGAAACGGAGAAGCTAGAGAAAAAATCTCTGGTGGACTACATCAATGTAGGACCTCCTATCGATGACCGTTATGGAACAGAGCCAAAGATTCAGCTTGATGACTCTTTCGCTGAAGTAGAAGACATCCCATTTTGGATTAAGGAAAATAGAGAACGAAGAGATGAAGTAGAGCGTCCGCTAATCACCACATCACTGAAAGTGGACAGAGACGTGCAAATGGGTATCGTAACCGACATCAAGCAAGAATTGCGCGAATCTCAGGCATTGAAAATCAACTACTCCGTTAATAAGGGATCTGCCTTAGACAACTAAGAATAATCGAATCAAACATAAAAGTCCATTGACCTGAGGTTGATGGACTTTTTTGTTTTTATAGAGTAGTCAGGAAATCCTCTTGAGAGTAAATGAAATCAGGCCCGGATAAATTCAAATTCGATGTTTCCGAAATCCGACCGCCTGATTTGAAAGTAACTAGACGCTAATCTTTATCTTCTAATTGCTTTAGCTCCCGGTCCTCCATTAATTTCTCGGCTTGACGATTGTCCCTCCAGCCTTTCGAAAAGCGAAGGATGTAGTAGATCAAACCGCTCACGGCGATGATTGAAAAACCTACCCACAGCCAATCACTGAGCTCCGGATCGAAAGAATCAACCTCTTCTGAGATACTGCCTCGGGCAATCAAAAAGAGTAGAAAAAGAGCCAAGGCATTATTGACAAAATGGGCTAAAATTGGTGCCCAAAGAGATTTTGACCAAACAAATAAATATCCCAGTAATGCTCCCAACACAAAACGCGGAAGGAATCCGTAAAACTGAAAGTGCATG
>Ga0102943_1001492_pt1 | contig 14539 bp, 10 predicted proteins | sample SalPonC_black_MG_FD_78174 | JGI IMG/M metagenome (GOLD analysis project Ga0102943, IMG submission 78174) | Salt pond soil microbial communities from South San Francisco under conditions of wetland restoration - Salt Pond MetaG... | ecosystem: Environmental > Aquatic > Marine > Intertidal zone >...
AACTAAAAAAATAATAGTAAGTATTCTGCTTTTCATAATTTATATAATTTATAATTTTATTGATTACACTAAAGAGACGCGTTAAATTTTAGTATGCTGCATTCAATTATTCTTTTAATAATTCTTTTTCAATTTTATTGAGTCTATCCCCCATTTTATTTTGATTATTTTTTATCTCTCTTACCGATTCTAATATTTCCATCTGGATAGGATTTTGAGATGTCAGGTTGCGCATTTCTTCGCTGCGTATACCATATTTTGAATCCCAATATCCCAACAATAAAGCCAGAAAAATAAAAACAATAATCAATAACGGTAGTGCAACATAAACATTTGTTATTAAAAATTTACCCACTCCTGTATTTTTTATTGCTCCCAGAAAAATGGTTACCATCATAAAAAGATTGATGTAACTGATATACATTTTCGAGCGATCGAGATATACCTTCCAGCGGATTAATGATTTTTTATCTATTCTCATAACATCTAATTTTTAAGGTAAAGATACTAAAAACAAAAGATTGAGATAAAAATAGAAAAGGAATTGCACATACAAGTCAACTTTCTACTTATCATTGTATAAATAGAATGTGTTATTTATATTCTTAACAAAAAGAGGGTGCCCAAAAGGTTTCTAATCCGTTAAAGCTGAAAATCATCATTGCCTCATGCCCTGAAGGGTATTCTGATTTTCAGCAACTTCTCCTTTAGGGGTTAGGGGTAAGAGTTGCTAAAAACCTGAATAATATTCTTTTGGACATCCTCTTATAGTAACTCTCTTTTAACCCAGCCCTTTTTTAATGCCTGTAGTAAATTTTACTGACTACCTGCCAGCCTTCATCAAATTTATACATCTGAAGATAATCGGTAAATAACAGCTGCTGATTTCGGTACAGTTCAATTTTTGCCATAGCCGCATTACCTGTAACATCAATAAGTAAATATTTACAGGAAATCTTCTGCTCATCGGTTGGAGGAGAAGGATCTGCGGCTAATCTTTTTTTGTGCGATTCAATCCAACTATAAATTGGAAATTTTGTGAGCATATTATCTCTAACCCCCAGCAGGTTAAACCCTGGGTGAAATCCTTGCTCAATATCTGCAACAGTGCCTTTGTTTTGTAATCCATCAACATAAGCCGTTTGGATAACATTTTTAATCTTCTCTTTTTCTGTTTCAATATCCTGAGCAAACAAGGATGAAAAAGAAAAAGCAAATACACAAATTAATACACTTATTTTTTTCATTTTAACAGGTTTTAGAAGTATTTAAATTTTTCTTAAAGATATAAAAAATTCTTTTGGCTATTTGGTTAAACGACAGACCCCAGCCTTAATCTTTTTTCTTACGATATAATACTTGAATATATCGTGAATTATCGGCAGGAGTAAATATCTGAATAAGCTGCCAGCTTTTATCATAATTTTCAATAGCTTTCCTGAGTCGGCTAATTCGGGCGAGAGAGCGGGTAATATCATCATCATTACCATTTAGTTCATCATCAATATCCCAGGGGAATGATTCAACCCGGAAATCATAACTGATTTTCCGGTCACCCACTTTAAGGTGTAATTCGGCAATTTCATCTTCGCCAAATCCGGGAATGGGAATACATAAATCTTTCATAATTCATAATTTTAATGGTTATTATTCATCTCGAAGAGTATAAGCAGGATTGGTATTGGCCGCTTTTGCTGCCTGAAAGCTGGTTGTTAGAATAGCAATAATTAAGGCAATTAATGATGCTGCAATAAAAGGAACAAAAGACATTTCAATTCTAAACGCAAACTTTTGAAGCCATAACTTCATCAGGTAGTAACTTAAAGGCCATGAAATCAAGGTAGAAAGAATTAACAAAACAAATATTTCGCGATACAGCAAGGTTAATATTCTCCTTACTTTTGCCCCCATAGCTTTGCGAATACCAATTTCTTTTTTTCGCTTCTCGGTCATAAAAGCAGAAAGACCAAATAATCCCAAACAAGCAATAAAGATAGCCAAAATGGAGAAAGTAATGAATACTTTTGCAGTACGTTGCTCTTCCTGATAGAGGCTATTTAAATCATTATCGAGGAAAAAATAATCAATCGGTTCTTCTGTCTTAAATTCACTCCAGGTATCATCCATAGATTTTATGGTCGACTGAATTTCATCCATTTCAACACGCAATACAACGAACCGGTAATTCCTGTCGCGATGGTGTCTTATAACCAAAGGGCGAATGGGTTTATGTAAAGTTTCAAAGTGAAAATCTTTTACGACTCCTATGATATCAAAACGTTCATTCCCAAAAACCAGGTAACTTCCTACCGGCTGGTCAAGATTTGCTTTTTTAACAGCGGCTTCATTAATGACTATAGCATTTTTATCTGTGGAATATTCTTCAGAAAAACCACGTCCATCAATAATTTCCATAGCCATCGTCTCAAAATAATCTGCTCCGGCATAGTTTACTGCAAAAAACAGGACATCTTCGGCAGTCCTATCGCCAATTTGCATGGTAGAGCCATTGTAGTCCTGTCCGGGAACTTTATGGGTAATAGCAGCTGATTTTACACCTTGGATTTTCTGTAATTCTTCCACAAAAGCATCTTTACTGTTATTTAATAACCAGGCTTTGTCAAGCACCAGAATTTTTTCTTTATCAAAACCTAACTTTTTATCCAGCATAAAACGATTTTGTTGAAAAATAATGACTGTGCTCACAAACAAACTGATAGTAATAACAAACTGAACGACAACGAGGATACCTCTTAAACGAATACTGCCAGAACCAGCACTAATCTTCCCTTTTAATGTTCGTTGAGGATTAAAACTACTAAGATAAAATGCCGGATAGATACCTGCCAGTATGCCGATAAAAAAAGCAAAAGCTATTAATCCGGGAACCACATACCAAACATCCAGATAGTTAAAAATGAGTTTTTTCTGAGCCAGTTGATTAAACATAGGTAAAAAGAGTTCCAGTAATGCAACACCTATAATCAATGAAATTCCGGACAGCATTACTGACTCCCATAAGAACTGAGCTATGAGCTGTCTCTTTCCGGAGCCCACCACTTTTCTAATACCGACTTCTTTTGCTCTATTAGCATATTTGGCAGTGGCCAGGTTCATAAAGTTAATACAGGCAATAAAAAGTATGAATAACGCAATGATAGAAAAGTACCAAATTCTTGATATATCCCCCACAGGTTCAATCTCATCGTTAAAATCAGAATGAAGATAAATATCTTCCAGTGCCTGTAACTTAAATTCAAACCGATTACCCTGTGCAGAGAATTGTTCTAAATTTACTCCCATTAATTCAGAAACTTCAGGCCCAAGGTATTTGTCCATCAATAGTTGAAACTTACTTTCCAGATCTTCTTTTTGATCTGTATCGATCAATTTCATGTAGGTATAAATATTCATATTCACCCATCGATGGTCCTTTGATTGTTGGGAGCTGGCATAAGAAGTTATCAGGTTGAAATGAAAATGAGAGTTTACAGGAACATCTCTGCATACCCCTGTTACTTTATAACTATCTTCCCCTCTCATTCTTAGAATCTTCCCTATTGGATCCTCCTCTCCAAAATATTTCTTTGCTGTACTTTCGGTAAGAACAATTTTCCCCGGACCGGAAAGTGCATTTTTTTCATCTCCTTTAATAAGTTGAAATGAAAATACATCAAAAAAATCTGCATCGGCAAAGAGTATATCGTTTTCTGTATACTTTTTTTCACCAACACGAATCAATTGTTCATCGCGCTTAAAAAAACGTGTTGCAGCTTCTACTTCGCCAAATTCGCTCAAAAGCGCACCTTTTACCTCATTCGAAGACATGGGACTGTAGAATTGAGTAGCCCCAAAGCTACCATCCACGTATATTCGATAGATTCTTTCGGAATCTTTATGAAACTTGTCATAACTGAGCTCATTAAAGATATAGAGTCCAATAATAAGAGACGCTGCTATTCCTACAGACAATCCTATTATATTAATAATTACATAAGCTTTATCCCTTATTAAGTTTCTCCAGGCAGTTTTAATATAATTTCTAAACATATTATTTATATTATTTATATTTTTTATTCATATCGCAAAGCATTAGCAGGATTTGCTGATGCTGCCCTATAGGCAAGGGCAATTACAGTAATAATGGCGATGATAAAAGCAATGCATGCTCCGGCAATAAACATCCAAATATGCATATCAATTTTATACGCGAAATTAGTTAGCCAGCTATTCATAAAATAATATGCTAATGGCCACGCAATAATATTTGCCAATAAAACCCATTTCGAAATATCAGCTAATAACATCCATAAAATTCGGGAGACAGGCGTTCCTACCACTTTACGAATTCCTATCTCTTTGGTTCTTTTTATCACCGTATAGGATGTTAAAGCAAAAATCCCTAACATGGCAATAATAATAGCCAGCACCGAACCAAACAGGTTTAATTTATTGCTGCGTTGTTCTTCCTTGTAAAGATTATCAAATCTATCATCCATAAAATAGTAGCGAAATTCGTAACCTGTATTATACTGGTTAATAACCTTTTCGATGGCAGCTATGGTTTGATTTAATTTTTCGCCGGTAACTTTTACTGAGATATAAGATATGTAATCACGATATTTCGTTAATACCAAAGGTTCAATTTCCTGATGAAATGAATTAAAGTGAAAATCCTTGACAACACCCACAATTTCACCTTCGACTTTCCAAACAGAGATCTTCTTACCCACAGGATTTTTTAAACCTAACTTTCGTGCAGCTGTTTGGTTAATAATAACAGAAAAAGTGTCGGTTCTGAAGTTGGAATCAAAATCCCGACCTTCGATAATCTCCATCCCAAAAGTTTCGATAAAATCATCCTGCACAGCCATTTCATTAATTACAATTGAGTTGTCGGGATGATCTCCTTTTTTATATGCATTCTGCACCATATGATACGTTGGAATATTCTCTGATCCACAAGCAGAAATGACCTGAGGTAAATTTTCCAGTTCTGTTTTAACTACCTGTAAGTCATTATAAATTCCGGGTTTAAGATTATTAACCACCAATACATGTTCTTTATCAAATCCTAAATCTTTACGCTTAACATAATTCATTTGCAGATTCATTATCAATAAGGAGATGATTAAAAAGATTGCTATAGAAAACTGAAAAATTACCAATCCTTTTTTTAAGTATTCGTTACTTCGTCCTTTTTGGGTAACCCCTTTAAGAATTCGTACAGGATTAAATTTTGAAAGATAAATCGCAGGATAAGATCCGGCGATTAAACCAATGATAACTGATAAGGCAATAAACAATCCGATTAATTTAACGTTGCCATAATTTAATACCAGTTCTCTGTTTACAAGGTTACTGAATGAATCGAGAAATATTTCGACAATCAGTAAACCAACCAATAAAGAAATAAAAGATACAATTACCGCTTCGCCTAAAAATTGTTTAACAATATTTTTCCGCTGTGCTCCAATAACTTTTCGCAAACCAATTTCTTTTGAACGGGTTTCGGATCTTGCCGTTACTAAGTTTACAAAATTTATTATGGCAATAATAATGATAAAAAAAGCTAAAAAAGAGTAGATATAAATGTTTCGTATGTTTCCTTGTGGAGCTATTTCCCAGTTATAATCGGAATATAAATGAATTTTACTCATTTTTTGTATTTCGGTATCAATTTGAAAGACCCTATCCATCCCTTCATCTTTAAAACGTTTAGCGATGTTCTCATTGCTTTCTTCTACTACTTTTGCTTTCCAGGTTTCGTCTTTCGCTTTTCTGTCGACAACAAAATAAGTATAAAAACCAAACCCCCGGTTCCCATAATATCTTTCAAGCTGATTGATAGAAGTAAAGGATGTAATAAAATCAAAAGAAAAATGCGAATTGGCGGGGATATCATCAATAAGACATTTTACGGTAAATTCTATGCCATTTAATTTAAATTGTTGATTGATTGGATTGCTATCGCCAAAATATCTTTTGGCTGTACTTTTTGTAATCACTATATTTTTAGGATTATATAAAGCCTCTTTACAATCTCCCGAGATTACAGGAAAAGAAAAAACATCAAAAAAAGTACTGTCAACATAAAAAAACTGCTGACTGCTAAAAACTTTATTTTCTATGGTTACATTGGCTTCGCGCTTATCTAATTTACAGGCAGTAACAACCTCAGGTATTTTTGTTTTAACAACCTCAGCAGCATTAGCCAATGCAACAGGAACGACCATTGGTTCAGCATCACCTTGCTGTACTGATGAAATGATGCGGTATGTGTTTTCATAATTATCATGGAATCTATCATAACTTAACTCATGCTGCACATATAACAAAAGCATTATAGTTGCAGCAATACCTGTTGCCAGACCCAGAATATTAATCACTGAAAAAAACTTTTGCGAGATTAAATTTCGTATCGCTATCTTAACATAGTTTTTAAACATATAAAATTTCTTTTTTTCATTCTTCTTTTTACAAATTCCAATATGTATGCCAATTTACATATAACTCTGTTTATCAGTATTATTACGAAAAAAATCATTGAACAGACAGCCCCTGATTTCCGTACGTATACGTTCAAATTTGTACGATTACGTACACTTTTTTTAATTAATGATAGATTGTGCAAAGCGAAAAAGAATTGTAGAATATATATCAGTATTTTTATCGGACAACAATGAATATCTATAAACATAATTATCAAAAAAGATACTATAAACAAAAAAGCTGTATCTGAAAAAACAGAAACAGCTAATGTAAAAGAAAAAAGACAGAAGTGAGATAATTGGAATGTACGCTTTTCCAAAACCGATAACAATAATAAAGCTGTATACTTTATCTCAAAACAGGGCTCTTATTACAACTTTAAAAAAATTCTAAAGCATGATATTCGGTATTTTAATAATGAACTTTGTACCAGTCATCCCAAAAAATAATTATTCACATGCAAGCACTTCTGCCGGATTAGAATTGGCTGTTTTTAAAGCCTGAAAAGAAACAGTTATTATAGCTACCGTTAAGCTTAACAAAGCAGCAAGTGCAAAGGGAATAACATTCAGTTCAATATGATAAGCAAAATTTTGCAGCCAGGTATTAAGCCCCCACCATGCCAAAGGCCAGGCAAGCAAATTACCAAGAGCAACCCAAATTAAAAATTGCCCCAGGAACTTTCTCACAACTTGTGTTGCAGAACTGCCCAGAACCTTCCGAATACTCATCTCTTTCTGTCGCTGCACGGCCATGTACGAGGACAGTCCAAACAAACCCAGGCTGGCAATAAGGACTGTAACCAGAGCAAAGTAGCTAAAAATAGTTTGCATTTTCTGTTCCTGCTTATACTGCTCATTAAAACTGGCATCTAAAAATTCGTATTCGTAAGGATAATCAGTGGAAAAACGGGTCCACACCTTCTTTACATGCTCCATAGCTGGTTGAATCTGTTTTGCGTCCAGCTTTACGGCAAAAAATCGCATTCTTTCCGGCTTATTCATAAAAACAAGCGGTTCTATCTTTTGGTGAAGAGACGTGTAATTGAAATCCTTAACCACACCCACTATTTCACCATCTACGCCTAAACCACAAGCTACACGCTGGCCTATAGGGTTCTTCCCAAAAACCTTTCTTGCAGCTTCATTAATAACGAAACTGGTAGTAGGATCAGAAGGAAAATCCAGTGAAAAGAATCGTCCCTCAATAACTTCGAGATCCAACATATCTTCAAAATCATGATCCACCTGATAGAAATTCACCATTTCCTGCTCCCATTTTCCATCCCTGTCGATATAATATGTTAATCTCCCATGATGGTATCCCGGAAGGTCATTTGTTGTTATCGCTTCCAACACACCGGGATGGTCGGTCAATTCTTTCTTCACTGCTTCTCGTTGGGTAATAATGTGAGGTTGAGATGCGTAGCGGATAACCATTGTTTGCTCTCCTGCAAAACCCAGATTACGGCTTTGTAAATAGCGCATTTGCATAAAAACAACAAGCGTAGCAATAATCATCCCAACAGATATAGCAAATTGAAGTACCACCAGCGCTTTTCTATAAAACCCGGAACTTATGTTCTTACCTCTGCTCTTATTCGAATTGCCAAATTGTTGTTTTACCATAGAAACAGGATGAAAACCCGATAAAACAAAAGCGGGAAAAATACCACTCAATAAACCAATAAAAATGACAGTGATAACAATAACCAGCAACTGCAAGCGACCCGCCGCGGTCTGAAGTAACTGAAGAAGGTCAATATTTTTATCCGTTAGATTGTTAAATACTGGACTTAAGAGTTCCACCAGAATTAAGCTGATAAGCATTGCAAACACAGCAATAATAACAGACTCACCCAGGAATTGGGATATGAGTTGTTTCCTTTTTGCGCCTACAAGTTTTCTCACGCCTACCTCTTTTGAACGCTGAATAGCTCGTGCGGTAGCCAGGTTAATATAATTAATGGCTGCTATCAACAAGATAAATGCACAAACAAAACTAAAGATATAGATATACCGCTTGTCCGTATTTCCTTTTACATCATAATCATAATCTGTTTGAAAATGAATTGAGGGGAGTGCTTGCAATTTAAAATCAAGTGTTAATGTAAGTTCATGCTGTTCTCTCCAGGGCTGAATTGTTTTCTCAATCCAGGCTGGCAGCTTCGAACGAAAATCAGAAACACTCCCGGTACTTTTAAATTTTAAATAGGTATAACCAAAAAGCCGGGTCCAGTCACTGTTATAAGCATCCTGCGCGGCTTGTGAAATAGCTTTTACCGGCAGGAGCACTTGTGGTTTTAGATGCGATTCTCCACTGGTTTCTTTATAAACGGCACTCACCATATAAGGGATAGTATCCAGATATAAACTTTGCCCCACGGCGTTTTTGTTGGGAAAAAACTTTTCTTTTACCTCTTGCGATATGGCAATTTTATCGGGGGCATCCAGGGCCGAGGCAGCGCTACCTTCCAAAAATTTATGCGGAAAAAATTGAAAATAATTTGCATCGGCATAATGAATATCATCCACCATAAATTTTATTTCCTCAAACCGTATAAGTCGAGATCTGCCAAAACCAAGTCTTGTAGAAGCTTCTATCTCCGGAAAATAATCTACAAATGAAGGACCTAAAGGAAAAGGTGAAACGGCGAAATCGGTGTATCTATCGCCATAATCTACCGATTCAGATACCCGATAAATCTTTTCAGCATCAGGCCAATGCTTATCAAAATTTAATTCTGTTTGTATATATAAAAAAATTAATATAAAGGAGGCAAAACCAATGGACAGGCCTCCTATATTTATAAATGAGGCTTGCTTGTGTTTGACAAGCCCTCTTATTGCAATGCGAAAATAATTTTTAATCATGATTGTAATATCTTAGTCCTGCTTAATTTTACCAAGACCCGAAACATTCGTGGTAATACTTGCCGGATTTCCCGAATATTCAATTAGTCCAAGGCCTGAAACAGATGCTTTTAATATTTTTGTAGCATGCACTTCTCCTTTTCCTATACCACTAAAATTAAAACTTGTTGCTTCTGTAATAAAATCCTCAGCATCGAGCGTAGCAGTTCCGGACACTTTCCAAACAGCCAACGAAGCTTTACCTCTAATATCAATATCGGCTACTCCGCTTATATCAGCCATCAGTTTATTGCATTCCAGTTCCATATTGATATTTGCAACGCCGCCAACAAGAATACTGAGCTTATCCGCAAAAATTTTCTTATTGGCATGAAGATTCACTGCAGCTGCTACTTGGAAGCTCTCAATATGTTTAACAGTCAGGGAAATGTCCACATCATCTTTGTGCTTTTTCCAGCTTTTTCTATCTGATGTAATGTACAATGTTCTATTGGTAACATCCACGTTAATTTCTTCCAGTAACTGCTCTTCTGTTTCAATTACCAGTTTTGTTTCTTCGGCCTGTATCAAATCAACCTCACAGGAAATGTTAATATACACTTTCGTAAAACCTTCTACAGGAATCTCTTTTGAGATATTCTGCGCAGTTGAAGTTGCAACAGAAAACAAAATAAAGAAGGTTCCTAAAAGGGAACCTACCTGGATAGTTTTTATGTCTTTCTTTATCTTCATCGTTATATTGAGCCTTTAGGTGAAAAGAAAAAAGGCAGAAGTGAAATAATTGGGGATCTTATATACTCAAAAATCGGGAAAGTATTAAGGGGAGCACTTCTGCCTTTTTATCATCAGTACATTTATAAAACTTTTTTAATATTTTCGGTAACAATATGTCCATCAAATAATTGAACAATACGATGAGCTTTTTCAGCATCTGACGGAGAGTGAGTTACCATAACGATGGTTGTTCCATCATTATTCAGCTGAGTTAACAGATTCATTACTTCTTCACCATTTGCCGAGTCTAAGTTACCCGTAGGCTCATCGGCTAATATTAGTTTAGGATTGGTAACTACAGCTCGTGAAATAGCAACTCTTTGCTGCTGACCACCTGATAATTGTTGTGGGAAGTGCTTTTTACGATGCGACATTTTCATGCGCTCAAGTACAGCTTCCACTTTTTCTTTTCGCTCAGATGATGGCATATTCAAATACAACAAAGGTAATTCAACATTTTCATATACAGTTAGTTCGTCAATCAGGTTAAAGCTTTGAAAAACAAAACCGATATTTGATTTTCGCAGGTTTGTACGCTGTTTTTCGGAATAATTTGATACTTCCTGGTCCAAAAAATGCAGTTCACCTGATGAAGGATTATCTAATAATCCGATAATATTAAGCAATGTAGATTTACCACATCCTGAGGGTCCCATAATGGCTACAAATTCACCACTATCAATATTTAAGTTTACTTTATTCAGAGCCGTTGTTTCTACTTCATCCGTTCTGAAAACTTTTACTAGTTCGTTTGTTTTAATCATGACTTTTAAATTTTAATAATTATAATACTTTATTCTATTGTCTATTTCTTGTCTTATTTATTTCAAGAGTATTTTGTCTACATCATTAAAGTTATCGTAGCTGGATACAATTACTTTTTCTCCTGGATTTAACCCCTCAAGCACTTCATAATACTGAGGATTTTGTCGTCCGATAGAAATTTCACGCTTAACAGCTATTTCTCCTGATGGATCAACTACGTATACCCACTGTCCGCCTGTACTTTGATAGAATCCTCCACGAGGTATCAACACAGCTTGTTTAGATTCGCCCAATTCGAGCTTAATTCTGAACGTTTGTCCAATTCTTATCTGGGATGGTTTCTCAGATACAAATTCCATATCCACAGCAAAACGTCCGGCATTTACTTCGGGATATACTTTTACAATTTTTAAATCATAGTTTGAACCGGCAAAATCGAAGCTTCCAGGCAACCCTGTAACAACACGGGCTATATAATGCTCATCTATTTCAACCCTTAATTTATAATCATCCAGTATATTAATGGTTCCAATACGAGTACCATAACCAATAACTTCACCTATTTCAGGATTTAAACTGGCCAATTCGCCATCACAGGTAGCTTTAACATTCAGGTTTTCCATTCGCCCCTGGATTATACTAAGGTTTTCCTGCATGTTTTTAATTTGTTCATCCATTGCTTTAAGCTGAACATGCCTGTAGATAGAATCATTTTTTAAAGCCTCCTTAAATAATTCATACTGTTTTTGGGTGGCATTATATCTTTCAAACGACTGATCAAATTCCTCTCTTGAAATATGATCTTCAGCTAACAGCTTTTTATTATACTCATATTGTCGCTTGTACATCTTAAGCTGACGTTCAGTTTCAATCAAAGTTTGCTGCCTGTTGATACGCTGTAATTCGAGATTAATCTTGGTATTTTCAAATTCATTAATCGATCGCGAAACAGAAGCTTCGTTATTCGAAATTTCTAAGATTAAATTGGTATTACTCAGTTTTAAGATTACATCTCCTTTTTCTACCATATTCCCTTCATCAATTAGAATTTCTTCTACCCTTCCGCCTTCAATGGCATCGAGGTATACTGTACTAATAGGTTCAACGGTACCTATAACTGCGATATAATCTTTAAACTCATCTTCAACAATGGATTCAATGGTAATTTTATCCTTTTCAACATTTAATTTTGAACTTTTATCTCCAAAAAAGATATTAAAAGAAATTAACAGAATAAAAATTGCACCAACTGTTATCCATATTGTTTTTTTGTTAAGCCACTTATGCTTTTTTTCAATTACTCTGTCCATTATATTAAATTTTAAAATTATTCAATTAGTTTGGTAATGAGTAAACATTTATTATGCCAAAACCAATATAGTGTTAATTATCAGTTACTTAAAACACAAAACATAAAAACAAAAAACGCTATAGTGTTCGATTCCGAAACATCCGAAGTACGATATCGGACATAAAAAACTAATAATTCACAAAATCATTAGCAAAAGGGCATTCAATAATTATTATTAAGAACTCATAAATATTACTATGTCGAATATTTTTGGATAGTACAGTGTAATAATCATCAAATAAACATTCTTATTTTCTTAAAAAATTAATTGTATATTTACCTTTGCAAAAACATATAATAAATATTTTTATGAGTGAAAAAATTGGTAAAATACTGGCAGTAGACGATAATGAAGATATTCTTTTTGCCCTGAAGCTTTTATTAAAAAATCATGTAGAGCTCATCCAAACCGAAACAGATCCATCGGTTATTCCCGAATTATTACATGAAACTACCTATGATGTAATCCTGTTGGATATGAATTTCACCCAGGATGCAATTAGCGGACAGGAAGGTTTTAACTGGCTTGAAAAAATCCTCGATATCGATCCCGATGCAGTTGTAGTATTTATCACAGCTTATGGAGATGCTGAAAAAGCAGTAAAAGCCATAAAATCAGGAGCTACTGACTTTATTCTAAAACCCTGGCAAAACGAAAAGCTGTTAGCTACTATTTCTTCGGCTATCAAATTACGACGCTCAAAAAACGAAGCCACCGATTTACGAAAAAAACAAAAAGAAATTAGTGCTATACAAGATCAACCTTTTCACGAATTTATTGGCAACTCGCCAGAAATGCATCAGGTATTTACTACGATTAAGAAAGTAGCTAAAACAGATGCTAATGTATTAATATTAGGTGAAAACGGCACCGGAAAAGAATTGGTTGCAAGAGCTTTATACCGAAACTCATTACGAAAAGACGAAGTATTTATTAATGTTGATTTGGGCTCGATAGCCGAGTCGCTTTTTGAGAGTGAACTATTTGGCCATGTAAAAGGCGCATTTACTGATGCAAAAAAAGATAAACCCGGACGTTTTGAAATTGCTTCGGGCGGAACCCTGTTTTTAGACGAAATCGGGAATTTATCGTTACCTATGCAGGCAAAACTTTTAACCGTATTAGAACGTCGCGAGATAACCCGTGTAGGTGCTACCAAAACAACATCTATTGATGTTAGGCTTATTTGCGCTACAAATAATAACATTCACCAGATGGTTGAAGACGAAACGTTCAGACAAGACCTGTTATATCGTATTAATACGGTGGAAATTCACCTTCCCCCTTTAAGAGACAGAGTTTCTGACATTCCGCTTTTAGCTGAACACTTTATAGGAATTTACGCTAAAAAATATCGTAAAAAAATTAAAGGGATTAACTCCGAAGCCATGAAAAAATTATCGCAATACCAATGGCCCGGAAATGTACGTGAACTACAGCATGCTATAGAAAGAGCTATTATCATGAGCGATTCTGAAACTTTGCAGCCTGATGATTTTATTCTTTCATCCAGAAAAGATAAGGTTGGAGAGCTTGAGCTCGACACATACAACCTGGACGATATAGAAAAAACAGTGATTGAAAAAGTGTTAAAACAAAATCAGGGCAATGTATCCCAGGCTGCCAGCATGCTCGGGTTGACCCGGACATCATTATACAGAAGAATGGAAAAATATGGTCTTTAAAAATTTTAGATTTGTTGCCATTTTCAGAATATTGCTATTAACAGCAACAATATTTCTTTTTTTCTATACCATTACCCTTGACTTATTTATCGCTCCGTTTTTAGTGGGTTTGATTATTATTTTCCAGATCTACCTTTTATTTAAATATATTGATAAAACGAACCGTGACCTTGCCGGTTTTTTAGAATCTATTCGATTTTCTGAATTTACACGCTCTTTTAAAATTGAAGGATTAGGCTCCTCTTTCGACGAATTAAACAAAGCTTTTAATGATGTAATTCACGATTTCCAAAAAGTACGAACCGAAAAAGAAGAACAATATCATTACCTGCAGGCTCTGGTTAAAAATATTGATGTAAGCATTATTACATACCAGCGCGATGGAAAGGTAGACATGGTAAACAATGCTTTTAAAAAACTATTCCAAATTGCAACCATTAAAAATATTAACGATTTAAAGTCGATAAGTCCTGAATTAGTCCATACCCTTTTAAATTTTGAGCCAGGGAAAAACTGCCTGGTAAAAGTACAAGAAGAAGATGATATTTTACAGCTTAGTATTTCCGGAACCGAGTTTAAAATACACCACAAAAGTATT
>Ga0102943_1001493_pt1 | contig 14532 bp, 16 predicted proteins | sample SalPonC_black_MG_FD_78174 | JGI IMG/M metagenome (GOLD analysis project Ga0102943, IMG submission 78174) | Salt pond soil microbial communities from South San Francisco under conditions of wetland restoration - Salt Pond MetaG... | ecosystem: Environmental > Aquatic > Marine > Intertidal zone >...
ATGGCGCGCGCCGGCTGGGGAACGCGGCTGCTCGTGAAGCTCCGCATCGCGTTCGCCGTCGTCGCTGTCCAGACGGTGCTCAGCTGGCTGGCGCCCCACCTGGCCAGCGAGGCGGCGTTCCTGGCGTGGATCGTCGCGACGGCCGTGGCGCTGGGCGTGGGGGTTCCGGTGACGTTCGGGATGACGGTGGACCTGGTGCCGGTGCGGGACCGTGGCTGGGTGGCCGCGACGATCACGGGGCTGGCCTACCTGGCCGCCAACCTCCTGCCCGAGGCGTGGACGATCGATGCGTTCGCGCGGCAGATGGCGTGGGTGATGCCGGCGGGAACGCTCGGGCTCGGGTTCTTGGCGTTCGTGCGTCCGGGCTGGCTGGCTCCACTCGCGGAGCAGCACGGCGACCCCGCGTTCGGCCGAGGTCGCTTCGTCCGGTACGACGCCCAGGGCCGACCGCGACGCGACCGGCTGTTCGTGCTGCTGGTGGTGCTGATGTTCGCGATCTTCTTCATCGACAGCCTCGGGTTCCTGCGGGTGGTGGATACCCCAGCGCTGGTCGCCGGGGCGTGGCGCTCGGTCGACGCCGCGCCGCGCGTCGCGCTGGGCGTGACGCACCTCGCCGCCGCCTGGATCGGCGGCGTGCTGTACGGCGCGTTCCCCGCGCGCCACCTGTTCTTCTGGACGTTCGGCATCTTCGCGCTGGTGCACTTCTCGTACGGCCTCGCGGACCGGCTTCCCGGTGACGGCTCGGCGGCGCTGGGCGTGCCGCTGCTCTACGCCGTCGCGGTGAGCCTGTACACGGTCGTGAACTTCGCGGTGTGGGCGGACCTGTCCACGCCGCGAACGATGCCGGTGAACGCGGCGATCGGCGTGGCGCTGTCGGGCTGGACCGCGACCTTCGCCAGCACCGCGATCGCGATTCGGCTTCAAGCCGTCGGCGTGTCGTGGGCCGAGCATCTGCGCCTGGTGGACGCGCTGGCGCTCGCGTTCTTCGCGGCGATGCTGGTGCTCCTCGTGGCGGACGGTGGCCGGCGGCCAGGGGTACGGCGGTGACGCGGGCCGTGGCGTTCGTCTCCCTGGCGCTGGCGCTGTCCGGCGTCGCCTGGGCGCAAGGCTTGCACCGCGGCGCGCTGCTCCTCTCGGGCGAGCACCGGCTGGGCCCGACCGAGGGCCACGTGCTGGTCGTGGGCGGCACGGGCGTGGCGGACGCGGACGCCCGGATCGACGGCGTCGTCGTGATGCTGGAAGGCGCCCTCACGCTCGACGGGACCGTGGCCGGCGACGTCTTCCTGATGGGCGGCACGCTGGCGCTGGGCGACGAGGCCCGCGTGGGGGGACGCATCGTCGTGGCCGGCGGCGAGCTGAGCGCGTCGGAGGCCGCGACGGTCGCCGGCGGGGTGACGCGGGACCTGCAGCTGGCCGCCGAGGCGGTCCGGCCCACGCCCACGCCAGCACAGCGGGCCGCACGCTTCCTCGTTCAGACGCTCCTGCTGGTCTTGGCCGCGTTCGTGGCCGTTCTGCTCGTCCCCCGCGCGACCGAACGCACGGCCGAGGCGATCGCCCGGCACCCGGTCGTGACGGTCGCCATGGGGGCTCTGGCCGGTCTGATCGGGCTGGTGCTCCTCGTGGCGATGGCGTTCACCGTGGTGCTGATCCCGGCTGCGCTGATCGGCTTCGTCCTGTTCGGCGTGGCGACCGTGTTCGGGTGGCTGGCGTTCGGGCGCCTCGTCGGGCGGGCGCTGCACCGCCGCGGCGTCGGTCCGCACGGCGTCCGGGCGCAGGCGGTCGTCGGCGCCGTCGTGTTCGTCGTCGCGTTGCACGCCGTCGCCGCGGTCCCCTGGATCGGAGCGCCGCTGTCGCTGCTCGCCTCCGTCATGGCGCTGGGCGCGGTCGTCCTGACCGGCTTCGGAAGCCGCCGGTTCGTTCCCGATCGGGGCGCGTTGGAGGGGGCGCGGGAGGACGCATAGGGGGACGTACGCCTCTGGCGCGCGCCACGCCGACCGGCCAGCGTGGACGCCGAGGAGACGACATGGCACGAGACACGAGCAAGACCACGCCGACGCAGGTCGGCATGATGTTCGGCCTCTGGATCGGGGCGGGCGTAGGGACGTTGGGTTTCGTCTTCACGATGAACCCGCTCTGGTTCGTGCTCGCGGGCGTGGGCCTGGCCTTCGGCCTGGGGATCGGCGCGGCCAGCGAGCGGTCGGGCCGGCGCTGAGGACGACAGCGCGCGGACGCTGACCGGCGGGGGACCGAACGCCGCCCAGCGCCGCGTGCATGGCCCGCGCCCGACCCGGGCGTGTGCGGAATTTCCGGACCGTGCAGGACTCCCTCGCTACGCTGCGAGACCAGGTCGACCGGCCGGGAAGGGGACCCCGCATGCCCGATGCACGCTCGGGCGCGTCGCTTCGTTCCACCGGGCGCCGTTCAGGCGCTCCGAGTCGTCCGTCGCCCGGCTCGCCGCCATGAGGGGCGAGGACCGCGCGGGCGGGACGGACGCTGCGCACCGTGACCGCCGTCTCGCGAGGATGGACGCGTTCCGCCGCGACATGTTGGAGCTCATTCGCGAGGCGCTGGCCACCCTGGATCCCGACGCGTTCCACCGACACCTGCTGGAGCGTGCCGTCGACGTCGTTCCGGGCGCCCAGTCGGGCGCCATGGTGTTGTGGGACGAGGAATCCGACGCCTACCGCTTCGTCGCCGCCGTCGGGTACGACCTCGACGGTCTGCGCCACCTGCGCCTCCCGGCCAAGCTCGCAGGGTTCGAGCATCCCGATGGGGAGTCCACGCCTCGCATCGTCCGGTGGCCTCGGCCCTCGCCTCCGGAGCTGGGCAGGGAGGCCGTGGCAGCGTTGAGCGAACACGGGCGCGAGGGCGAGATCGCCTCGGTGCTGATCGTTCCCATCCTTCGCGGGGAGCGGATCCGCGCCTTCCTCACGCTGGACAACTTCGACGACGACGATGCGTTCGACGACGAGGCGGTCCAGATGGGTCGGCTCTTCGCGGGCCACGTCGAGGTGCTGCTGCAGCGGTTCGACCTCGAGGCGGACCTGCAGCGTCTGGCGTTCCACGACCGGTTGACGGGACTGCCCAACCGGACCCTCTTCCTGTCCCGGCTGGAGCGCCGCCTGGCGGAGGTGGGCAGGGGACCGTGGGCGATCCTGTACATGGACCTCGACAACCTGAAGCCGATCAACGACTCGTTCGGGCACCACGCCGGCGACGAGGCGCTCCAGATCGTGGCCCAGCGGCTCGCGGAGCTGAATGCCGAGGGGCACGAGGTGTCGCGCCTGGGCGGAGACGAGTTCGCCGTGGTCGTGGACGGCGCCGAGGACGAAGCGCACCGGGTGGGGCGTCGGCTGCTGGCGTCCGTGCAGCGTCCGATGGCGACGGAGGGCCACACGGTCTACCTGGGCGCCAGCATCGGGATCGGCCTGTACCCCGACCACGGCACGGCGGCGACCGATCTGATGCGCCGTGCCGACGTCGCGATGTACCAGGCCAAGACGCGGCTGGGCAGGAACGCGGTCGTGACGTTCGAGCCCACGATGGAAGCCGCGCCGCTGGAGAGGCTCCTGCTGGAGGAGGCGCTTCGAAAGGCGCTCGACGAGCATCAGTTCGTGCTGCACTACCAGCCGCGCGTCTCCGTCGCGACCGGACGGATCCGGAGCCTCGAGGCGCTGGTGCGTTGGCGCCATCCCGAGCGCGGCCTGGTCCCGCCCGGCGTGTTCATCCCGTTGGCCGAGCGGACCCGGCTGATCCATCCGCTGGGCCGGTACATCCTCGAGACGGCGGCAGGGGAGGCGCGGCGCTGGCGCGAGCACGGCTTCGGGGACCTTCGGATCGCGGTGAACCTGGCGGCGAAACAGCTCGAGCGCGACGGCTTCCTGAGCGAGATCGACGAGGTGCTCGGCGAGGCGGGCCTGCCCGTCCAGGCGGTCGAGTTCGAGGTGACGGAGAGCGTCGCGATGACCGACGTGACGACGAACGCAGCGCGCCTCGCGGCCCTGAAGGACCTGGGCGCGACGGTGGCGCTGGACGACTTCGGCATGGGTCACAGCAGCCTCGCGTACCTGCGCGACCTGCCGGTCGACGTGATCAAGATCGATCGGACGTTCTTGAGCGGCCTGGAGCCCGACGACCCGAATCGCGCGATCGTCGGCGCCATCACCCTCCTCGGCCAGTCGCTGGGGCGCGCGGTCGTCGCCGAGGGGATCGAGACCCGGGCGCAGTGGGACGCGGTGCGCGCCATCGGCGTCGACGAGGCGCAGGGCTTCCTGCTGGCGCGGCCCATGCCGCGCGAGGCGATCGACCGCCTGCTCGAGCGCGGCGACGTGCTCGTTCCGTAGCGTACGCGCCCGGTCCGGCGGGTCGGCCGCGCGCCCTCCGCGCGCTTCGCGCCGTCGACGGGGCTATAACGGGGCATGACCCGTTCGTTCCGGTTCGTTCCGATCGTGCTGCTCGCCCTGCTGGCCTCCTGCGTTCCCGGGGTGTCCGTCGTGCAGGCCCCCACCATCTCCGTCGCTCCCGGCGGCGCTCGCCTGGTTCGGCTGGAGCCTCCCGGCGTCGGGAGCGGCTCGGCGCTGATTCGCCTGGACCTCGAGATCCGCAATCCGAACCCGGTGGGGCTCACGCTCGCTGGCCTGGACGGCGAGCTGTTCCTGAGCGGCCGCTCCGTCGCCACCAGCCGCTTCCCGGCAGGCGTCACGATTCCCGCCCGCGGCGACGCGCCGCTGACGCTCGAGGTCGCGGTACCGCTGGACGGCGCGGCGGGCGTCGCGGACGCGATGGCCAGGCTGGTCCAGGGCCAGGGCGTGCCGTACCGGCTGGAGCTCGCCCTGGAGGTCGAGGCGTTCGGCGTGGCCCAGCGCTTCCCTGCGCGGCCCGTCGCGAGCGGCGAGGTGCGGTTCCCTGGCGAGCTGCGCGCGCCGACCGTGCGCTTCGACGCCTCGGCCAGCCGGGTGCGCGTCGACGGCCTGACCGCGCAGATCGAGGTGGGTCTGCGGATCGACAACCCGGGTCCGCTCGGGTTCGTCGCGACCAGTCCCGAGCTCGAGCTGCGCCTGGACGGCCGGAGCGTCGGCCGCGCCTCGTTCCCGCGTACCGCGGTTCCCGCCGGCAGCGAGGTGCCCGCGTTCGTGTCGGTGGAGGTGGGCGTCGCGCAGATCGGGGCGGCGCTCCTGTCGCGGCTCCGGACCGGCGGAGCCGGCCTGGAGATCGCCGTGCGCGGCGTCGCCGCCTTCGAGGTGCCCGGCGTGACGCGGGTCGAGGCGGGACTCGCTGGCTTGGGCGGACCGCTTCGTTGACGATCCCGCGGTCGCCTCTGCGGGGACCGCCGACCGTCGTCGGCCGCGCGTGCGCGCCCCTCCGACGCGCTGTCGGAGAGAGGACGACCCGGCAGGCTCGACGGACGCGTAGTCTCGCGTCGGTGTCCGGCCGAGGACCGGTCGGCGACGTGGAGACCACGATGAGCGAGCCCACAACCGAGGCGAGCGCATGAGCTGGATCGCGTGGACGCTCGTGATCGCCTTCGTGCCCGTGCTGCTGGTGCTGGCGGCGTTGTCGTCGCCGCTGCGGCTCAGGGGCCGGTTGGACGAGCAAGGCCCGGCAGGCGGCGTCGGCTGGCTCGGGGTCGACGTCGACCTGGGCGTGCCTCCGGGCGCCGGTACACGCACGATCGACGTTCGGCTGCTGCGCGTGCGCCTGCTGCGCCGGCCGATGCCGGCCGCCAGCGACGACCAGGCAAGCGACGACCAGGCAAGCGACGACCAGGCGCGAGGCGAAAAGCCGAAACGCCGCCGGCGGCGCGGCCGACCGCGCCTGTCGCTGGGCTCGTGGCGCGTGCTCGTCCGCACCGCGCTGCGCGAGGCACGACGGAGCGTCCAGGCGATTCGGGTCGAGCGGCTCATGCTCGACGCCGTCGTCGCCAGCGACGATCCGGCGCTGACCGGGGAGCTGTTCGGCTACGGCTGCGCGCTCGTGTCCGCCGCCAGGGGTCGCTGGCCGGGCGCCGAGCTCCATTTGGACTTCGACTTCGAGGGCGACCGGCCGCGAGGCCGTGCGGAGCTCGCGATCCGTGTGCGGCCGATCCGCCTGGTCGGCAGCGCGGCCAGGGTGGCATGGGTGTTCAGAAGGGAACGACGGCGCAGCGCGCGGGCCGCTTGACGGCCCGGCGGCGCCGAAAGGAGGACGACATGTTGGCGAAAGAGCTGCTCGACGGTCTGATGGAGGAGTTCCGCAAGGTGGCGCGCACGGAGACGATCGTGGGCGAGCCGATGCAGATGGGAGACGCCACGATCGTGCCGGTGATCCGCCTCGCGGTCGGGGTCGGTGCGGGAAGCGGCGAAGGCGAGGGGACGGACCCCAAGCAGGACGTCCCGGGCAAGGGTAGCGGTGGCGGGGGCGGTGGTGGCGTGCGCGTAGAGCCGGCCGCGTTCATCGTGATGCGCGGGGGCGAGATCGAGATCATGGCGGCGCCCGGCCGCGGCGGCCGACTGGCCGAGGCGTTCGAGCACCTGCCCGACCTGGTCGACAAGCTCGCCTCGCGGAAGGGCGCGAAGCGCGGCGGCGCCGATGCCGGCGAGGGACGTGACCGGGGCGAGACGGAGGCGTAGGGCGCGCGTAGCCTTCGTCGCCTAGGCCGAGCGCCGCTGGGGTCGCGCGCGGCTCGCGAAGCGTGCCACGCGCCAGCGACGCTCACGCCTCGCGGCGCACGACCTGGAACATCCCTTCGAGCTCCTCGTGGCGTTCGAAGCCGTGCCGGCGGTAGAACCCGTCGGTGCCGGCGGCGGCGAACAGGCCCAGGAAGGCACGGTCGGGAGCGTGGCGACCGGCCCACGCCACGAGCTCGTCGACGATGCGTCTCCCGACCCCGCGCCCCTGGTGCTCCGGGAGCACCGCGACGTCCTGGACGTAGAAGTAGATGCCGCCGTCGCCGACCAGCCGGCCCATGCCGACGGTCGCGCCGCGGTGCTCCGCGACGACGGCGTGGAGGCTTCGCGCCAGCGCGTCTGGGGCCGCGCCGAAGTTCATCACGTCCTGCCAGCCGACCGCGGTGCAGATCGCGCGGTATTCGCAGGTCGTCGGCAGGCGCGCTTCCAGCCGGTACGCTTCCGTAGGCTCGCTCATGCCGCCACGGTAGGACGGGACGCGCCGCTTCGCAGCGGACGGGCGTCCCCGCCCGGCGTGGCGGTTCGCGTGGTACGAACGAGCCGTCCGGAGGTGGACGACGTGACGATTCCGATTCTCGATCAGCTCGCGCCCGGATCGACCGGGAACGGCTTGCTGACCCCCGATCTGGGCCTCGCCGTCGAGGTCCCCTGCCTCGCCGTGCGCGGAGCGCGGCCCGGACCGACCCTGCTGGTCACGGCCGGGATCCACGGAGCCGAGTACGCCTCGATCGAGGCGGCCTACCGTGTGGCCCGCACCGACGCCAGCGCCCTGGCCGGCTCGTTGGTGGTGCTGCCGGTCGCCTGCCCGCCCAGCTTCTCCGCGCGCACGATCTACGTGAACCCGGTCGACGGCGCCAATCCGAACCGCGTGTTCCCCGGCCGCCCGGACGGCACCTTCGCGGAGCGCCTGGCGCACTGGCTGACGACGACGTTCATCCATCCCGCGGACGCGTACCTGGACCTGCACGGCGGCGACATGATCGAGTCGCTGGCGCCGTTCTCGATCCACGACGTCGGTGACGAGGCGTCGCGCCGGCTCGCCGACGCGTTCGGGCTTCCGTTGCGGGTCGCGGACGACCTTCCGGGCACCACCATCACCAGCGCCAGCCGTGAAGGCGTGCCGTCCATCATCGCGGAGGCGGGCGGCCAGGGCCTGTGGCCCGAGGACGCCGTGCAGCCTTTGGTGGAGGGGGTCCAGCGCTCGATGCAGCACCTCGGGATGCTGGCCGGCGACCCCGCTCCGAGAAACGTGCGTCAGCTCACGACGTTCGCCTGGATCCGGTCGGAGCACGCGGGTCTGTGGAGACCGGCCGTCTCGGGCGGGGACGAGGTCGTCGCCGGCCAGGAGCTGGGCGTGGTGTCGGACATGCTGGACCTTCCGGTCCGCAGGGTCGCCTCGCCGATCGACGGCGTGGTGCTGTTCGCCGTGAGCTCCCTGGCGATGAACGTCGGCGATCCGCTGGTCGGGATCGGGGCGGACTGAGAGCGCGGCGGCGCGCCCCGCGCTGGACGCGCGCGGAGCGGAGGTGACGCGCAGCGCGTCAGCTCGGTCCGCAGGTGCCGTCCACGATCAGGCTGGTGTCGTGCCCGCCGGCGGCGGCGACCTCGGGAAACTCGGGCTCCAGCGTGGCGTGATGGATGCCGAACTCGTCGCGCAGCCGGCGGTGGGCCTCGCGCATCAGCTCGTCCAGCCGCGGCGCGGCGTCGCGCTCGACGACCAGGTGCGCCTCGAGCGCGCAGCGGTCCTCGTCCAGCATCCAGGCGTGCAGGTGGTGCGCGTCCCGGACGCCGCTCACCTCCGAGAGTCGCGCGGCGACACGCTCCAGGTCCAGGTCGCGCGGGGCGCTCTCCATCAGCAGACGCACCGTCTCCGGCAGCATGGCGGCGACCTGCCAGGCGACGTACCCGACGATCGCGAGCGACAGCGCGGGATCGACCCAGCTCCAGCCAAGCGTGAGGATCGCCGCGCCGCCCGCCATCACGGCCAGGCTGGCGAGGGCGTCCGCGAGGTTGTGCACGAACGCGGCGCGGACGTCGGTGCCGCCCTTGCGCATGCCGGCCAGCAGCAGGACCGTCGCCACGTCCACGATCAGCGCGACGCCCGCGACGACGATCATCGTCCAGCCGCCCACCTCGCGGGGGTCTGCGAACCGCAGGATCGACTCGTACGCCAAAACCAGCGCGACGACGCCCAGCGCGACGAGATTGATCAGCGCGCCGACGGTGCGGGCGCGGCGGTAGCCGAAGGTCCGCATCCGGTCGGCGCGACGGCGACCGATCCGGCGCGCCACGACCACGATCACCAGCGCCATCGCGTCGTTCAGGTTGTGCAGCGCGTCGGCGATCAGCGCGACCGAGCCGGCCAAAGCGCCCCCGACGATCTGCGCTACGGTGAGCGCCAGGTTCAGCGCGACGGTGAGCACGATCCTCCGGTCGCTGGCCTGCTCGGCGCCGTGATCGTGGGCGTGCGGCATCGGGTGGACCTCCGAGAGTGGGTGTGCGCGCGAGGGCCGTGCGTAGGACGGAGTCAGCGGAACGATGGTAGCGCAAACGTGCGTCGTCTCCGGGAGACGCGGTCGACGGTGCGCAGGCTTCGGGGGTTCGAAGCGCCCGGGGTGCGGAAAGAGATGATGGGGGAGGCGTCGTGAAGGGACTCGTGTTCATCGCGGCCAGTTTGGACGGCTACATCGCCGACGCGGACGAGGGCCTCGATTGGCTCCAGGCGTCCGGTGGCGACCCGGCGGAAGACTACGGCTACGCCACGTTCTTCGACGCCGTGGACGTTCTGCTGATGGGCAGGAGCACCTATCGGACGGTGCTCGGATTCGATGCCTGGCCGTACGAGGGCCGTCGCGTGATCGTCGCAAGCCGGTCGCTTCCGGCATCGACCGACGCCTCTCCGGGTGGTGTCGAGGTGACCGGGGAGGAAGTCGCCAGTTTGTTCGACCGCCTCGCGGCCGACGGCATCGAACGCGTCTACGTCGACGGCGGGCGGCTGATCAGCTCGTGTTTGGAAGCGGGTCTGATCGACGAGCTGATCATCACCCGCGTTCCGGTCGTGCTCGGCGGAGGCGTTCCGCTGTTTTCCGCCATGGCCAGGCCAGTCGAGCTGCAGCACATCGCGACGCGCACGTTCCCATCCGGGTTCGTTCAGAGCCACTACGGCCTGCTTCGCTGAAGCGCGCGCTCCTCGGTAAGGCGCGCCGTTCGCTCACGACCGCACCGTGCATCAGGAGCCGGGACCGTCCGGCTCGTGCGGATGGTCGCCCGGGCCGGGCGGCGCGCTGACCGGCGCGGGCGTGGTGGCCTCCTCCACGTCGTACTTGCCTTGGAGCGCGTCGACCTCCGTCCGGTCCCACAGCGGCACGCCGTCGAAGTATGCGGCCCGGCCCAGGACGTGGGCGCCGACCGGGGCGGTCAGCAGCAGGAACAGGAACACGAGCACCGCCTTCGTGGTGACGGCCGTCGTTCCGAACACGAACAGGGCGGCGGCCAGCACCAGGCCGGCCCCCAGCGTTCCGGCCTTCGTCGCGGCGTGCATGCGCATGAACAGGTCCGGCATCCGGACCGCGCCCAGGGCCGAGACCAGCACGAAGAACGCTCCGAGCAGCATCAGCGCCGCGGCGATCAGGTCATTCATCGTCGCCCCTCTCCCGTCGCTCGATGAAGCGCGCGAACGCCAGCGTGCCCAGGAACGAGACCAGCGCCAGCGCTATGGCGGCGTCGATCAGGACGGCCTCGCCGCTGACGATCGCGGTCAGCACGATCACCGAGACCGCCATCAGGCCGATCATGTCCAGGCCCATGACGCGGTCGGGCAGGCTGGGTCCCCTCAAGACGCGGACGAAGACGAGCACGATCGAGATCATCACCAGCGTCAGCGAGATGCCCGCTGCGACGGTCAGCACGGTGGCGGGACCTTCGATGAGCGTCACTGGAACGCCTCCCGGATCCGTCGCTCGAACGTACGCTTGATGTCGGCCGCCAGCGCGTCGGGGTCGCCCCCGTACATGGCGTGGACGTAGATGCAGCTCTTGTCCTCGGCCACGTCGATCGACAGGGTGCCCGGCGTGAGCGAGATCAGGTTGGCGAGCAGCGTGATCTCGGCGTCGCTGCGAAGGTCCAGCGGCACGGCGATGACGGCGGGCTTCATGCGCAGCTCGGGCCGCAGAACGTCCAGGGCGACGCGGAAGCTGGAAACGACGAGCTCCTTCAGGAACGTGAGCAGCAGGCCGACGATGCGGACCAGGCGGACGGCGTAGCGGGGATCGCCGACCGCGCCGCCCACGAAGTGCAGCACGACGATGCCGACGACGAACCCGAACGCGAGGTTCAGCTCGGACAGCGATCCGGTGGCCAGCGCCCACACGAACGCCAGGATCAGGTTGAGCGCGAACAGGTTCACGGTCGCCCCTCCAGGTAACCGAGCGCGGCTGCGTCGCCCAGCACGGCTCGCACGTACCCTGCCGGGTCCAGAAGCTCGTGGGCGGACGCTTGCGCCAGCGCCAGGAACGGACCGCTCCAGAGGCCGATCACGACGGTGAGCGTCGCGAGCGCGGCCACCGGGGCGATCATCAGCCGCGACGGCATGGCGCCGACGGCGCGACCCTCGGGTACCGGCGACCAGAACGCCGCCTGCCAGATCTTCGTCATCGAGTAGATCGTGAGAAGGCCGACGACGAGGGCGACGGCGACGATCGCCCACGAGCGGACCTCGACCGCGGCCAGCACGACCACCAGCTTGGCCCAGAACCCGGACAGCGGCGGGAAGCCGGCCAGGCTGAACGCCGGGATCAGGAAGAGGATCGCCAACAGCGGGTGCGCCCGGTAGAGGCCGCCCAGCTCGGCCAGGCGGAAGCTGCCCCCGACCCGGCGCGCCAGACCGGCGACGAAGAACAGGTTGGCCTTCACGATGATGTGGTGCACCAGGTAGAACACGGCGCCCGCCAGCGCCAGCGGCGTGTACAGCGCGAGGCCCATGATCATGTAGCCGATCTGGCTGATGATGTGGAACGACAGGATCTTGCGGAACTCGTTCTGGGCGGCGGCGCCCAGGACCCCGGTCAGCATCGTCAGGCCGGAGAGCCAGAGCAGGATCTGGTGCGTCCAGCCGACGTCGTGCGTGAAGAGGAGCGTGAACGCGCGGATCAGCGCGTACACGCCGACCTTCGTCAGCATGCCGGCGAAGATCGCCGAGATCGCGACGGGCGGCGTGTGGTACGACGCCGGCAGCCAGAAGAACAGCGGGAAGATCGCGGCCTTGATACCGAACGCCGTCAGGAACAGCATGGACAGCACCGTCACGAGCCCTTGCGGCGCGGTCTGCAGCTCGATCGCGAGATCCGCCATGTTCAGCGTCCCCGTCAGGCCGTACGTCAGCCCGATCGAGGCGAGGAACAGCAGCGACGACACCAGGTTCACCGCGACGTACTTCAGGCCGCCCTCGAGCTGCGAGCGGCGATTGCCGAGCGTCAGCAGCACGAAGCTCGAGATCAGCATCACCTCGAACCAGACGTACATGTTGAACAGGTCGCCGGTCAGGAACGCGCCGTTGATCCCGGCGACGAGCACCTGGAACAGCGGGTGGTAGCCCAGCGCCTCGCGCGCGGGGTCGATGTCCGCCAGGGCGTATACCGCCGTCGCCGCGGCCATCAGGGCGCTGATCACCACCATGATCGCCGAGAGGTGATCGGCCACGAAGCTCACGCCGAACGGCGCCGGCCAGCCACCGGCCTGCATCACCTGGATGCCGTTCGCGGATACCTGCGCCAGCAGCGCCACGGCCAGGACGAGAAGCACCCCGCTCGCGGCGGTCGAAAGGATGCGCTGAAGCCGACGCTGGCCCATGAACAGGAACGAGGCGGCCGCCGCGATCAGCGGGACGATCACCGGGGAGACGAGGAGCCAGCTCACGGTCCGTCGCCGTTCTCGTCGTTCCCGACGTCGGCGGGTCCGGTGCGTGTCGCCGGCCTGGTGCCTCGGGCCCTGGGCGCGCGGCGGGCGGACCCGATCGGCACGGGTCGTGGATCGCCCAGCCGCGCGATCGTCTCGTCGGTCTTGACGGTTCCCAGGCGCTCGTAGGTGCGCAACAGCAGCACCAGCGCGAACACGATCAGGCCGAAGCCGATCACGATCGCGGTGAGGATCAGCGCTTGGGGCAGCGCGTTGGCCGCGCCGTCCGGCGGGACGGTCGAGCCCTCGCGGATCAGTGGCGAGACGCCGCGCGTCAACCGTCCCGCCACGAACAGCGACACGTTCACGGCGCCGGACAGCAGGATCAGGCCGAACACGAAGCGAAGCAGGTTCCGCTGCATCACCAGGTACAGTCCCGAGCCGAAGACGACGCCCACCGTGATGGCGACCGGCACCTCCATCAGTGCTCCTCCAAGGCGAACAGCATCGTGAGGACCACGCCGATCACGACCAGGTAGACGCCGATGTCGAACATCAACGGCGTGCTGAGCTTCAGCTCGAACCGGCCCAGGTCGCGGATCCACCAGAGACCGGTCAACACCTCGCGACCGACCAGCGCGCCGGCCAGGCCCGCGGTCAGCGACATGGCCAGTCCGAGGCCCATCACGAGCTGCGGCGGGACGCGCAGCACCTTGGCGGCCGCCTCGTAGCCGTACGCGATGGCGTAGAGGGCCAGGGCGGAGGCGGCGACCAGCCCGCCGATGAAGCCGCCGCCGGGGAGGTCGTGGCCGCGCAGCAGCAGGAACACGGAGAGCAGCAGCAGCACGGCGATCAGAAGCCGCGTCGCGGTACGAAGGATCAGGCTGTTCATCGCGACGTCCCCTCGGGGGCGCCCGGCTCCGGCTCGCCGCTGGGCGAGTCGCTTCCGCGCGGCGCGCCGAACTCGTCCTCGGGCTCTCGGCGGCCACCGGTGCGGCGCAGGAGCGCGAACGCGCCGGTCGCGGCGACCGCGAGGACCGTCAGCTCTCCGAGCGTGTCCAACGCGCGGAAGTCGACCAGGATCACGTTCACGATGTTCCGTCCGTTGGCGTCGGGGTACGAAGCGCGTTCGTAGTACTCGGTGATGGAGCGGTCCAGCGGCACGCTCGTGACCGCCAGCATCAGCACCGTCAGCAGGGCACCGCCGGCGATCGCGATCGGTCCTGCGGTGAAGCGGAGGCTGGGCCTGGACTCCTCCCGCAGCAGCGAGGCGGGCAGCCGCATCAGCACCAGCGCCACCAGGATGACCGTCAGGGTCTCGACCAGGAACTGCGTGATCGCCAGGTCGGGCGCGGCGAACAGCGTGAACACCATCGCGATGCCGAACCCGACCACCCCCAGCGCGGTGATCGCGAGGAGCCGCGAGTGCGCACGGACGGTGGCCAGCGCGGCCGCGACGACGAGGCCCAGGAGCAGGAACTCGTACGCCGTGCCGCTCACCGGCGGCGGCGCGATGCGCAGGTCGCCACGCGCCAGCGTCGTCACCGCGGGCAGGGCGACGGCGAACGCGATGATCGTGGTGAGGTGATGACGCAGGTCGCCGGACTGCAGGCGCCGGGTCTGCCAAGCCGCCAGGCGGACCAGGCCGGACAGCGCGGCCTCGTACGCGCCGGCCGGGCCGAAGCGCATGCCGCCGTAGCGCGCCCGCAGCCGGTCGTGCAGCGGCCGCCAGGCGACCGTCGTGACGACGCCCAGCGCGATCGTGACGACCGACAGGATCAGCGCGGCGTTCACGCCGTGCCAGAGCGCGAGGTAGAACGACACCGGCTCGCCGATCACGGCCGACGCGGCGGGAACCATCAGCGCCTGCCCGACGGTGTCGGGTGCCAGGCCGAACGTCAGCCCCAGCGCAGCCAGGATGGCGGGCCCGATCCACATCGACAGGGGCGCCTCGACGGGCGACTTCGGCGCCTGG
>Ga0102943_1001494_pt1 | contig 14524 bp, 13 predicted proteins | sample SalPonC_black_MG_FD_78174 | JGI IMG/M metagenome (GOLD analysis project Ga0102943, IMG submission 78174) | Salt pond soil microbial communities from South San Francisco under conditions of wetland restoration - Salt Pond MetaG... | ecosystem: Environmental > Aquatic > Marine > Intertidal zone >...
ACAGGTGAATATCAAGGACAGAGATTATTTTGCGGCTGCCAAACAGGGTAAGTCCATTATCGGCGAACCGGTTGCTTCAAAATCTTCGGGCAATCCCGTGGTGGTGGCAAGTACCCCTGTGAAAACCAGCGCCGGTGACTTTGCCGGGGTATTTATCGCGGTTGTGAAACTGGATGCCCTGTCTGACAAGATCACCTCCATAAAAATCGGTGATACCGGTTATCCCTTTATGATCAACAAAGATGGTGTCATCATTGCCCATCCCAACAAGGAATTTATTTTTGAACTGAATCTTAAAACCCTGGAAGGCATGGAAGAGATCACCCGGCGCATGATGGCCACAGAATCCGGGGTGGAGGAATATGTTTTCAGGGGCACCCGCAAAACAGCCGGATTCGCCCATGTACCGCTCACCGGATGGAGCATCGGGGTAACCCAGGACCAGTCGGAGTTCATGGCTGATGTCAGGGAAATGACCCTGTATAATGTTGTGACGGGCCTCATCGCCATGGTGGTGGTGGGCATATGCCTGGTATTTGCCGCAAGAGGCATTACCAGACCTGTCAATGATGCGGTGTCGGGGCTCAAAGATATCTCCACAGGCGAAGGGGATCTGACCAAACGGCTTGCAGTGAACAGCCAGGATGAGGTCGGGGTGTTATCAAAAGCGGTCAACACATTCATGGCAAAGCTCCAGACCATGATCACCGATATCTCACAAGGTGTGGATACCATTTCTTCCTCAGCCACACAGTTGTCTTCCATTTCCGAACAGATGACCGGGGGAGCGGGAAATACCACGGAAAAAGCCAGTACTGTGGCAGCGGCTGCAGAGGAGATGACCGCAAATATGACCTCGGTGTCCGCAGCCATGGAAGAATCCAGTACCAATCTCAACACGGTGGCGGCTGCTGCTGATGAGATGAATGCCACCATCAGCGAGATTGCCCAGAATGCGGAAAAAGCCCGGTCCATCTCAGACAATGCCGTTACAAAAGCAGGCGATTCCAGGGAAAAAATGCAGCAGCTGAGTCAGGCGGCCCAAGCCATCGGCAAGGTGGTGGAGACCATTACCGATATCTCCGAACAGGTCAACCTGCTGTCTTTGAACGCCACCATCGAGGCGGCACGGGCGGGTGAAGCAGGCAAAGGATTTGCCGTGGTGGCCAATGAGATCAAGGAACTTGCCAAACAGACATCGGAAGCATCCATGGATATCAAGTCAAAAATTGATCACATCCAGGAAAGTTCCGACGGTACCATGGCCGGTATCAATGACATTTCCCAGGTGATCCGGGAGGTCAACGAGATTGTGGCCACCATTGCCACCTCTGTGGAAGAACAGTCTTCTGCCACCGGTGAAATTGCCCGCAATATCGGCCAGGCTTCCTCTGGTGTTGAAGAGGTCAACCAGAATGTGGGCCAGAGTTCCGCTGTGGCCGATGAAATAACAAAAGATATCACTGATGTCCACCAGTCAGCTGCTGATATGGCAGACCGCAGCGCCCAGGTGAATGAAAGTTCTGAAGATCTGGCAAAACTGGCGGCCCGGCTGGGGGAGATGGTGGGACAGTTCAAGGTGTGATGAAAAAAAATGCAGGATATGGATGGCTGATTCCGGTATGGGTGCTTGTGTTTTTCATGACCGGTTATTGTGGGATGGGTATCTGTTTTGCCTACAGCCGGTCTGATTATCAACAGTTTCAAAATGCCATCATAGACCACAGAAACCGGCTGAACAAAAAATTTAAAAAAATCCGGCGTCCCGAAACCCGGTATGTTATTGTTCACACATCGGAACTGGGACTGTCCTCCACCCTGCGGGTGGTCTCGAAAGGAAAACAGTTCAAAAGCGGCCACAGCACACCCGGGGGGCATGCCCACTACGTGATTGCCAGAAACGGCCGCACTTACCGGATTCTGGACAAACAATACCGGGCCGATCATGCCGGTCTTTCCATGTGGCAGGGAAAACAGGACATATCCGCTGTTTCCATCGGCATCGAGCTGGTGGGGTATCATTCCGCACCTTTGACAGACCAGCAGTACCGGTCTGCTGCCATGCTCATCGATATTCTGCAGCGTGTTTACAATCTGGATGACACTGCCGTGCTCACCCACAGCCAGATAGCCTTTGGCAGGCCCAATCCCTGGTTTCCAAAGGATCACAGGGGCAGAAAACGCTGTGCCAAGAATTTTGACAGGGCCAGGGCCGGGCTGGGTCCCACCCTGGGGTTTGATCCGGATGTCAGGAACGGTCGTCTGCTGCCGGATCCCTATCTGGCGGATCTGTTTTACGGTGAACAGCCGGTTGCTGCCCAGGTTGCTGCCACCGCACCGGTATCCAACCGCATTTCAAAGAATAATTCCGCCTGGGCCATTGCAGGGGGGGACTATGACAGCCGGACAACCGTCTATGTCCTTCCCGGCGACCGCACCCTGAGAGGGGATCAGATAAATGAGACCATCGGGTGGCACCTGCTGCCCGTCAACACAAAAGTCCTGCTTGACCAGGAGATCGAAAAAAAGCAGGTACAGGTTTTTCAAACGCCGGTAAAGGTGATCACCGACCGCATGACCGCCTGGTCTCATGCCGGCCCTGCCTACCGCTTTGACTCCACCATCTATTTTTTGCCGTCGGGGAGAATTTTTACAGGTTCCCGCATTCCGGACTGGGATGACCTGCCCAAAAAAACACAGCTGATCGTGGGATATCAGGGGCCGTTTCATATCACGGATGCCGTAACCCCCTACGGCATTGCCGGCCAAAAATACAAGGATCCCGGCACGGTATATTATCTACCGCCGGGCCATGTCAGAACCGGAGATAGCATAACAGATTTTTCCAATCTGCCCAAAGGCACACAGGTGTATTTGCCCCTGGATGATATCGGCTGATATGCCCCTGTCATATGATATCGGCTAATAGGTGTAAAACAGCTGCTGCACGGTCTTCAGATCAGGTTTTTCCACCAGGGCCAGCATGAGCAGAATCCTGGCCTTGGGAGGGTTGAGTTCATCTGACACAATAAAGCCGCAGGCATCATCATCCACCTCCACATTTTTGCCCACAGTACCGGTGGGCACCCGGGAGCTTCTGACAATGAAAACACCCCGGCCGGCCATCCGGGCCGCCTTTTTTACGGTTGCCTGGTTCATATTGCCGTTGCCGTCCCCGGCAATGACAATGCCCTGTGCGCCGTTGGCAACACAGCCGTCAATAAGATCCGGCGGCATATCGATGCAGGCATAGACAATGTCGACCCGGGGCAGCAACATCCGGTCCTGGCTGGGGAACAGATCCGAAAACCGGCTCAAAAAGGTATGGCGCCGAAAGGGGAACCTGAAGTATGCGGTTGTGCCGTAGTTCACCGTACCCACCAGACCGTTCACGGGAGACAGAAAGGTTTCCACAGAGGTGGTGTTGGTTTTGGTCAAAGAGTGTGCACCGTGAATCCTGTCGTTCATGACCACCAGCACCCCCCGTTCCCGGGCATCAGGATCAGCTGCCACGGCCACTGAATTGAACAGGTTCAAAGGCCCGTCAGCAGAGATGGCGTTGGCGGGCCGCATGGCCCCGGTCACCACCACCGGTTTGGGGCTGTTCACGGTGAGGTTTAAAAAAAATGCGGTTTCCTCCATGGTATCGGTACCGTGGGTCACCACAATGCCGTGGATATCGGCTCGTTCCAGCAAAGCGTTGATGCGGCCGGTCAGGCGCATCAAAATCTCAAAAGAGATGTCCTGGGATCCCACATTGCTGATCTGTTCTCCTGTGACAACCGCCAGGCGATCCAGATCCGGGACAGATTGGATCATCTGCTGGATGGTTACCTGTCCGGAGGCGTATCCGGCCCGGTCCGGTTCATGGCTGACGCCTGCTATGGTGCCGCCGGTGGCAAGTATGACAACGCGTGGTTTCATGGGCAGACCCTTTTGTAACATGGTATTTATAAGTTCATAAACCATATTACCAAAAATCTATCAGAGTTGGTAATGTCTTTTGCGGACCGGATAGATTTGTTATGATTTCTTCAGTCTTGAAAAAAAATTGATCCACAGGTATCATCACGGTCATGAAACTGTTTTCTTTCATGCGGATCTGTCTTTTGCTGTTTTTGCCTGCAGCTGTTTTTTTCGGGCCCCATGCCCGGGCCCAGGATGTGCTGCCACAGGGCCAGTCTGGACTGAAACAGCCTGTACTGGTCGAAGCGGCCATGTGTGAGGCCATCGAAAGATTCAAGCCGGTGAACCAGGCGGTGGTGTTTTCGATCTCCCTGGGCCGGGTGTTCTGTTTTACCGGGTTTGATCCGGTACCCGAAGAAACCACAATATATCACCGGTGGTACAAGCAGGACCGTTTGATATCCAGTGCAAGGCTTGTCCTCAATCCCCCCAAATGGTCCTCGTTCAGCACTATGCAGCTCAGGGAAGCGGACAAGGGACCGTGGCGGGTTGAGATTGTCGACAGCCGGAACAATCTGATGAAAACCCTTAGATTCAGTATTGTAGACTGATACCCCATGGGACAGTTTTTTTACCAGTTTTTCGGCATCGGGTGGCAGGGCTTTCTTGATATAGCGCTCAACAGTTATATCCTGTTCCGCCTGTATGTACTTTTTCGCGGCACCAATGTGTTGCGGGTACTGTTAGCCATGGGGGTATTCTGGGCCCTCAGGCAGGTGGCGGTTTCCCTGGGTCTGGTTGTCACCAGCTGGGCCATGCAGGGGGTTATCGCTGTTGCCGCCCTGGTCATTATTATTGTGTTTCGCAATGAAATATCCGCCGTACTCCTGACCAGAGATCTGAAATCTTTTTTCTGGGGTATCCCCCGGTATCAGCGCAATACACCGGTGAATATCATTGTTGAAAGTGTGTATGAGCTGGCCAGAAAAAAAATCGGGGCTTTGATTGTACTCCCATTGAACCAGGGGCTTGAAAATGCTGTTCAGGAAGGTATTTCCTGGCAGGGAAAACTGTCCAAAGAGATGCTGGTCAGTATTTTCTGGGGGGACAATCCAGTTCATGATGGTGCAGCGATTATTCAGGGAGACAAAATCACAAATGTCGGTGTGATACTGCCTCTTTCAAAACGTACAGACCTTCCCTCTTATTTTGGTACCCGTCACAGGGCTGCGGTTGGCTTGACGGAACAGACCGATTCTCTGGTAATCGTGGTATCAGAGGAGCGGGGCAAAATCACCCTGGTCAAGGACAGCCAGGTCTATGATATTAATGACAGCAGGGTATTTGAAAAACTGCTCATTACCCATGCCGGCCAGGATTCAGCTGCCGCAGGGGTAAAAAAGCACACCCGTGAACTCGCTGCAGCAGCAGCCATATGTCTGATCTGTGTAACCGGATTGTGGATGAGTTTTTCCAGGGGAATGGAAACCCTTTCCACCCATACCGTTCCGATTGAATTCGTAAAATCAGACCAGGATATGGAAATTTTCTCCTCTTCGACAAGCAGTGTCACGCTGCTGCTCAGTGGCTCACGGCCTTTGATCAGAGCACTGCAGCCTGACCGGATCACTGTCAAATTGAACTTGGCCAATACGGCGCCAGGCACCAGAAAGCTGTCTGTGAGCCGGAGTACAGTGACACTGCCGCCCGGCATAGAGATAAAAAATATTGAACCGACCATGGTTGAGGTGACGGTTGATGTCCCGGTACAAAAGCGGCTTCCCATCCAGCCATTGTGGACAGGACAACTTTCCAAAAACCTGATCATGACACAGGCCACAACCTCACCGGAAACAGTCTCGGTTATAGGCCCTGAACAGGTTCTCACACACATGGACACCTTGTTTACAGAGGCCCTTTCTCTGGATGACATTACCGCATCCTCAGGCACTATGGCTGCCCGGATTGCCCTGAAGCCGCCAACCCTGAGGCTTGAAGACCAGGAAAAGGAAGCGGTGCAGGTATCTTATATCATCCAAAATCGAAAGGCAGCGCCTCTCTAATACACCCATGCCCTGACGGGCACAAAAAAGTATGAAAGCTGTTAGCGTTTAGCTATTAGCTGATGACTGAGTACCGAGGGCTGACGGCTTTCATATTAAGGCGATCAAAAAGCACGCGACATCTTTTCAGCAAAAAGTGTGGCGCCTGACCGCTTATGATTTGTCCTGGCGTTTTTTGTCACTGCCGGAACCGGCCCTTCCATCATCACAGGCATCCTGTGCCGGTTCATTGGGTCTTGCATGTTCAGCAAACTCAGGGGCCTGGGTGCATACATCCAGGTCTTCATCTTTGTCTTTTTTTTTGTTATCAGTCATTTTTATCCCTCACTGTAACGGCATTCTTTCGATGCTGTCTTTAAGCTGGTTGATTTCAATTCCCAGGCTCATGCACTGCTTCCCTTCCATGCACAAGGCAGCATCATCCGGTTCAAGATAGGTTTTAAGTGCTTTTCCCTCTTTGCTCAGATCCACTGTCCAGCGGCCATTTGCATCATCATACGCCACATTCACATCAATACCGCATTTTCCGATATCCGGGTACAGCGTTCTGATTTTGTCGCATAACGTTTTATTGTCCATTGGTACCCTCCTTTGTCTTGTTTGTAAGTGGTTAAACAATATGATAACAACAAATTTGGTTTATACAACCAGGCAACCGGATTTTTGTATCTGTTGTCCGGTCACATGGTATCTCTGGATACTGCTCCCCGTGCCTTTTTTTACCGGGGTATCTGTTCAGACAAACCAGGGGTATCGCCTGTGATTTTATTGGTTGATTAATCAACTAAATAGAAAGTATAAGAACCGGTTGTGTCGGGATAAGTCCCATTTCTTATTGTCCAATTTCAAGAAAAAATTGTTTTGCCATAATTTTTTGCTTGACATTGCAATCGAGCTGCCGCTATTTTATGGCTATGAAATAGATACGATAAAGCAGCATTTTCAGGGTCACGTTATTCGCAAAAGGGGAGGGATATATGTCATCAAATCACTATTTCAAACATGAAGGGCCATGGTCGGATGCCGGCGATCCATTGATGTGCACAGACACCGGTGACTGGCGGACCAAACGGCCGGTGGTGGACAAGGACAAATGCATTTTCTGCGGGTTCTGCGCCATTTACTGTCCCATCCAGGTCATGGAAATGCAGGCAGATACCCATTTTGAAGCAAATCTGGATTTCTGCAAAGGATGCGGCATCTGTGCAAAGGAATGTCCCAAGGATGCCATCACCATGATCTCAGAAGGGGAGTTTGTATCATGAATACCACCACAGCACCGTCACGGATAAAGGTTATCACCGGAAACGCAGCCGCCGCCATCGGCGCCAAACTGGCCCGGCCCGATGTGGTGGCTGCCTATCCCATCACCCCCCAGACCGAAGTCATTGAACAGATTTCCACCTTTCATGCATCCGGAGAAATGGATTGCGAACTGATCACCGTGGAAGGGGAAAACTCGGCCATGAACGCGGTGATGGCTGCCTCCCTGGCAGGCGGCCGGGTGTTTACCGCCTCCTCCTCCTGGGGCCTGGTGTTCATGTATGACGCAGTCCTGGCTGTGGCCGGTGCCCGTGCCCCGGTGGTGATGGTCAATGTGAACCGGGAAACCCCGGGCATCATTGCGGTATCTTCCGGCCAGCAGGACATGATCTCCACCCGGGATGCGGGCTGGATTTTTCTGATCGCCGAAGACTGTCAGGAGGTGCTGGACCTGGTGCTCCAGGCCTACCGCCTGGCCGAGGATCATGATATTCAGTTGCCGGTCATGGTCCATTATGACGGCTTCTTTTTGTCTTATCTATCCGAAGGCGTGGATATCCCGGAACAGGAAACCGTGGACCGCTTTCTGTCGGTCCTCGATGATCAGCCCAGGCGTACGGCGCTCACCCCGGGTCAGAAACTGGGCGTGGGCTCCCATGGTATTCTTGGGGGATACATGGAGCTGCGGCACAAACATGTGACGGCCATGGAACGGTCCAAGGACAAGTTTGAAGAAATAGACAAAGAATTTGCCGGTATTTTCGGCCGGCCCTACGGCGGACAGCTGGAAGAATACCGCACCGATGATGCAGACATTGTTCTGGTGGGTTCCGGCTCCATGTGCGGCACCATCAAATCGGTGATCGACGACCAGCGGGAAAAAGGGATGCGCATCGGCCTGGTAAAGATCCGGATGTACCGGCCCTTTCCCCACCAGGCCCTGGTAGCGGCCCTCAAGGGCAAAAAAGGGGTGGGTGTGGTGGACAGAAGCCTGGCTTTCGGGTTTGAGGGCGGTCCCATTTATACGGAACTCAAAGCGTTTGAAACCCGGCTGGACGGGACGCAACTGATCAGCTTTATCGATGGCATCGCCAATACCGATATCACCAAAACCAATGTGGAAAAGATGATCCAGATGACCCGTGATCTGGCAGACGGCAAAGATGTGCCCGAGGTCACCTGGGTATCGTATCCGGAAGCCAATACAAAGGGGGAAAAATAACATGGCGGAAAAAAAACAAGGCCGGCTGACAAAAGTACTGGATTACCTCAAACATGACGACCCGTTTTCAAAGGGGGTGGCATTCTGTCCAGGCTGCGGTCTGGAGCTGCTGCTGCGCTTTATCCCCCGGGTCCTGGGCAATGATATCGTTATCACCGGTACCCCTTCCTGCTCCGCCCCGGTGCTGCTGGGGCAGAACAACCAGTCCTGGCACACCCTGTCCTATTTCGGCACCCTCATGACCGGGGCGGCCGCCAATGCCACAGGTCTGGTGCGGTATTACCGCAAGGCCGGCATTGACAACACCGTGGTGTGTTTCAACGGAGACGGCACTGCCAATGATATCGGTTTCGGCAACCTGTCCGGTGCTGCGGAAAGAAATGAACCTTTTATTTATATCTGTTATGACAATGAAGGGTATATGAACACCGGTATTCAGAAAAGCGGTACCACCCCTTTTGGCGCCACCACCACCACCACACCCTACGGTTCGGTCCACAAGGGAAAAAATTTGCGGCGCATGAACCTGGGCCTTAAAATGGCCATGAACAAAATTCCCTATACCGCCACAGCCACCCTCAGTGACCTGGAGGACCTGGCAAAAAAACTGCTCAAGGCCAAAGAGGCCAAGGAGAGAGGCTTTTGTTTCCTTCATGTGTTTGCGCCCTGTCCAACAGGATGGGGGGCTGACCCGGCCGATACCATTGAAATCTGCCGGCGGGCGGTAAAAACCAATTATTTTCCGCTGTGGGAAGCGGAAAACGGCAGGATCCGCATGACCAAAACCGTTAAGAAACCCAAATCCGTGAATACATATACTGAGCTGATGAAAAAATTCCATCACATGACAGAGGCGGATATGAAGGTGCTTCAGGATGATGTGGAGTATGAATACTGCCTGCTGGGCGGGTTGAGTGTTCTGGAAGCGGAATGTCAGCTGCCGGTATCTGTAAAAGACCAAGGAGACGCATCATGATGAGTGAAGTCAGATTCCATGGCAGGGGGGGGCAGGGGGTGGTGACCACCTCCAAGATTCTGGCCAATGCATTTGCCCGGACCGGCCAGTTTGGCGCCAGTTTTCCCATGTTCGGTTTTGAGCGCCGCGGGGCACCGGTGACGGCATTCGGCAGGTTTTCAGACAGACCGGTGCGGGAAAAGACCCAGATTTACAATCCCAATATCCTTGTGGTGCTGGACCCGTCCCAGAAAGATTCTTCCACCGTGTTTGCCGGCCTTCTGCCCGGCGGCATGCTGTTGCTCAACGACAAGGAAAACAGCGGGGATATCCGCCATGACAATTTGCGAAAGCTGGCCGTGGTGAATGCCAGCGGCATCGCCATGGAGGAGATTGGGCTGCCCATTCCCAACACTGTTGTGGTGGGGGCGTTTGCCAAAATGTCCGGGCTGCTGGATATCAACCCCGTGGTGGAGGCGCTGGCAGATTATTTTTCCGGTAAAAAACTGGCAGCCAATGAGATCTGTGCAAAAAGAGGGTTTGATGAAGTGCGCATAGTTGAATTATAGGAAATGGGGTCAGGCTTGCGTTATTGTCGTTATTGATAGCAGTTTTAAAAATTTTGTCCTTTCCTTTCCAATAACGACAATAACGCATGCCTGACCTCACTTGAGGATCAACATGATCAATATGAAGGATAACATATAAGATGAACAAGGAGCTGTTATGCCTAGATGGGGAATGGTAATCGACGTAAAGCGGTGTATTGCCTGCTGGGGATGCACCATCGCATGCAAGGAAGAGCATTTTCTGCCCCCCGGCGTATTTTTCAACCGGGTACTGATCGGGGAAAGCGGTAAGTTTCCCACCTCCTCCAAGCTGATCTATCCGATTCTGTGCAATCACTGTTCTGATGCCGCCTGTGTGGAAGCGTGCCCCACCGGCGCCACCTATGTCAGGGAAGACGGGATCGTGGCCATTGATGATGAAAAATGTGTGGGCTGCCGGGCCTGTATGGTATCCTGCCCCTATCAGCAGAGAACCTATTATGACGAAAAGGTGAAAGACCGGGAATACTTTCCCGGCCAGGGCAAGACCGAGATGGAAATTATCGGAGAGAAACTGTACCCCTTTAAACTGGGCACGGTTATCAAGTGCAATTTCTGCTCGGAACGGCTGGAGGACGGCATGAAAAAGGGCTTGACCCCGGGCAAGGATGAAGATGCCACCCCTGCCTGTGTCAATATCTGCCCGGTGAATGCCCGGGTATTCGGGGACCTGGATGACCCCAACAGTGAGATCAACCGGCTGATAATGGAGAAAAAGGGCAAACAGCTCAGAAAAGAATTCGGCACGGAACCAGCCGTGTATTACATCGATTAAACAGGAGGCAATATGACCTATAAGACAGATGAAATTTGGGAAGACAAATGGGTAAATACCACCTGTGGCGTATGCTATTGCGGCTGTGGTGCCAAGGTCCGGGTGGTCAACGGCGTACCGGTAAAGATCGAGGGCATCCAGGAAACCACCATGGGCGGTACCGGTGCCGGCCTGTGTGGCAAAGGTGCGGCAGGGCTTATGTACTACCATGACCCCAACCGGATCAAAAAGCCGCTGCTTCGGACCAATCCGGAAAAAGGGATCGGCGTGGATCCCAAATGGAAAGAGATTGAATGGGATGAGGCCCTGGAGATGATCGCCACCAAGATGAAAAAGATCATGGATGATGATCCCAACAAGATCCTGTTTACCAACCAGACCATGCGGGCTTCGGACGGCCCCCACAACCATCCCTATTTCTATGCCCAGGCATACGGGGTGAAAAACAACGGCAACTTCATCATCGGCGGGGGCAGCCTGCACTGCGGCAATGCCTGCCACATGCTCGGGGGACTGATTCACGGGGCCTGGTCCATTGCACCGGACTGGCGGTACACCAAATATGTATTGAAATGGGGCTCCAGCAAAGGCACCGGTTCCGGACATTCCGCCATGACCAATGCCAGGCTGCGGGCAGATGCCGTCCGCCGGGGCATCAAAGAGATCGTATTCGATCCCATGGGCAATTTTGCCGGTGGCAAGGCCACGGAGTGGCTGGCTATTCTGCCGGGAACGGATACGGCCGTAGGGCTGGCCATTGCCAACTATATCGTGAACATCAGAGGCGAGATGGATGAGCTGTATCTCAAGGCCAAAACCAATTTTGTCTATCTGATCAAAGATGACGGCACCTACATGCGCCATGAAAAAAGCGACAAGCCACTGGTGTATGATACCAAAAACGGCAAGATAAAAGAATATGACGACACATCGGCCGCCTGGGAAGACCTGGCCCTGGACGGCGAATACGAATACAACGGCGAAAAGGTCAGACCCTGCTTTGTACCGTTCAAGGAACATTTGAAACAATATACCGTGGAATGGGCTGCCGATGTATCCACGGTGCCGGCTGCCAAAATCCTGGAAGTGGCCAAGGGCTGGGTGGACAACGCCCAGATTGGTTCCACCATCACCATTGAAGGTAAAACTTTTCCCTACCGGCCGGTATCATCTGTTACCTTCAGAGGTTCACAAGGCCATACCAACGGAATCCACCAGGTGGCGGCCATCGACCTGATGGCGCAGTTGGTAGGGGCCGAAGATGTACCGGGCGGTACCCTGGGATGGCCGGCCATCCGCCGGGCCTATCCGGGCGGCCATTATGAACAGACCTGCACTGTGGGAACGGACGGCGTGATTGTACCATCCGTATTCTACTCCCATGATCCCTGGCCGGTCCATGCCCCCAGTTACCCGGCCACCAACATGGGGTGTGTGGATGTGTGGACCCACTGCACCCTGTCCCATATTCCCTATGTGGAAGAGGTGGATTACATCCATGAGAAACTGGGCATGAAATCCAAGCCGGAGATGATCTTCGGTATTTCCGCCAACTTTGTGATCAGCAATTCCGACTGGGATACGGCGGTGAAGAACTTCAAGGACTGTTTTGTGGTCCAGATGGATCTGTGGGTGAATGAGACCGACCAGGCTATCGGGGATCTGATCCTGCCGGACGTATCCTACCTGGAAAAAGACTGCTGGTCTTCGGAGATCGATGCGTTTTTCTTTTCCGGTTCTCCCTCCTATGAAGACTGGTATGTCCACCTGCAGCAGCCGGTGGCCAAACCCATCGGAGAATCCAGATTTTTCATGGATGTGTATATTGATGTGGCAAATCGGGTGGGCGTGCTGGATAAGTTCAATGCCAAGCTCAACGATTACTATGGCATTGAAGACCCGGAACTGCAGATCAAGCCGGGGGAGGTCCTGGACTGGAAACAGATTGGTGAACGGGTGCTCAAATGGGTGTATGGCGATGACAAGGAAAAGGTGGAAGAACAGGGGTATGCCACCTGGCACAAACCCATTGAGGATGTCTACTGGCGGTGGAACATTGATTCCAGATGCCCGGTATATATGGAGTATCTGATCCATGACAGACGGAATATGGAAAAGATATTTGCGGAATCCGGGTTTGATTACAAAAAGCTTGAGCTGGATATGAACCAGTTCACCCCGCTGCCTACCTGGTTCTGGCCGGAATCCCACAAGGACCTGGACAATGAGTATGATCTGCTGGCGTTCTCCTATCGGGATATTCTGCACACCAACAACACCACGTTTCAGAATCCCTATGTGGATGAAGTCTCCCAAATGTGCCCCTATACCTTCACTATCACCTTGAACACCACCATGGCAAAGGAGCGGGGATTCAAGGATGGGGATATTATCTGGATCGAGAACCGATACGGGGTCAAGGAAAAAGGGATTGTCAAGACAATGGAAGCCCAGAGCCCCAAGGTGATCGGTATTGCCGGCCAGGGGGGGTTGTGGGCGGATGGACGGCCCGTTGCCAAGGGCAAAGGGGCCAATTTCTGCAAACTGCTGCCGTCCAAACTTAAATATTTCGACCCGGTTGCCGGTAACATGGAAACTGCGGTTGCCGTCAAGATATACAAAGCATAAAACAGGAGGGTGACACCATGAACGATAAACACCAGGACTTAGTTGAAACCATGTTTCCGTCTGACGGCTCCGGGATCAAGCCCTATGAATGGATGATCAGTCCCACCCGGCAGCGGCAGTGGATCGATGACAAAGGTATTTTCCTGTGGCTGGCCTTCTTTTTTTCCGAGATCGGGGCCGGCTTGTATTTCATGTCCCTGTTTTACAGTTTCCGGCCCGGGATTGTGCTGGGCTGGCTCATCACCCTGGTGCTGGGGGGGGTGATCCATATGCTGTATCTGGGTAACCCCAAACGCGCCTGGCGCATGATCATGAAGCCCAACACCTCGGAGCTGTCCCGGGGCATCTGGATCATCGGCGTATTTGCCGTTCTGGGATTTCTGCAGATCATCACCCCCGGGGGATTCAACATGGTATTTAACTTTATCATGGGAATTTTGTGCTTGCTGATCATTTCCCACGGATTTGCCACCATGAATGTGATCCGCGCCCTGCCGGCCTGGAATTCCACCATAGTGCTGCCGTTGTCCATCATATCCGGCATCTGGGTGGGACAGCAGATACTCCAGTTGATGTTTGCCATATCCGGCAATGCAGCGGTAGCCTCAGGCTTGGAAGTCTGGTCCGCCACCTTTTTTCTGATCTACTTTCTGTGTATGCTGCTGTATGCTTGGGGAACCTGGCACACCAGCGGTGCTGCCAAGGCCTCCATCCTGAAAATGCTGGAGGGGGATCTGAAACGGATCACCTATATCGGCGTGGGTGTGCTTGCCATCCTGGTGCCTCTGGTTTTTACCCTGATCATGTGGGGCGGTGACACCAACGGATTTCTGATTTTTCTGCGCCTGGCAGCGGTGTGTACAGGGGACCTGGCCATCCGGTATCTGATCATGAAAAGTGCGGTGTACAACCCGTTGATTTGATGATGCAGCATATACTGCAACACGGTTACCGGGCAGGGCGGTCATCTCACGACGGCCCTGCCTGTTTTTTTGCCGGCACCATCCTGTACTTGATATTTGCCAAAAGCATTCCGGGTTTTCGACCGATTGCTGCATTAGTCTGTGGCCGGCCCCGCCCCTTGTGATGTCCTGTGCCCGGCCC
>Ga0102943_1001499_pt1 | contig 14459 bp, 31 predicted proteins | sample SalPonC_black_MG_FD_78174 | JGI IMG/M metagenome (GOLD analysis project Ga0102943, IMG submission 78174) | Salt pond soil microbial communities from South San Francisco under conditions of wetland restoration - Salt Pond MetaG... | ecosystem: Environmental > Aquatic > Marine > Intertidal zone >...
AATTATAATATATATAAAAAAAAATTAATTAATATTAATCTATAAAAATAAATGGTTGAGAGAACAATAAAATAATTCTCCCAACCAATATATTATAATTAACTTGTTCCTAATTGTTCTTGTTGAGGTTCTTCAATTACATTTCCATCGGTAGGAGGTGCTGGAGGCGCTGTTGAAGGTTGAGTTTCTTGAGATTGTTCTTGTTCCTGAGTTTCTTCTTGAGTTTGTTCTTGAGAAACTTCTTCTTTAACGGCCGGTTTTTCAACTGTTTCTAAAGCTTCATTAACAAGTTCAAGATTTTTCCTCATATTCGATAATGCATTAATACCAGAAATGTTACCGGATGAACCAAATCGTAAATCTTCATTTAACTTTTCAATTTTTACTTCTAATTCTTCTTTTTTTTCAATCAATTCATCATATGTCATAATATTCTCCTGTTTAATAAAAAATGGGTGATGTATTAACACCACCCACTTAAATTAATACCAATCCCAAGCAACAGTATTACGATAAAGATTAAATGAATAATTTTCATAATCATGTTGTTTAAGGATTCGCCGAACTTCTTGTTTCATTTTTGCACGAAATTCACGATTAATGGTTTTGCGATAATGAGCAGGTACATCATTACCGTCAATACAACAACCATTATCCGTATATTGTATTGAAACAATTTTTTTAAGTTTTTTACCTTCATATGGAATATCTTTCCAAACACCATCAATTGGTTTCCAATCGTGTGTTATCCACTCCGGTAAATCTCGGTTGACTCTTCTATAAGTTCTTGACATGTATTACCTCTTTGGCTAAGTTTAATACCTGGCCGAGTATCATACATATCGTATAATTTTATATTATACATTATTTTTCTCGATTTAAAATTTTGATGTAACGACGAATAATCTGTTGCCCAACATTAATTCGTTCAGATATTTCAACAATACTTAATTTTTTCATGTTTTCTTCAATAAATGATTTGTGTTTTTTGGACAACTTCAAGTTTCTTCTCCATTATTAATTTGTTTTAAGTTTATGTTCCAACATTACATCATTTATTTCTTTTAATGGTACTTCAAACTCAATTTCATAATAAATGTTGATATTTTCTTTAGCTACTTTATACATTTCAGTATATTTTTGTGTTGGCATAATAAATGGTGTATGTACTTCTAAAGTAATAGTGAAATTATAAATTCTAATTTTATAATATTTTTCAGTATATTGTATTTCTATAGAACCATAACGTCTATGTCCACTATTATCAGTATATCCAAGATTAATAATGGCGTCAATACATTCACCATCATTATTACCAAGAGAAGTTGCGATCCAATTATTAGTTGCCGGAAATTTAACTGGTTTAATTTCATTAATGTATACTGGATCTTCAATATCCTTGTTTTTAGAATACCAATCCATTATATGGTCAATGAATATAGTTGTTAAATCAAATGTAGATATATATGTTTTGAGATAATTCAATATAATATCTCCTCTTTATCCAGCATTAATAATTTATCTATTGAAATTTGAGAAGTATCACCAAAATAACCGTATTGTTCATAAATATATCCAACTTTAATTTCAGTTTCATGACCTTCTACTTCAATATGACAATATTTATCACCATCATATGAAATAATTTTAATTTCTCTAATAGGAGCAATCATGTATGGTTGATCACCTAAGAATTCAAATGGATAATCAGTATATGCTTTCATTTTCAATAAACCTATAAGTCAATTTTTTTACCACAAGATGAGCAATTATAATATATATCATATCTACAATTTGAAAAATTATTCAAATACTTTGAATAAGTTGAAGTGCGAATAGTTATTGGATAATCATCATTTAACATAATCCACCCAATAGTACAATCATCACAGAAAGTTAATTGTTCAAGAATACATAAAGCCTTATAATAATGTTCATAAAGTAATCCTTCTTCATATGTTGTTTGTATAAAATGTGGCATTTGTGTTAATAAAAAATCACTATCATCATCAAATATAACATATTTACCAGTAAAATTATGTTCATCTATCCATTTTTGAATTTCAGATCCTCTAGTTATATATTCACCTTGATTATTTTTAACATCACTGAGTATAGGAGTACATCCTATAAATACATCTCTTGGAAAATCAATTCCTCGTCGATTGAACAATAATCGAAAATATAATGGATCTTTTCCCATTCGCCAAGTAGATGATATCACTATTTTAGAACCAGTATTAATTACAAGTTTACAAAGTAAACCTAAAGCAGTTAAATCAAGTTCTCTTAGATCATTTTCATTCACACGATCATCAGAATGTTGAAACATTTCCTTTGGTATTGTTGAACGTGCATAATACCATTTACGAGAATTAAGAACACCATCAATATCAAGAAATATAATCTTATCAGTTTTCATTGTATAATTTCCAATTATGAGTATTTGAGTTTTAATCGAGTTAATTCTGATAAAAATGCTGTTTTAGAAATTAAGACTTCGTGTGCAAATGTTTCATAAAATTCTCCTGCAAATTCATTTAAAAAATCTTTAATGTATTTATGATCTAATTTCATTGCACTTTGTAAAAATATTGTATAATCAATTAATTCATATTTAATTATCATTTCATCATTGAAATCAGTAATTATTATAATATTTCCATTAAATTCTTGTCCTACATTATTTGCATAAGTAACTACGATAACATAATCAGCATCATTATCATCAATATTAAATAATTTTTTTTCAATTTGATGTTGTAATTCAGCTGGTGTAATTTCAGATATAATTGGTCCAAAACGACCATCATAAAAATATAATGTTAATTCAATTAACAATTCAAAATGTTTCTTTTTTTCATCTTCACTAAGATCAACAAATACTTCAAATGAATTTTTCATTATAACTCCAATTTCAGTTTAATATAAATATAAGCATTATTAATATTTTATATCTATATTAAATTGAAATAAAAAATGAGTAGATGAATTTAAACCACCTACTCATTAAATGAATAATTTTTTTAGTATTTTAATTTCTTAATAGATCTTTTGGTATTGTTGGAAGTTTACATCCATTTTTTTGTTGCCATTCACTACCTTGATCAGAAAATTTAACGATAGATTGAAATACAGCTTCAACATCATCTTCTGGATAACCTTGTTCTAATAATTTTGCTTTATAATTTTCAGCATAATTACGAACTATTCCAGGAAACATTTCATCTTGACATCGTATTAAAAATACAGGTTCGTCTTCTCCAATTTTTCCATCTGGATCTTGAATTCTATCATAATCTTTTCTATTATGAATCATTATAACTCCTTAAGGCATTAACCAAAATCCTTTTGCTTTTTGTATTTTTGAATATGGTTGTAAATCAATTACTAATACTCCACATAATCCATTTTTATGATCACATGTTTTAATTTCAACTTCTTCAGAAATTTGTGTTTTATTTTTATTAGGTAATTGATATTTTAATACACATATATCACCATTACCAATGTTTGGCATATGTGGTTTAGGAAATACTAATTGATAACCACGTATAGACATATTAGTTATTTTAATTGGCCAATGATGGGTATTATAAATTAAAACTCCTTCAATATCTGTTTGTTTTCTAAAATGTTTACGATAACACAATTGAACAGGAGTGATTTGTCCACATGTTATACAACATACATCCATACATAATACACGTTCTGTAATTGGAACACGCTTACTAGTACCACAATATCCACAAATAGCAGTAAATGAATCTTGATTATTTACAAATTGCTTTTTCATCAATTGTTTCTCTCACCATGACGTTTCTCCGCTTTACGTTTACGGATTAATTTACCGTGATCCGGTAATTCTTTTACTTTATGTAATTTTGAACATTTAGGACATACTGGATTATTTGTATTTTCATGCCAATATTTTGTATGTTCATTACAAAAATGACATTTTTCTACAATTCCCCAAAAATGCTTAGATATATCACCTTCGTGTTTTAATGGTATTGTCATTATGTTTTTTCTTCTTAGTTAATATTGTAACATTATTGTTAAGCCAATCTTCATCATATGATGAAATTAATCCAGTTTCCCATTCAATACAAATATCGCCTGGAAACTTAAAATTATCAATGATTTCTCCAATGATATCATCAAATGTCACTTTAGTACCAATTGAATATTTATTACTCATTATTGATCCTTAGTTTCAATTAAAATTCCACATCCAGTACAAACAAGTTGTATCATGGGAAACCCATTAATTAATTTATGTCTAGCAACAATAGTATTTTGTTGACAATTTGAACAATTATAATATTGATGAATATCATCAGGTGTTGGTATCATACGAATAGTTCGCAAAATCGCTTTTTCACATTGTAGAGCATGGTTAGTACTCCCAAAACCATGAGTATGTGAAAATTCTTCAAATATTTGAATAGCCATCTGCATACATCCTTCATGGAATTTAGCAAGTTCTTTATTACCTTTATGTTTTGTAGTTCTTCGTAATTCAACATGTTTATAATATTTCTTTGCAATTTCAATAGCTTCCAATTGAGTCATTTTATATCCTAATTTAGTTTCAATTTAAATAAATCCTATTATTGAACCACAAATATGACATGATCTTATATCATATATAAATCCAGGTTCATCAATAAATATAGGATGTTCGCATCTATCAGTAGCTACAAATATCAATTTAGCTCGCTCATACTCATCAGTTGTTGCTTTTCGAAAAGTAGAACCTGTTGTACCAACTGGAATTTCTACGTAACCATTAAAAGTATCCATGATTTAAATATATATCCTTTAGTTCAGGACCAAATCCGAGATGTGTAACTTCAGGTAAATCATTAAGTAATTTCGACAATTCATTTCGTTTCATGTAATTTGCAAAATTTAACAAGATGTAATCTGGTCGTAATTGGTTTAACACTTTATGATATTGTTTCATCGAAAATGTTGCAACTCGTCTTATTCGACCAGTAACAGTTGTTAATTCAGCATCAACACCGATATCATCCCACGATAATTCATTACTATCATCGTAAAATGGACCACTAAAGCCAATTTCAAAACCATCCTCTACGATATTACCAACACGAATTGGAAATGTTCGAAGACATACAATAACTGAACCCAAATATTCAGGATGAACCTGTGCATCAGATAATGCTGCCGAGATTGTAATCTCTCTGCTAGTACAATGAGGATAAGATAATCCACTACAAATTGACAAATCGAATCCTTGGGGAACTTCAAGCAATGCTGTACACCCTTGATCTAAATAGTAATGTAAATCAATCTCACATACGTATTGTTTGAGTTCGGGAATATCTTGAGCAAGTTTTGCTGAACGATTTATTTTTCTAGACAAAGCTTGACCTACTCCATTTTGGGTAGATGCAATTTTTGTAACAGAACTAATATTTCGTTTTTCTGTTAAAATATCATCACTTGTTATAATAGCACAACGAGGATGAATTATAATTCGTTCAGGTTCAATACTATATCTATATATTTCGTCTAATAATATTTCAGGATTTATAATTGTACCAGCACATAAATAAATAAGACTTCTATCATTAATTAATCCAGATACTGGTAAATGTTTAAATATGTATTTTTTATTATGATAATAAAAAGTATGTCCAGCATTTGGACTAGCATTTGTTATTGCAATATCCACATGATTTGTTACTGCTACATAAGATGATAACAAACCTTTACCAGTGCTTCCAAATTGACCATCAATGATTATGTTTAATTTACCACTTTTAAGTTTCATTACATACCTTCACAACAGCAATGATCTCTTGATTACTAACTTCAAATGTTGCAGATATATGATCTGCTAATTCACGATCACTATTTACAATTACAGTATATAAACGTTTATTATCAGGATCTCGTTTTGTAATCTGATACATTTTCAGTATACTCCTAATTATTCATCAGTTGATGATACAATAATTTGTGACAAGTCTTCATGATGTCCAGCAAGTGGATGTTTCATAGGTCCATTTGCAGATATTGCCATTTGCATTAATAAACTTGATGTTACTAGAGGTTGATTATGACCAATAAACCCAATTCGTTTTCTTTTTTCTTTTCTAGCAATAGCCTGTGATTTTCGTTCTTCATATGTGGCACGTTTTTTTGCTTCACCCATTACATAAACTCACAATTATTTTTATTTTACAATTTGTTCCAATGCAACATATATTGGATTTTCACGTTCAGATAAACAAACTAATGCGGCTTTAAAATATTCTCTAGGTTCAAATGAAACCCCTTCATCATAACTATAAATACTAATTCCATTAGATAGCGTTCTATAACCTAAAAATATTCCTTTTCTATTATTTTCAAGATCATGTATTTTCCAATATTTAAAAAATCGTCTATTTATATATCGTGATTCCAATATTGTTTTTGGTCTTTTTTTAGGATCATTGTTTGGTTCACTCCCACCAGTTCGATATAGATGACCAGATACTGTAATTTTTTGACCAAATTTAAATTGTTTAATGTTATCAATTGGTTCAAATTCGATACAACGACTACCGTCAGATATAGAACATGCTATGAACTTACCACCATGTTTGCATTTTTTAACACTTCGACATGTATTTTCTTTCATAGATAATCACCAGTTTCAAATTTTTCAATTTCATTTAAAATACTTCTATATTCTTTAACAATGCAATCTTTACAAAAGTATTCACCTTCATTTTCCCAATAATCAGTTCTGCGATAATATAATTGTAAATTTTTAGTTTTACAACTCTCACATATGTCATTTGGATCTGGTTCAAATTCACAAATAACAAAATTAGTTTTATTTAAAGCCATTTCTAATTCAGTTTTCATAAACCTCCATGTTTAATTTCAGTCAATTATTACCATTTTAAAAATTTATATCTATATCAAAATGTTTATAATAAAAATACATTAGAGTGACTATAAAAATCATAATCACTCTAACATAAGACATAAAATTTTATCTATTATACCACACAATATGTGTAAAACGTAAATCGACTAATTGATTTATAATATCAGATGGTTTAACTGTTACAAATCCTTTTTTAGTAGCTTCAAGAAGCTTACCGTTTTTATTATTTGGATGATGATTGAAATTATTCAATGGTACAACATCTACATCCATATGTGGATCAACAGCATAATGACCATGACCATCATAATCAATAAATCCTGCACCATGACTATCAATAAATTTAGAATCAACTTTACCTTTTCCAGCACTAAGTTGCTTAATAGTATATGAACATCCACAACATTCAATAAATTCATCAATAGTATAAAGATCGGCATCGTTATCAATTAATGACCAATATTGAACATCTGTAAAATTATCTTCCCGCATATGATTACATTTAATACAAAATTCACCAGATACAATAGGACCTCTACGAACATCAACCCATATATGATCACAAATATCAATAAGTGTATATTCAGTATCAGGATTTTTAAGATTTGATAATTCAAGTAATTGATCTCTCATTTGATCTAATTGGATAAATTGAGAAGGATCTTTATTTGCATCCATTAATACTGAAACAAATTCTGTATTAATCTCATCAATATTATCAACAATCTTAAAAATTGTTTTTAATTTAGATACAAATTGCATAAATGGAAATGTATCATGAAATTGACAATCTGATTCTAAGCACATTTTTAAATCACCAAAACATTCACAAAATGTACATGGTGATTGTTTCATTTTTAATTCCATAACATTTCCTATTTAATTTGAATCATCAAGTAACCCATTAATAAATGGAAGTATTGATTTGAGTGCAGCAGCATCTGTTGATGTCCAAGCAAAATTACCAATATCTGGACAATTAATTAAACGTTCAGTTAAATCTGAAATATATTGTTTTTCTGGATCACTTAAAGCTTTACTAAGTGTACTTTTTACATCAACATCTGATGATTGTGGTTCCAATTGAGTTTCACAACCAGGACATTCAGAACAATCAAGTCCAGTATTACATTCATAAAGCATAATAACTCCTATTGTATAATGTAATTATTAAGATTATCTTGCATTTTACGAATTGTAGTACGCGCTTTATTGACTCCAGAATCAACACCTTGATTGAAAATAACATATGGAATACCTTCAATTGAACATGCTGAAAAATCAAATGTTTCATCTAATATTGGATGTCTGAATATTAATCTATAAACATGAACAAATCCAAGTGGTTCTAATACTTTCTTCGTTTCATCTATAGATAATTCAACCGATTTTTTCATAAAGTCCTCCTATTTGATTTATTATTTGTTTATTAATATATCTATATTAAAAACAATAAAAAATGAGTAGTCGATTTAAAAAACCGACTACTCAAAGGTAAAGGAGGCGTGACACCAAATTACTAGGCCATAATTATGTCACAACGTATGAACAAATATGAATAAGCAAAAACCCTAACATTATGGCTAATTAGGCGAGGAGACCAAGCGAGCGCAAGGCCAATTTAAGATTTACGATTAATTTTAAAATGAGGATTCATAGCTTGAGCAAGACTTGAATCAGAATCCCCACGATATGAACTGAATTGTGTAGGACGAACTGCAACTACTTGTTTTTGGGTATCAAGAAATGGAGTATCTTTATCAATATCAATTGATGCAGTATCAGATCCATCATCAATAGCTTCAGTTGCTAATTTTAATTCAGATGGATCAATTATACCTTTTCCTTCAACAGTTGCTTTAATTGTATCAAATAAACTCATATTTAACCTCAATAAACATCAAATTTAAGATTTACGTATTATTTAATACTTTACGTATTAATTTTGCTAAATCATTCTTAAGTATCGGTTTTAAAGCATATTCACGTATCCCAGATTTACGCAATTTATCATCAGACAATGTTGAAGAATATCCTGAACATAAAATAATCGGAATATCATTTCTTATTTTTAACATTTTTTGAGATAATTCAAAACCAGTTAAAATTGGCATAGTTTGATCAGTAATAACTAAATCAAAGGCATATGGATCGTTTTGAAATAATGATAAAGCTTTAATACTATCAGTTTCAACAGTAACTTTGTATCCAAATCTTTCAAGAAGTTGTTTATTAACTTCTGCAATTAAAGTTTCATCATCAATTACTAATATTCTTTCATTACCATTAAGATCATGTATAATTACATCAGAATTCACAAATGATTCTCCATTATATAATGGGATAAATAAATTAAAAACAGTTCCTTCATTTACTTTACTATGAAATTGAATAAAACCATCATATTGTTTAATTATTCCATACACTATAGATAACCCCATTCCAGTACCATCATCTATAGATTTAGTAGTAAAATATGGATTAAAAATTTTATCTTTTATTTCATCTGAAATACCACAACCAGTATCCCGAATTGAAATTTTAACAAAATAACCTGGTTTTACATTATCTTCATACAATAAATCATCTTTAGTTAATGTAACTTTATATAATCCAAGACTTAATTCCCCACCTTTTTCTCCCATTGAATGAAACGAATTAATACACATATTCATAATAATTTGATGAAACTGAACTGGATCAGCATAAATATGACCAACATCATTAATATCTGTTTTAATACCAATTGTTGTTGGAAGTGTTTGACGTATCATAACAACAGCTTCATCTAATGTATTTTTAACATTAAGTTTAATACGATCTGATTCACCTTGTCGACTAAATGTTAAAATTCTATATATCAATTTCTTAGCTTTATCAGCAGATGAAAGAACAATATCGGCTTGTTCAATAGATTTGGCACATCTATCACTATTGCACATAACTAAATTGTCTTTAATAACTTCAGTATAACCAAGAATAACTGTTAATATATTATTGAAATCATGGGCAATACCACCAGCTAATATACCAATGGCTTCCATTTTTTGTGCTTGTTGCAATTTAGATTCTAATTTTTCTTTTTCTTTTTGTGCGATAATTTGATTATTAATATTTATTCCAATAACCAGAATGTATTTTTCATTAGACCAAGGGAATGAAGTTACTGAATATTTATGTGGAATGATCTGTCCACTTTGAGTTCGAAGATTAATTGTAATATTTTTTAATTTATCACCCAATTCTAAATTAAACATATTATCAACAAATAATTGTTCAGATGGATCAACAAAAGGATTATTATCAAACAAATCATAATCATCATCTAAATATCCTAATGTTTCATAATGTTTTTTATTTCGACGAATTGGTTTTCTCTTAGTATCATATACTGCTAACATTGCTGGTAATTCATCAAGAACAGTATTTAAAAATCTTTTTTGATCTGAAAATTTATAATTAATATCTTTAAGTTTAAGATTCATCATTAACACTGTATAATAATGATATATCAATAACATTATTATTATTATACAAACCGGAACACCAATAAATAATATTATAGTATGTGTTGTCCAATAAGGATCTCTTTTAGAAAACCAATCTTCTTTAAATTCATAATATATAGATCCCTTTGTATTTTTTAAATCGATAATATATTTATCAATAATTGTTAATTTTGGTTCATGAATAGAACCTTTAGGTGTAGCCCAAACTGAAGAATATGGGCTATATACTATTGGTGTTTGATAAATATGATCAATATCTCGTCTAATATATGAAAATGTATTATTAACTGCCGCAATGTCAATTTTATTAATACTTAAATCGTCAAATACAATATCATAATCATCATATGGTATAATATTAGCATTAATATCAAATGATTTTAATAATTTAATTAATTCGATAGTATATACACTCGCTTTACGAACACCAATTGTTTTACCTTCAAGATCATATAATCCAGTAACACCAGGATCATATGAAAATATAATTCCATAATAATCCCACGTTGGAACTTTTGAAAATGTAACAAAATCACGACGTTCTTCAATATCAACAATAGATGTCATAATATCTATTTTATTTTCTTTCATTAAATCTAAACATTTAGCGAAAGTACAAATAACATATTCAATTTCCCAATCTTCACGATCTGCAATATACTCAATAATTTTAGGATATAAACCTTTTGCTTTTCCATATTCATGAAAAACAACAGGATCGTTTTGATATATTCCTACATTAATATGATCAATATCATCAACATTATGATCATTTGCAAAACACAAATTGGGTATAATAAATAAAGATAATAAAAATATAATCAATTTTTGTTTCATTATAATACCCTATTAAAAAAGGAAGTAAACAAAAAGTCTACTCCCAAAACAAAATTAAACATCAACATTATTTAAACTTGCAACTTTAGTAGAAATAGGTATTGTTTTATTTTCTTTTATTAAAAGCAAAGGAATCAAACTTGAAGCAAATTTAACTAAAGCTTGTCCCCACACTGCTGGCCAAAACCACCCAAATGCAATTGAAACAAATACAATAGAATCAATTGGTGTACTAAAAACATTTGATAGTATAATACGTTTCTTAAATGGTAATTTAGTAAATGAAAATAAAGCCCAATCTATTGTCTCAGCACACAAAAATGCAGCAACTGAAGCTATTGCGAGTTTTTGATTTAAAAAATATGTGATAATACACGCTGTAATCATCCAAATCCAACATCCCCATTTACCATAGTGTTTTTGAACAAAATCCCTTGCTGAAAAAGTAAGTCCAATAGCAATTGCTCCTGCAGGAAACATAATCCAACCAAGATCAATAATACCAAATTGATGAACTAACCAATTAGCTAATAATATCGATGCCAAATAAAAAAGAACATGAAAATACTTCATAACAATTCTCCATTTAAATTAATAATGAAACTCTTTTGAAAATCCACGTACAATAATAATTATCAATCCATACATTCCCAAAGCACAGTTAGCAGCTATCATTACAATAGGAACATCAGCAACAAGAAAACCTAAAAAACAAACTATAATACAAATATATGGTAATGGTTTATATAAAACATCAGGAAGCCAAAGTTGTGTTAAAGCAATAGACATTACTGTTCTCATCTTATCCTCTTTTTGTTTATTACATATATATATAATTTAACAGGAAAAATAAATAAATATTTATATAATTTAATTAAAGGTATGAATAATAAAGTAATTATTTGCCCAATAAAAGTTGATATTATAATCCCATTTAATCCATCATATAAATTATTCTCCTTGGCTTTATATAAATTTATGATTTATTGTTGATCTTCTATATGTTTATTTAATATAATTATAGTATTTTTAAGTGTTGATATTTGTTGATATAATGTTTGTGTTGTATCAAATGTTTTATCAGACATTAACGGTATTTTCTTTTTAAGTTGATCTTTATTTAACGGCGAAATTTTTGATATTTTCGTCTCATAATAATTAATTTTATTATAAATGATAAATATAGTTGTTGAAGAAATAATAAAAATAATAGTTAAGAATAAATATTTCATAATAAAAATATTACTGTACCTAGAATTTAATCCAGGTACAGTTTAATTATGTTTTTATTAGTTTATCCCTTGAAATTATTGCTTCAATTAATGTGTGAGCAAGAGGTTCTGTAGGGAAAACATCTGTGATAAATTTTATCATATATTCATTATTACATTTAAATTCATTAAATCGTCCAGTAGTATAAAAACGAATACTACTTTCTGGATGATATATTGAAAAATCAAATGGATAATCAATAAGTGCAACTTCATCACGCACGAAAGTATTCATAATAATTGGCGAATGATAATTATCAATTTCACTACAGAATACTTCCAATAACAGTTGAAATGTCCAATATTTATTCACTAATTTTTCCTTTACTGACTTTTTGCAGTATTATTTTTTTAATTATTTTAATTCCCCAGGAAAATGACGATTAATTATATCTTTTAGAGTTTCGATTTCAATCATTTGCTCATCTGATATTCGTTGAATATTTTGCATTTGTTTTTTTAACATAATTGTTTCTTCCATTAATTCATAAAATAACTCTCTAGTAAATAAATCTGAACTTCCAGAAAAATCAGAATCAATCATGTTAATTTTATACTCGAAATCATTTCTATTCATAATATCACACAATCAATAATTTATAATAACAATAATTATCATAAACAACATTATTGTTTAGATAAAATAATTTCTTTTCATTATTCGATGAGTTTTTAATAGTACATGTAGTTATCATAACAACATCTTTATGTTTATTAATAGTAACAGTAAAGTGATATGCTAAATCTATTATTTTAATACCAGAATCATTTCCAAAACAATGAAGTATAGAATATATTTCTTTTTTTGAACATACATCATCATTTTTCATTTGAATTTTATGTAATCTAGCATGTTGTTCAGTAATGGTAAAACGTTTTTCTTGTAATAAAGCATTAATATCAACATGGTGAATAATTGATCTTAATAAAGCTTCAGCATCAATATCTGTTTTAATATCATTAAATAGTGACATAATAATTTATGTAATTCTAAGTCGTATTTCATAAAATCTGTCTATAAATTCATTTGGATGAACTCTAGTTGCAATTTTAAAACGATTATCATTATTAAATGAATCAATTTTAAAATAGATGCTTTCACGAGATTTTTTATATTTAACAGTTATTAAGTATATTCTAGGAGTTTGTTGTGGAAATGATTGCTTTCGTAATATATCATAATAACGATTAGCACGAAATGTAACTTGATATTTAAAAGAATGTTTCATTATAAAAGAATATGTAATATTACAATGATCTCTCATTCTATAAAAATCAAAATTAAACTCTTTATCTAAATTAACTTTTAAACATGTTAATATGACTGTAGTCCAAGCATCTAATTCATTATATTCAATTAATTGTCTATAGAATATTTTATTCATATCAGTTTAAAGTTTAATTTAAATAATATATCTATATCAAAAGAAAAATAATAAATTATTTCTTAAGTTTTTCTTGTACCCTTCCAACAAGACCATTAGTTAACATTACTTTGATCCCTCGAGTATGTTTACCTTTACTAGTAAGCAATCGTTTAACTATTCCAGTTGTTAATTTTCCAGTTTTTTGATCTTTCTTTAAAACAATTTTTACTTTATCACCGGGTGTTATATCTTTACGTAAAGCAATAACATAATTTACTTTGTCATTTATATTCATGATATACCATCTATTATAATTTTACAAATGCCATTTATTCCATCTTTGTTGTTCAATGTGTATTAAATAGTTAATCTCAAATTGATAAGATTTTCCAGGATCAATAACAAACATCTCTTCCATCATCATATTAACATCTAAATCAGATGCAAAATATTGATCTACTTGATTTAAATCTCGAATATTGATACCATCAGATTCAAATATATGTCGAAGTTTATTAATGCTTGTTTGTTGATCCTGAAAAAACGTTTCACAATCATCTAA
>Ga0102943_1001503_pt1 | contig 14409 bp, 11 predicted proteins | sample SalPonC_black_MG_FD_78174 | JGI IMG/M metagenome (GOLD analysis project Ga0102943, IMG submission 78174) | Salt pond soil microbial communities from South San Francisco under conditions of wetland restoration - Salt Pond MetaG... | ecosystem: Environmental > Aquatic > Marine > Intertidal zone >...
TCGGTGAAGGTCACCCCTCGCGCGCGCAGATCGTCAAGCACGACCTCGTCGAAATGCAGCGAGGCCGTGGGCGCGGCCACCGCCCCGGCATTGCGCGCCCAGACTGTCTGATAATCCTCGCGATCCTGTGCGTCCGCAGGACGCTTGGCCGCGATATAGGGCGGCAGCGGCATGGCCCCAGCCGCATCCAGCGCCGCGTCGAAATCGTCGCCCGTCAGGTTGAAGCGCAGCCGCCCCTGCCCCTCCTCCCTAGTCACGAGCACCGCCGATAGCGCGTCGGAAAACACGATCTCCTCGCCCTCCCGCACTTTCCTGAGCGGCTTGATCAATGCAGACCATGTGCCGTCCGCACCCGGCTCCAGCAGCGTCACCTCGATCCTCGCAGCGCCTTCGCCCGGCGCGCCGTGGCGATGCCGCCGGCCGCTCAGCCGAGCCGGAATCACCTTGGTGTCGTTGAGCACCAGCCGGTCACCCGGACGCAACCACTGGCCCAGATCGGCCACGCAGGCGTCATGGATGGCCGTCCCCTGCGCCACCAGAAGCCGCGCCGACCGGCGCGGGCGGGCGGGCCGTGTGGCGATCAGCGCCTGCGGCAGGTCAAAGTCGAAATCGGTCAGTTTCATCGGTCAATTCTATCGTAGAGCGGTGTTCTATTCTCGGCCTCGCCCTGCCCCGATGGCCGCGACGTGGCAGGAGGGCCGCCCCCTTCGACCGTCGGCGCAGGCCTGCGGAACATCTCGCGCAGGAACCCCGGCGTCAGCGCAGACAAGGGATTGACCCCGACATCCGGGTCCGTGGCGGGCCCCTTGAGCGTGTAGTTGAACCCGATAAGCCCCTCGCCGCGTCGCGTAAAGACTTCGCCGACGGCATTCAGCACATAGACCGGCGAGATCACGCCCTGCATGTCCATCCGCTCGCTCGCCAGATTGTAGAACCCATCCATCGAAATGCCCACGGACGCACCGACGGCACTGCCCTCCAGCAGGGTCAGCCGCGTGGGCGTCAGGCGAAAACGCGCGTCGACACTGCTGAAATGCAGTCCCTGACCCGAGAACTGTTCCAGCAATCCCACGACGCTGATCGTGTTCAGGAGTGCCGCGAGCGCCGGCGCCTCTCTGACACGCAATTGCTGGATCGCCAGAACCCCGTCATAGCTGCCCGGCTCGGGCGCGGGGGTCAGGATCAGTTCCATCGTGCCGTCGCGCGCCTGCTTGAGCAGCCCCGCCGCCGCCAGCACCCGCCCGGCGTTATCGCTGCGGATCCGGAACGCGCTGCGCCCCTGCATCGGCACCACGTCGCCGGTGATCGGCGTTATTCCGTTGAGCTGACCGGTGAAACTGCCCTTGGTGCCCCCCGCCGTATTCAGATCCCCGCGAAACTGCGTCAGGGCCAGCGTGTCCGACACCTGCAACCGGTCGAGCCGGAGCGTGACCGGTCCACCGCCGCCCGCGCCGCCGCCCTCGCCCATGAGCGAGGTCTGCCGCAGGTCGACCTGCCCGCCCCCCACCTCGATCCGGGGCGTCGCCTCGGGCTCGCGCCCGATCAGCGACACCGGCGCATTCAGCCAATCGCCAATCTCGACGCTGGTGAAATCGGCCCGCTCCAAGCCGCCTTGCGGATTGATCGTGACCGACCCCGTCGCGCGCAGCCCCGCCGCATTCAGGCTAATCCCGTCGATCCGGGGTGGCTGACCGGGGCGGCCCAATTGCCCGGCCACATCCAGCCGCCCGGTGCCGCTCTGACTGAGCGCCCAGCCAAGCTGCGGGATGCGCAGGCCAATTCCAGCCAGATCCGACGTCAGCGCGAATTGCCCGGGGTTGCCCCTGCCAAAGCCGATCTCGATCTCGCCCTGTCCGGCCCCGGTCAGGCTGCCGGGCGGCAATCCGATCGCGAATTCGTCGACGAAACGTTCCGACAGTTCGATCTGCCCGCGCACCCTGCTCTCGCCACCCGTATTCGGGCCGAGCGCCATGCTCCAGTCCCCCGAAAGCGGCACGGCACCGATCCGGGCCTCTCCGCCGATCTGAATACGCTCATTGCTGGCCTCGACCTCCAGCACAGTCGCCGTCAGCACGCGACCCTCGACCAGCGTCTCGGAGCGCACGTCACGCAACACCCCCTCCGCTTCGAAGGCGACTTCCTCGGGCGTCAGCTTATCCTTGAGCAGAAAGTTGAGATCACCCTGCAGGCGTGCCCGCCCATCGGCCAGCGTTACCGGCTGCCCCGCCTTTGTCAAAAAGCGGAACGGCGGCGCATCCAGCAGCGACAGCGCGGCGGTGATCGTACTGTCAGTCTTCATATGCGCCTGCGCGGGGCTCTGCTTGATGCGCAGGTCCGGGATCGAGAACGTCGTTCCCGAGATGTCGATGCGCCCGCCCTGCGCGGCAGTGACATGGCCGCGCTCGGCATGCACCACAAAGCGGTTGTCGCGGATTGAGGCATGGCCCTTGGCCCCCTCGATGGGTGGCACGTCGCGCACATATACGGCACTCAGATCCTCGAAATCGAAGCCCAGAAAGACGTCCGGCAGCGCCCCCGCCTCGGCGCGCAGCGCCAGTTGAATGTCGCTCAGTGTGGCCTTGCGGATGTTAGCGACCATCCAGTCACGGGTCTTTGGCTTGACCGATTCCGGCCAGAGCGCCAGCAGCCGCTCAGGCGTGATGGCATCCATCGCCCCCTCCAGCGACAGCGCCCACCCGTCGCTCTGACCGCGCACCTCGCCATTCAGGCGCAGGGTCTGGCCCAAGTCGTTCAGGCGGAACGCTCCCAGGGACAGCACGAAAGGTTCCAGTTGCAGACGCATGTCCAGCGACGCACCCTCAAAGGAAATCGGCTCGGGGTAGACCTCCGCCGGGTCGGCCACGATTTCACCGAATGCGATCTGCGCCTGTAATTCACGGGGCCAGCCATCCTCCATGCCCACCAGCCGCGCCGTGCCTTCGGCGCGCGCACGGCCCCAGCTGCTGTCCACCGACAATTCAGTGAAACGGATTTCCTGTGTGGTGGGGTCGTAGGTGAAATAGCTGCGCGCGGCCTCAAACGGAATTGGCGACGTCGCCGGATTGGGCTGAAGCGCCCCGGCCCCGATCTGCAAGGTGGCATTGAGCGGGCCAAGCCGCCCGTCGCCGTCCACCGCCGCCCGCAGCGCCCCCGAGATTGGCGCATCGAGCGCAGCGAGCCAGGCAAGCGCGGGCGACTGCCCGGCGATCTCGCCGGCAGGCATATCCTCGAATCGCACGCCGAAATCCGCCGCCGTGGCCCCGATCGCAGTGGTGTAGTTCACCTCGATCGAGGTGGCATATTCGCGCGCGCCCAGAACCGTCACGTTGCCGCGCAGCGTGACCTGATCGTCCTCGCGGTTCAGCCGCAGTTCACCACCATCGGCAGACCACGCCCGGCCCGCGCGTGCATCCTCGTAGCGCAGGCTCAGGTTTTCCGCCAGAACCTCGCGCAGCGAGGCCAGCTGCGGTTGCGCCAGAACCGCACCGATCTGCTCGGTGACAGAGCCCTCAAGGGCATCACCGGCGCCCTCGACCGCGACCGACAACTCGCCCGAGGCCCGCCTGCGCAAAACCAGCCGTCCGCCATCCGCCCGCACGGTCGACGGACGCACCTGACCCTGCAACAGCGCACCACGCGACAGCGACACCTCCAGCGCCGCCAGATCGGCCAGCCGCCGTCCGCTATCATCCTCGAAAGAAACATCACTCAGGGCGACCCGTGGCACCATGTCCGGCCCGAGGCTCAGCCCCAGTTCCTCGAACGTCAGCACGTAACCCGTCAGGTCACGATTGATCCGGTCGCTGAGATCGGTCCTGATCCAGCCCGGGGCCTTGACCCCCGCCGCGAGAACCGCAAGCAGAGCCAGTACCAGAACGAGCGCCAGCACCGAACAGCCGAAACAGAACTGGCCAAGATGATGCAACAGGCCGCGCCGCGCCTCGCGCCTGCGCGCGCGCACCCTAGCCGGGCCTGGCGTGTTGTCCTCTGGTCGTTCCGTGTCGCTCATATTATTCGGTCGGGCACGGTATCCGCGCCCTGTCTCTGCCTCATGTCTTTATTCTCGTCTGTTGCGGTCTAATATGGAACTCACAATTTTTCATCAAAGGGAAACTCCATGTCCGACACCTCCGCCCCCGATTTCACCCTGCCCCGCGATGGCGGCGACAGCGTCACGCTCTCCGGTCTGCGCCCGCGCGCCGTGGTGCTGTTCTTCTATCCGCGGGACGACACGTCGGGCTGCACCAAGGAGGCGGTCGCCTTTTCCGGTCTGCAGGCCGAGTTCGAGGCCGCAGGTGCCGTCGTCATGGGCATTTCCAAGGACAGCATCGCCAGCCACGACAAATTCCGCGACAAGCACGGGCTCACGGTGCCGCTCTTGTCGGATGCCGAGAACGAGGTCTGCGAAGCGTTCGGCGTCTGGAAGGAAAAGAGCATGTATGGCAAGAAATTCATGGGGATCGAACGCTCGACCTTCCTGATCGACGGCGAGGGCCGCATCGCGCGCGAATGGCGCAAGGTGAAGGTGCCCGGTCACGCCGAAGAGGTGCTCGACGCGGTACGCGCCCTGTGAGCGCCAAAACCCTTGCAGAGATGGCCGTCGAGGTGCTCAGCACCGCCGACGGCCGCACCAAGACCGCCCTGTCGCGCGCGCATGCCGCCGCGTGGTCCGCAGCGCGCGCGGCGGGGCAGGACATTCCCCTCGGCCATGCCACCCCGCCGCAGCGACCGGCGCGCCCCGACCGGCCAGAACTGCTCGACCCGCGCGACGTGCCGCGTCGCCGCCCCGGCTCGGACAAGGGACGCATCGCCATGCTGCACGCGGTGGCGCATATCGAGCTTAACGCCGTCGATCTGCACTGGGACATCATCGCGCGGTTCACCGACACGCCGATGCCCATGGGGTTCTACGATGACTGGGTTAAGTCGGCGGATGAGGAATCCAAGCATTTCAACCTGATATGCGATTGCCTCGAAGACATGGGCAGCCATTACGGCGCCCTGCCCGCCCATGCCGGCATGTGGCGCGCCGCCGAGGACACCGCCGATGACCTGCTGGGCCGCCTCGCCGTGGTGCCGATGGTGCTCGAGGCGCGCGGTCTCGACGTGACACCGGGCATGATCGCGATCTTCGAGCGCGCCGATGCCACGCGGGCGGTCGAGGCGATGCAGGTGATCTATGCCGAAGAAGTGCATCACGTCGCCTATGGCTCCAAGTGGTTCCATTTCCTTTGCGGTCGCCACGACCTCGACCCCAAGGAGGTGTTTCACGATCTGGTCCGGCGTTATTTCCACGGCGCGCTGAAGCCGCCCTTCAACGAAGAAAAACGCGCCGAGGCCGGAATTCCCCCCGATTTTTACTGGCCCCTGGCAGAAGGCTCCACAATGCAAGGTTGAGCAGGTCTGTCGAATATAGGCGATTTTCCGCCAACTTGGCAGGAAACGGCCCAGATACCCCCTCGATTTGGTCAAATTTCTTGCCCAAGGTTTGCCCACTGGCTAAGCAATGGCGCAAGGCGTCGCTTTCGGGCACCAAGAACGCCGCGAACTGGAAGGGCAATTAGGGACAAAGACCGCGTGCGAACACGACTGGGCATAAAACTTCATTCACTCCTGGAACGCTACTTTCCCGAAAGACGGGTCTTTCTGCGTTCCGATACCGACACACGCTTCATCCGGCTTGGTCCCGCGACACAGCTTATTGCCTGTGGCGGCGCGGCGGCCATCGTCGCATGGGCGATCATCGCGACCTCGGTCCTGGTGATGGATTCAATCGGCGCAGGCAATTTCCGCGAACAGGCCAAGCGTGAATTGCAGACCTACGAGATGCGCCTCAACGCTCTTGCCGCCGAGCGTGACAAGCGCGCGCAAGAGGCCCTTGCCGCGCAGGAGCGGTTCAGCTTCGCCCTCGAACAGATTTCCATCATGCAGTCCGAACTGCTCGCCTCCGAAACCCGGAGGCAGGAGCTGGAGACAGGCATCGAGGTTATTCAGGCCACGCTGCGCCGCACCATGACCGAGCGCGAAACAGCACAGCAGGAGGCAGAGCGCCTCGCCGTGGCGCTCGACGCCGGCGGTGCCGAGACCCCGGGCGAAAACAGCAGCGCGAACGGCGACAGCACGGTGGATTTCTTGTCCGCCGCCCTCGCCGATGCCGCCGAAGCGCGCGACCAGACCATCGCGGATGCGCAAGAGGCGCTCGTGCGGGCCGAGGAGATGGCCTATGAATTGCGGCTGTTGCAGGATCAGAACGACCAGATCTTCAGTCAGCTTGAAGACGCAATGGCGATCTCGGTCGAGCCATTGGACAAGATGTTCCGCGCCGCCGGGCTCAATACCAACCGGCTGCTCGACACGGTGCGCCGGGGCTATTCCGGCCAGGGCGGCCCGCTGATGCCCGCCTCCTTATCGACACGCGGCGAGACGCTGTCGCCCGACGCGGAGCGCGCCAACCGCATTCTGGGCCGCCTTGATGAGCTTAACCTGTACCGGCTCGCCGCCGAAAAGGCCCCCTTCGCCCTGCCCGTCAAGAGCGGTTTCCGCTTCACCTCGGGCTACGGGATGAGATGGGGCCGCCTGCATGCCGGGACAGACTTTGCGGCACCGCACGGCACGCCCATCTATGCCACCGCTGACGGCGTCGTCGGCCACGCGGGCTGGCAGTCGGGCTATGGCCGCCTCGTGAAGATCGACCATGCCTTCGGCATCGAGACCCGCTATGCCCATATGTCCCGAATCCGCGTGCAGCCCGGTCAAAGGGTCTCGCGCGGAGATAGAATTGGTGATATGGGCAACACAGGACGGTCCACCGGCACCCATCTGCACTACGAAGTCCGCGTGGACGGCAAGGCCGTCAACCCCATGACCTACATCAAGGCAGCGAAAAATGTTTTCTAAGAGCAAGATCAACGAACCCGCGCAGAAACCGGCCGAGAGCAAACCGGCCAGCTCCGAGAACCGTCTCGACAGCGCGCGCCCCGACAGCAATACCGGCGAATTCAAGGCACAGTCCCCCAAGGCCAAGCCCCCCGCCTCGGTGCTGTCCTCGGACCTGCACGTGACGGGCAACCTCAAGACCACCGGCGACATCCAGGTCGAAGGCACGATCGAGGGAGATATCCGGGCGCACCTGCTGACCATCGGCGAAGGTGCCACGATCAAGGGCGAGGTCATCGCCGATGACGTGGTGATCAATGGCCGCATCGTCGGCCGCGTGCGCGGTCTCAAGGTGCGTCTCACCTCCACGGCTCGGGTCGAAGGTGACATCATCCACAAGACCATCGCCATCGAGAGCGGCGCGCATTTCGAAGGCTCGGTGCAACGTCAGGACGACCCCCTCTCGGGCAACAAGTCCGCAGCCAAACCGGCGCAGGCACAGGCCCCGGCTCAGCAACCCGCCGCCAAACCCGCGGATGCCAAGCAGGGCTGACCTGCCAAAGAATCTCTAGAAGGTGCCCAACCCCGGTCGAGGCACCTTTTTGATGCGCTTTAGAATTGCAGGCTCAGTCCAAGGACAGGACCGGAGAAACTCCCCTCGAAACCGACTCCTGACTTGTCGTAATCTACATAGAGATGCCGGTAACCTGCCGAGAGGAAAAGCTGCTCACGCGCCTGCCAGTTAACCGTCGCGAAAAGCTGCGACGTCAGGTCTGAGCCGACGCCGAAGCCACCGATATCGGCATAGCCAATCACCGACCAGCGGTCCGACAAGCGTATATTCGTGCGTGCCGCCACAATCGGATCGGTGAAATTCACCGAAAGGCCACGCGCCAGCCCCGGGACGGGTGTGGTGGCGCGTGCGTCAATGTCCCAATGCCGGAGGCCGACAAGGTAATCCACGTTGGCTCTCTCTTGATCAAGCGCCCGGTATCCTGCCGCCAGCGTCAGCGAGGATTGCTCCAACCGTCCACGCACCGGCAACCCCAAACCGGGCACGACCCCGTCGCGCGAACTGCGCGAGGTGGAGTAATCGCCGATCGCCACGAACCGGTCATGACGGAAAAACCCCGAAAGGAAAAACGCGCTGTCCAGATCCTCCAGCACCTCTGACAGCCCTTCCTTGAACCGCAACGATGGCCCACCCGCAACCGGCGTAACGGTCCCACCGACGCCCGTGCCCCAAATATAAGGGGTGACCTGAAACACCCGATCCTGCGCCATCGCAGGCGAAACGAGGCTGAGCGCGACGGCGCAGGACTTGATCAACCGCCGAGTCATCACAGCGCCTCCTTCACGATCGCTCCGTCTTTCATAATCAGCGAAAGACTCTGATCCGGCGTATCCAGCCAGTCGAGCCCCACCTCGGGATCGCCCGAAACGACCAGAAGATCGGCCAACGCCCCTTCCTCGATCACGCCAAGCCGCCCCTCGTAAGATGCGCGCGCGCCCGACAACGCCAATAGCTCACCCGCCGCCCCCGTCGCCATGCGCAGCACCTCCAACGGAGGCATGAAACGCGTGAGCTTGGCCAGTTGGCGCCCCTGGGTCGCCGCTCCCGCCGGGTTCATCAGAACATCGGTGCCAAAGGCCATACTGACGCCCTCGGCCCGGCCCATGTCGAAGGCTTGCACCGTGCCGGTGGCGACCTCGTCAGCCTTGGCCTGCTGTCGCGGGTCGGATTTGGGGTTGGCATCCTCATCGGCCAGGAACGGCTGGATCGACCACCACGCCCCCTCGTCGCGCATCATGCGCGCGGTTTCCAGATCGGCCAACTGCCCGTGCTCGATGGATTTGACGCCCGCGCGCAAACACCGCTGGATACCCTTCGCGGTATAGACATGCGCGCAGACATAAGTGCCCCAATCGGCCGCAGCCTCGACGGCGGCGCGCATCTCGTCTTCGGTAAATTGCAGGCTTTCGAGCGGATCGTATAGCGAGGTGACGCCGCCCCCGGCCATAATCTTGATCTGGCTCGCCCCCTTCATCAACTGCTCGCGCGTGCGCCGCAGCACTTCGGAGCGACCGTCGGCAATCGCCACCACTCCCGCCCTCTCGCTATAGCTCAGATCCCCGGCGGCGCGCGGCAATTCGCCCAGCATCCTGAAATCTCCATGGCCCGAGGTCTGCGAGATCATCGCGCCGGAGGCCAGAATGCGTGGCCCCTGTACCACCCCGCGATCAATCGCCAGTTTCAAGCCGAAGGCCGGCCCGCCGGTGTCGCGCACGGTGGTAAAGCCGCGCATCAGCGTCGCCTGCGCCTGCCGCCCCGCCATCAGGTGGACGAAACCGATATCGGCGCTCATCGCCTGAAGCTGGGTCACCCCCACCAGCGTGCTGTGCCAATGCGCGTCGATCAGGCCGGGAATCACCGCGCGCCCACCGCAATCAATTCGCCGGGCGTCCTCCGGCCCCTGACCGGCGGGCAAAACGGCCGCGACACGCTCGCCCTTGATCAGGATGTCTCTATCCTCCTGCATGGCAAGACGAGTACCGTCGAAATAGCGAAGGTTGGTCAGCAAAAGCGGCTGTCCCGCGCCCCGACCATGGGCCGCCTCTGGTCCAAGGCCAAATCCGGCGAACAGCCCCAAGACAGCCGCCATGCCGCCCAGCATCTCGCGCCGCCGCAAATCGGCCTCTATGCGGGCAAAGGCGGCCTGGGTCTGAGGTGCGCCACACAGGCAATGATCGAGCGTTCCCTGAACCGACGCAGCACTACAGATTTGGCACATTTGGATGACGTCCTTACATTGACGGGTTTATACCCACGGAAATAACGATCACGGTACGAGGATAGGACATTTTCCCGTCAGGCCAAACTCCAGAACGGCTTACGCCTCAAGTTCGGCATCCCAGTAGAGAAAATCCAGCCAGCTTTCGTGCAGGTGATTGGGCGGGAACTTTCGCCCCATGTTGCGCAACTGCTCGGCCTCCGGGGGGCGCGGCGGCTTGCGCAGGCTCATACCGACCTGCCGCAGGCTGCGCGAGCCCTTGCGGAGGTTGCACGGGCTACAGGCGGCCACGACATTCTCCCAGCTTGTCACGCCACCGCGGGCGCGCGGCACCACGTGATCAAAGGTCAGATCGCCCTTGGCCCCGCAATACTGACAGCGGAATTCGTCTCTCAGAAATAAATTAAAGCGCGTGAAGGCCACGCGCTTTTGAGGTTTCACATAGTCTCTGAGGACGATAACCGACGGTATCCGTATCTCGGTGCTCGGGCTTCGCACCCAGTGGTCGTATTCGGCGACGATGTCCACCCGGTCCGACCAGGCAGCCTTGACCGCCTCCTGCCATGTCCAGAGCGAGAGCGGGTAATATGATAGCGGACGGTAGTCCGCATTGAGCACCAGAGCCGGGAAATGCCGCAGCGCGGCGGGCTCTCTCACAAATTCGGTTCTGAAATCCCCATCCATCGTCTGAACTGCCTTTCTTGCGGCCCACGGTCCAAGGCGGCAAGGCGGAATAACCTCACCTCTATGCCACTATATATCGTGTTCGGCGGCTGGCAAGCCTGCTATATCGCAGCATATCTAGATAGCGATATAGGTTCCAAACGTAACCGCGCTGTGACAGCGATCACGCCGCGGCCTCGTCCTGGCCCGACGCCTGTCGCTGCCACAGCGCGGCATAGCGCCCGTTGCGTGCCAGGAGGTCTGAATGCGTGCCCTCTTCGACCACAACTCCCTGATCCAAAACGACAATCCTGTCGGCACCAGACACCGTGGACAGACGGTGCGCGATCATGATCACGGTGCGCCCCTGCGCTGCACGCGCGAGCGCCTCCTGAATCTCGCCTTCGGTCTGCGTATCGAGCGCACTCGTCGCCTCGTCGAGCAGAAGGATCGGCGGGTTTTTCAGCAGGGTGCGCGCGATGCCGACACGCTGTTTCTCTCCCCCCGACAGCTTCAGCCCGCGCTCGCCCACCTGCGTCGCGTAGCCTTCGGGCAGGCTCGCGATGAAGTCATGAATCTGCGCCGCGCGCGCCGCCTCTTCGATCTCCTCCTGGCTGACCCCGTCGCGCCCATAGGCGATATTGTAGCCGATCGTGTCGTTGAACAGAACGGTATCCTGCGGCACCACGCCGATGGCCGCATGCAGGCTGTCCTGCGTCACGTCACGCACGTCCTGCCCGTCGATGCGCACCGCCCCCGCCTGCACATCGTAGAACCGGAACAGCAGCCGCCCGATGGTCGACTTGCCCGAGCCCGAGGGCCCCACCACGGCCAGGGTCTGCCCCGGCCCCACATCGAGCGACACGCCCTTGAGAATCGGGCGCGCCGGATCATATCCGAACTCGACCTTGTCGAACTGGATCGCGGCACCTTGCACATTCAGAACATCTGCATCCTGCTTTTCGTCCACATCGGGATTTTTCTCTAACATTTCGAACATCTCGCCCATATCGACCAGCGCCTGCCGGATCTCGCGGTAGACCGTGCCCAGAAAGTTCAGTGGCATCGTGATCTGGATCATGTAGGCGTTGACCATCACGAAATCGCCCACGGTCATGCTGCCATCCTGCACGCCCATGGCCGCCATCACCATGACGATGATCAGCCCGCCCGTGATCAGAAAGGACTGTCCGAAATTCAGAAAGGCCAGCGACTGCGCGGTTTGGAGCGCGGCACGTTCGTAGCCCGCCATCGCCGCGTCATAACGCTCGGCCTCGCGTTGCTCTGCGCCGAAATACTTGACCGTTTCGTAGTTCAGCAGGCTGTCGATCGCCTTTTGATTGGCGTCGGTATCCTGATCGTTCATCTCGCGCCGCAGCCGCACGCGCCACTCGGTCACCTTGAAGGTAAAGGCCGTGTAGGCGGCGATGACAGCGGCCACCACGACCAGATACCAGATGTCGAACAGGGTCCAGAGGATGATCCCGACAAGCAGCAATTCCAGCACCAGCGGCGCGATAGAGAACAGCAGGAATCGCAGCAGGAAATCGACCCCCTTCACCCCGCGCTCGATGATCCGGCTCAGCCCGCCTGTCTTGCGCGTGATGTGATAGCGCATCGACATGGCGTGGATATGCCGGAAGGTCTGCAAGGCCAACGCCCGCAGCGCACGCTGCGCGACCCGGGCAAAGACCGCGTCGCGCAATTGCTGAAAGCCCACATTCATCAGCCGCGCCAAGCCATAAGCGACGGTCAGCCCGATGGCCCCCGCGCCCAGCATCCAAGCGGCCTCCTGCCCTTCGCCCGCGAGCGCGTCAACCGCGGCCTTGTAAAAGAACGGCGTACCGACCGAGACCAGCTTGGCCGCGACCAGCAGCAGCAGCGCGATCACCACCCGCCGCTTGACCCAGGGCTGCCCCTCGGGCCAGAGGTAGGGCGCGACGCGCCGGATGGTGATCCAGCCGCTGCTTGACGCCTCGGAGGATGTCACGCGGGATTTGCGCATGGGGATTGGGGCCTTTCATCGGATCGAGGGGCACAGATAGTCCCGCTGTCCCGCAATGACCAGCCCGCGCTCACTCGGGTAGTTCGAACACCTGCCCCGGATAGATCAGATCGGGGTCGCGAATACGGTCGCGGTTGGCCTCGTAGACGCGTACATAGAGAATCCCCTCGCCATATGTCTCGCGCGAAATCGCCCACAGGGTCGAGCCGGGCTGCACTGTGACGACATCGAGACGCGGCGCAGCAGGATCGGGGTCGCGGGTGGCGAGAATGGCCTCATCTTCACGCTTGAAAGGGGTTTCGACGCGCGACGTGACCTCGCCCGCCTCGCTGACCTCGTCCACGCGCAGGGTGTAGACGCCGGTATCCACATCCGGCAGCGCGCTTTGCCACCCACCATCCTCCTCGATCCGCGAGGTCGTGACCGGCTGATTATCAAGGTAAATTCTGACGAACCCCTCGCCGCTGCCACGTCCAGACAGCCGAACCTCTCCTGCTCCGGAATAGGTGATCGCATCAAGCGCAACCGAGGACATGACCTCTGGCGCAGGGTCCCGCGGGGCCTGCAGAACACGCACACCGCTCTCATTGGAGAGCAATACCGTCGGTTGCTGTGGCTCGGGCGTTGAAGCGGTCGGCGCGGAAGTTGAAGCGGTCGGCGCGGAAAGCGTTTGCTCCATCGGCGCGTCGGCAGGGCCGTCGGCGGCTTCGCTCTCGGGCGCTGTTGCCCTCTCGACCCCCGCTGTCTGAGTCGTTTGCGGGGCCTCCTCGGTGTCGGCCTCCTCAGTGCCGGCCTCCGCTCCTTCGGTGGTCGCTTCTTTGGTAGTCGTTCCTTCGGGGGCGGGGCCCTCCGGCTCGGGCGTCGGCGCGATCAGTATCTCGTCGGTGGATCTGATCTCCGTGCCATCCGTCGCAGAGCGCATGCTCAACGTCAGGACCCGAGGTTGCGAACTCCTCGGGACATCAAGAAACTGGACGAAATTTCCCGCCGCGTCTGGAGCGGTGATGCCAATATCCTCCTCGTCGATGAGGATCGAGATATCCCAGCCGGGCGCGCCACGACCGGCGACGATCATCTGTCCGTCCGGCTCCAGCCGAAAGGTGTCGATGGCCGGAGGCGTCGGCATGTCTGGGGTATCCGGCTCGGCTTCGGCCTCCTGCAGGGGTGGTTCGCTGACCGGCTCCGGTGCCGGTTCTGCGACGGCGGCTGGATCAGTGGTCTCTGCGGTGTCCGGGCCGGGCGCATCGTCGCGGTAGATATAGATCCCGGCAGCGACGAGAGCCGCCACCGCCAACGCAGCGACACCCGCAGCAGGCCCAGCCCCTAAACCGGCGAATTTGCTCATCTTTTTTCAACATCCCCTGCCGTGGCACCGCGCCCGGTTGTCGGAGCATAGCAACAAGGCTATCACGGGTCAAAGCAACCCGTTTCAGCCCGGAGTGATCCCATGTCAGAACGATCCGTCTGTGTCTTTTGCGGTGCACGTCCGGGCCGCCGCCCAACATATATGCAGGCCGCGACCGACACCGGCAGGATGCTGGCCGAGAACGGCTGGCGACTGGTCTACGGCGCGGGGGATGTTGGCCTCATGGGGGCCACGGCGCGGGCGGCGCAGCAGGCGGGCGGCAAGACCTTTGGCGTGATCCCTGCGCATCTGGTGCGTCTGGAGGTCGGCAAGCGCGACCTGACGCAATATGTCGTGACCGAAACCATGCATGAACGCAAAAAGGTGATGTTCATGAATTGCGACGCCATAGTTGTCCTGCCCGGCGGCGCGGGTTCGCTGGACGAGTTTTTCGAAGTTCTGACATGGCGCCAGCTCGGCCTGCATGACAAGCCGATTTATTTACTGAATACAGAAGAGTATTGGACGCCTCTCATGCAAATTCTGGATCACGTGATCGCCGAGGATTTTGCCGCAGAAAGCCTCAAAGGCTTTGTTCAGCCTGTTGAAACCGTTCAGGATTTGAGGATCGCCCTGCGCGCCGCCCTGTCCTGACGCAGGCTCGCGGTGGTGTAGATCGCGAGCGCGGTCCAGATCATCGCGAAGGCCACGGCGTGCCAGAAGCTGAA
>Ga0102943_1001504_pt1 | contig 14404 bp, 9 predicted proteins | sample SalPonC_black_MG_FD_78174 | JGI IMG/M metagenome (GOLD analysis project Ga0102943, IMG submission 78174) | Salt pond soil microbial communities from South San Francisco under conditions of wetland restoration - Salt Pond MetaG... | ecosystem: Environmental > Aquatic > Marine > Intertidal zone >...
CTCGCCGCAGTACTCGATCACGTAGCCGGTGCCGCCAGCGGTTCCGGTGTGCCCGATGACCGAAAGCGTGATGTCTTTCGCCGTCACGCCGGGGCCGAGCTGTCCCGTGATCTCGACCTTCATGTTCTTCGACTTCTTCTGGATCAGCGTCTGCGTCGCGAGCACGTGCTCGACCTCGGACGTTCCGATTCCATGGGCAAGCGCCCCGAAGGCGCCGTGCGTCGCCGTGTGACTGTCGCCGCAGACGATGGTCATGCCGGGCAGGGTCCAGCCGTTCTCCGGGCCGATGATGTGGACGATCCCCTGACGGATATCATTGACCGGGTAGTAGTGAACCCCGAAGTCCCGCGCGTTCTTGTCGAGCGCATCGACCTGGATACGGCTCTCCTCGTTCTCGATGCCCTTCTGCCGATCGAGGGTGGTCGGAACATTGTGATCGGGCACCGCGATTGTCTTTTCCGGCGCGCGGACGGTACGCCCGCTCATCCGAAGTCCCTCGAACGCCTGTGGCGACGTCACCTCGTGGACGAGATGGCGGTCGATGTAGAGAAGGCTGGTCCCGTCTTCGTCCTCTTGAACGAGATGGGCGTCCCAGATCTTGTCGTAGAGCGTCTTGCCGGTCATGGCGGATTCCCCAGATGGTCTTTGAGAAGAGGCGTTTCAGGCTTGGGCGCCCGTCATAGACGGGCTTTGGCCGTCATCCGCGCCCCGTAGAAGCGCCACGGCAATCTCGCACGATCATCAATGTCGAAAACCGGTCTCATGCAGGCGAGATACCCCCGCGATCCGAATTCATCAAGAGGTCAGCGATACTCGGGTCCGGTTGCGCGCCGCTCGGGCGCCGTGCCATCGTCGGCCTTGAAGGGGCCTCCGTGGAAAATGAGGGCGAGAGATGATCGAGGAACTGCGTGCACTCTACGACGCCGTCTCTCTGCAGTTTTCCAATCTCCTCCTGCCCTCGCGCCTCGTCCAGTTCGCCATCCTCCTGGCTTGCGTCCTCGTCGCATTGATCCTGAGGCGCGCTGCCGGGAGCCGCACGCGCGACTGGATGCACAGCCTCGAAGGGCGGCCGAAATGGCAGCTTCGGCTGCTGCTCATCTTGGAACGCCGGCTGGGCCTGATCTTCTTCGTGATCCTGAGCTGGCTTGCAGTGGTCGTGATGGCAGAAGTCTCGCCCTTCACGTCGCGCCGCTTCATTCTCGAGCTTGTCGCCACCATCGCCACGGCTTGGCTCGCCATTTCTTTCGCGGCGCGCTTCATCCGGAACGTTGTGCTTCGGAAAGCCGTGACATGGGGCGTTTCCGTCTACGCCATGCTCTATTTTCTCGGCCTGATCGAACCTGTGTCGACGGCCCTCGAATCCGTGGCACTGGAACTGGGAGATTTCCGCCTTTCGCTCCTGACGCTGATCAAGGCGCTGATCGTCACCGCACTTCTTCTTGCGGCGGCACGGCTGATTTCGCACACGACTGCGTCACGCGTACGGGCGAACCGCGATATATCGCCCTCGATGCAGGTGCTCGTCGTCAAGTTCCTGCAAGTCATCCTGTACGGGGCTGCCTTCTTCATCGGCCTCAAGGCAGTCGGCTTCGACCTCACCGGCCTCGCAGTGCTTTCGGGGGCCATCGGCGTTGGGCTTGGCTTCGGGCTCCAGAAGGTGGTCTCGAACCTCGTCTCGGGAATCATCATTCTCCTCGACAAGTCGATCAAGCCCGGCGACGTCATCTCTCTTGGCGATACCTTCGGATGGATCAACTCGCTCGGCGCGCGCTACGTGAGCGTCGTCACTCGGGACGGCAAGGAGTACCTGATCCCGAACGAGGATCTGATCACCGGGCAAGTGGTGAACTGGTCTCACTCCAACGAGTTCGTGCGTCTCGACATCTACTTCGGCACCTCCTACGGCGACGATCCGCACCTGGTCCGAAGGATCGCCATCGAGGCGGCGAAGAGTGTCGACCGCGTCCTCTCTCAGAGGCCTCCAGTCTGCCATATCGTCGGTTTCGGAGACAGTTCGGTGGACTACATCCTGCGATTCTGGATCAGCGACCCCACGGGTGGTCTGACGAACATCCGCGGCAACGTCTTTTTGGCTCTTTGGGATGCCTTCAAGCGAAGTGGCGTGTCGATCCCATTCCCGCAGAGAGAGGTCCGACTGCTGGATCAGCCGGTTTCCGCCGCCATCGAGGCGGGGCCCAAGGCACCTGATTGATGTTTGACTGGCGATGCAGGACCAACATGGTAAGAGACGTGTTCAAGGAATAACAGGGGGCAGGTCCTTGCGCGTACATCGCGTCCTCGCGTGGCTTTTGGCGGGAATGCTTATTGCCGCCCCGGCCGCGGCGCTGGACAGCTTTTCCTTTGACACACCCGGTGCGCCCGAGGACCTGCAGGAGAGTTTGCGGGCGGCGTCCCTCCTCGTGTCACTTGCCGATGATGGCGTTACCGACCCGCAAGAGCTTCTTGCGGCGGCGCGGGCTGAGTACAGCCGGCTTCTCGGGGCGCTCTACAACGCCGGCTACTACGGTGCCGTGATCAGCGTAGAGATCGACGGGCGCGAGGCCGCCGACATACCGCCTCTCGCTCGGCCGGCGTCGATCGACCGGATCACGGTGCGGGTTGAGCCGGGGCCGAGCTACACGTTTTCGCGTGCCACGACCGAACCGATTGCCCCGGGCACCGAGCTTCCTCCGGGATACGCCATCGGCGAGCCCGCACGCACGGCTGCCATACGTCGCGCTGCGCAGGCCGCTGTCACGGGCTGGCGCGCCATCGGCTATGCGAAGGCGCGGGTGTCGGAGCAGGACATCGTCGCGAATCATGCAGCGGACATGGTCGCGTCGGACCTCACTCTTGCGACCGGTCAGCGGCTCCGCTTCGGGGAGATCATCGTACGCGGCGAAGCGCGGATGAGCGCCGATCGGGTGCGCGAGATCTCGGGGCTCGAGCGCGCTTCTGAGGTCTTCGATCCCGAGGAATTGCGCCGGGCGTCCAGACGGTTGCAGAGAAGCGGTGTCTTTCGATCGGTCTCCATCACCGAGGCTGAGGACGCTAACCCCGACGGAACCCTCGACATCACGATCCAAGTGGCCGAACAGAGGCTCAGGCGTTACGGCGTGGGGCTCGAGTTCTCGACGACCGAAGGGCTCTCGGCAAATGCCTATTGGCTTCATCGCAACCTTCTGGGCGGAGGCGAGCGGCTCCGGGTCGAGGGCGAATGGTCGTCGATCGACGACAGCACTGGTGGAATGGACTATTCGCTGGGGGCGCGGCTGACGCGGGCGGCGACCCGAGGGCCGGATACGGATCTCTACGTCTTCGCGAACCTCGAACAGCTGAACGAGCCGGACTTCACGTCCTACTCGGTCGAGGCGGCGATCGGATACACGCGGATTGCCACTGATCGGCTCAGCGTCGCGGCGGGGATCGGCGGGCGTTTCTCGTCGGTCAGGGAGAATGGGAGCACACGGGAGTTCAAATTTCTGACGCTGCCTCTAAAAGCCACCTACGATGGTCGTGACGATAGTCTCGATCCGCGAGATGGCTTCTACGCGGACGCTGAACTCACGCCTTTTCTGGGTATCGACGGATCCGCCGACGGTGCCCGATTCTTGGGCGACGGGAGGGCATACCTCACCTTCGGCGAGGCGCGTCCGGTGACCCTCGCCGGTCGCGTCCAGCTCGGATCGATCATCGGAGCTCCGATCAACGGCGTGCCGAACGACTGGCGGTTCTACTCCGGCGGCGGAGGCACCGTGAGAGGGCAGGATTACCAGGCGCTGGGCGTGAATATCGCGCGTGGGCCGCAAAGAGCGCGGAGCGGCGGGCGCAGTTTTCTCGGGCTCTCGGGAGAGGCTCGGGTCGGCGTGACCGAGACGATCGGTGTCGTCGCCTTCGCGGATTGGGGCTACGTCGGTCTCGACTCCGTTCCCGGCACGAGCGGCGACAGCCACGCGGGAGCCGGGCTCGGGGTGCGGTACGACACGGGCATCGGACCGATCCGGCTGGACGTCGCGGTGCCCGTTTCGGGCGATACCGGCGGCTCGGACTATCACATCTACATCGGGATCGGTCAGGCCTTTTGAAACGTGTTCTTCCATTCATCGTCGCGATGCTTCTGCCGGGGGCGGCGTTCGCTCAGGACGACGACGGCGGTGGTTTCCTCGAACGACTGCTTGAGGACAACCTGTCGGGGGCAGGACGGGATGTTCAGATTGTCGGGTTCGCCGGTGCACTGAGTTCGGAGGCCACGATCCAGCGGCTGACAATCGCGGACGACGAAGGGGTCTGGCTCACGCTGGAGGACGTGGTTCTCGACTGGAGGCGCACCGCACTCCTGCGTGGAAGACTGGTCGTCAATCGACTCACCGCGGCTTCGATCTCTCTTCCGCGTCTGCCGCAGGCGCAGGCGCAGGAGGACGAGGGTATCGATCTGCCCCAGCCCGAGGCGTCCGGGTTCAGCCTCCCCGAGCTTCCCGTTTCCGTCAACATCGGCGAGATCTCGACGCCCTCCATCTCGATCGGCGAGCCGGTCTTCGGCATCGCGAGTGAATTCTCCCTCGACGGGTCTCTGAGCCTCCAGGGCGGCGAAGGAGCGGCCGACTTCGAGATCGTCCGCACAGATGGTCCGGCGGGGATTTTCGACATCGAGGCGAGCTACGCCAACGAGACGCGGGTTCTCGACCTTGCACTGGACTTTTCCGAGCAGCAGGGGGGCATTCTGGCCACACTCGCAGGTATACCCGGCGAGCCGTCCGTGGACCTCGACGTCCAGGGAGAAGGCCCCCTCGACGCCTTCGAGGCGACGCTTTCGCTGTCGACAGATGACACCGAGCGTCTCGTCGGAACTCTGAACATCGGAGGCGCCGGCACGACGGAAGGTGGTCCTGTCCCGTTTCGGGCCGAGGTCGCTGGCGACATCGCGCCTCTCCTCGCTCCGGAGTATGCCGAATTCTTCGGGGAGAGCGTTGCTCTGGTGCTTGGCGGCGTCAGGGCTCCCGACGGCGCGCTGGATTTCCGCACATTCACACTCGATGCAAGACAGATCAGTTTCGACGGACAGCTCAGTCTTGCGCCAGGCGGTCTGCCGAGGAGCTTCGATCTCGCCGGGACGATCGCGTCTGACACCGGCGAACCTGTGCTTCTTCCCATACCGGGCGAACCGACCGAGGTCCGGGCCATCACTATGAACGCGACATTCGATGCGTCTTCCGGCGACGCATGGCAGGGAGAGTTCCGCATTCTTGGGTTGGATCGGCCGGGTTTCTCGGCCGAGGCGCTCGACCTCGACGGCGACGGCACGATCAGCCGGAGCGGCGCCTTCACCGCGAATCTGAATTTCGCCGCCGAAGAACTGGATCTCGGCGATCCGGCTGCCGTGGCGGCGCTGGGCGAGCGGGTGACGGGACGGGTCGAGCTTTCGGGCGCGCCCGATGCCCCGCTCGACATCTCGCGCTTCGACATCACAGGCGAAAGCTATGCGCTCGAGGCCGCCGCCGTCCTCGACATCAACGATCGTGACCTGGCGGTCGACGGCCGCGCCCGGCTTTCGGCTCAGGATCTTTCGGTCTTCTCAGGCATCGCCGAGCGCCCGCTCGCGGGATCGGCGGAACTGTCGGTCGCTGGCTCCGGGCAGATCCTCGGCGGCGCGTTCGACGCGACCGTAGAGGGCCGGACGACCGATCTCTCGATCGGGATCCCTGAACTCGACAATCTTGTCGAAGGCACGACACGGCTCACGGTCGCGGCACGGCGGAGCGCCGATGGACTCACTCTCGAAACCTTCCGCCTCGGCTCACCGGTTGCGCAGATCACTGCTGAAGGTGCAATTCGCAGCGTCGGCACGCGCCTCAACCTCTCCGCATCGATTGACGATGGCGCGCTCGTGCTTCCGGGGCTCGATGGCCGGCATACGCTCGCAGTCATCGCGGAAGGTGATGGCGACGTCTGGCAGATCCGCAGTTCTCTGCGGGGAGCGACCCTTTCGGCCGCCGTGGATGGCGAACTTGACGATTCCGCTCCGCTCCCGGCCTTCGATGGACTGGTGACTGTCGACGCTGGGTCTTTGGCGCCGCTCGCGACGCTGCTCGAGATGCCCGGGCTTTCCGGCGCCGCGTCGCTCGAGCTCGACGGTCAAATTCAAGGCGATCTGTCCACCTTCGATCTAGAGATCACGGCGGAAGGCACTGGCCTGACGACGGGCATGCCCGTTCTAGATCCTCTTCTCGACGGACGGGTTGCGCTCTCGCTCGACGCGGGTCGAGGGGCAGGCCCGATCGAGATCCGGGAACTGACCGCATCGACGGCGACCATCTCGATCGAAGGTGAGGGCACGCTTTCGGGACTGCCGGAGGCTCTCGTTCCGTTCGATGCCGCCGCGCTGCTGACCGCTCCGGCGGCCTTCGACGGACGTATCGCGATCTCGGCGACCGATCTCGCGCCCGCCGCCGCGATTTCGGGTCTGCCGGATCTCGGTGGGGGCCTCGTCACGACAGTCTCGGGACAAGCGGACTTCGATCTTTCGTCCTTCGATCTCGACCTCTCGCTCCAGTCAGAGGATCTCTCGACCGGCCTGCCGGACATCGACGCTTTCCTGCGCGGCGGTGTGTCCGCCACACTCGAAGCGGCGCGGGAGACCGGCCCCATTGCGCTCGATCGCCTCGAAGTCTCCGCTCGATGGATCGACGCCGCTCTGGAGGGTGTCATCACCGGGCTGCCGTCCGCTCTCGTTCCAATCGACAATGAGGCGATCCTGCAGACTGCGAGGTTCGACGGGTCTGCGGAGATTTCTTCGGAAGACCTCGCGCCGCTGGGTCCGATCGCCGGTCTCCCGCGCCTTGCCGGGGCCGTCGAGATCGAGATGGAAGGCTCCGTTGCAGCCAATCTCGAAACGCTGGACGTGCAGGTTGTCGCGAACGGTGCGAACCTGAGGACCGGAATCGCAGCGGTTGACGAATACATCGGTGGCGGCACCGTACTCTCCATTGACGCGAGCCGCTCGGAGGGCAGCTTCGAAATCCGGCGGGGCCGATTCGCATCGCCGGCTCTGAGCGCTCAGGTCGAAGGGTCCTTCGGCCCGCAAAGCGGCGATCTCAACGCGTCTGTTCGGCTCGAAGATCTGGGCCGGATCGTCGAGGGGTTCTCGGGCCGCGCCTCTGCTGATTTGAACGCGGCGCGAAGCTCGGGGAACCCTTGGCAGATCACCTCGAACGTTGACGGGCCCGGCGGAATGCGTGCCCGTGCGGAAGGGACCGTCAGCACCGGGTTCGATCGCGTCGACCTCGACATCACCGGTAGCGTCCCGCTCGGGCTTGCCAACACGTTCATAGCGCCGCAATCGCTCGGCGGCCAGGCGTCCTTCGATCTGAGCGTGTCCGGGCCACCGGCGCTCTCCTCCGTATCGGGAACGATCACGACATCCGACGCCCGCCTCGTCGCGCCGACACTCGGTTTCGTCGTGCAGCGGATGGATGGAACCGTACGGCTTTCGGGAGAACGTGCACAAGTCGACGTCCTCGCGAGCATAGAGGGCGGCGGCCGGGTCACCGTATCGGGTCCGATCGGTCTTGCCCCACCTCTCGATGCCGATCTCTCGATCAACCTCGCAAACGTCCGCGTGACGGATCCCGAACTCTACGACACGACAGTCAACGGGGACATCTCGATCGATGGGCCGCTGGCGGGAGGGGCGACGATTGCGGGGCAGCTCCGTGTGGGCCGCACCGAAATCCGAATTCCTGCGGGCGTTTCGGGTGGGGTCGTGCCTATTCCCGACATCGTCCACGTAGCCGAATCTGCCGCCGTTCGGCAGACTCTCGCCCGCGCCGGTCTGCTGGGCGGGGACGAGAGCGGAGGCGGGAACGGCGGAGGCGGAACGGCCTATCCGCTCGACCTTCGCATTCTCGCTCCGAACCAGATCTTCATTCGTGGTCGCGGTCTCGATGCGGAGCTTGGCGGCTCCTTCGGGATTGGTGGAACCACCGACGACGTCATACCTGTCGGTCAGCTTGAGCTGATCCGCGGACGCCTCGATATCCTGGGCAAGCGATTGGTGCTCGACGAGGGGTCGATCACCGTGCAGGGTGATTTTAATCCGTTCGTCCGTCTCGTGGCGGTGTCGCAGGCCGAGGACGTCACCGTTCGCATCGTGGTGGAGGGGCCGATTTCGGAACCCGAGATCAGCTTTCTTTCCGAACCCGCTTTGCCGGAGGACGAGGTCGTTGCACGGCTCCTCTTCGGGCGCGGGATAGAGACCCTATCGCCGCTGCAGGCCGCACAACTCGCGGCCGCCGTCGCGACCCTTACGGGTGGCGGCAACGGAGTTCTCGGAAACCTTCGCGCGAACTTCGGTCTCGACGACCTCAACGTCTCGACGGACGAGAGCGGCGGCCTGGCGGTGACAGCGGGCAGGTACATTTCCGACAACGTCTACACGGACGTGACGGTCAATTCGGAAGGCGAGACGGAACTCAAGTTGAATCTCGACCTGACGCCGTCGGTGAAGGTGACAGGCCAGACCAGCACGAGCGGAGAAAGCGGCATCGGCGTCTACTACGAGCGAGACTACTGATGCAGAGGCCCGATCCATTGGATTCGGGCCGTTCCGGTGTTACATTCCTCGTATGCTCTGCGCCGGGGTTGATCGGCGCGCAACGAAGGAGGACGATGTCCTGTCTCAACTTCACGATGCGGTCCGTGATCAGACCGCGGCGGACTCGGCGATGACCGCGGTCCCCACCGCGCCGGGTGGAAAGGCGCTACTCGACGCAATTCTCGCATCACTGGAAGACGACAAGGCCGAGGAGATCGTGACGATCGACCTCAAGGGCAAGTCCGAAATGGCCGATTTCATGGTCATCTGTTCGGGCCGGTCGAGCCGCCAGGTTTCGGCGATGGCCGAAAAGCTCGTCGACCGTCTCAAGCAGAACTTCGGCGTGGTGTCGAAGGTCGAGGGCAAGGATGCCGGTGACTGGGTGCTGATCGATGCGGGCGACGTGATCGTCCACGTATTCCGGCCCGAGGTGCGCGACTTCTATCAGCTGGAAAAGATGTGGCTCCCTGCAGGAGCACAGGCGGAGCGCACCGTCAGGGCATGATGCGGCTACACGTTGCTGCCGTGGGCCGCATTCGGGCGGATGTGCCCGAGCGCGCGCTCATCCGTGATTATCAGACCCGCTTCGACAGGACGGCGCGCGCCTTGAACATGGGCCCCCTCGCCGAACACGAGGTCGAACCGAAACGCGGGACTGGTCCGGCGGCGGAGGCCGACGCGCTGAGGAAGGCGATCCCCGCTGGCGCGGCCGTCGTTGCGCTGGATGAAAGGGGAGGGACGCTTTCATCGCCCGGTCTCGCCGACCGGCTCGAGTCGTTCCGCGACAACGGCAGGTCCGACGTCGCGTTCCTGATCGGGGGAGCAGACGGTCTGCTGCGCGAAGTCCGCGAGGATGCGGAACTCGTCCTGTCGTTCGGACCGATGGTCTGGCCCCACATGCTCGCGCGGGTGATGCTATTCGAGCAGCTCTACCGCGCCGCGACGATTCTCGCGGGCGGTCCCTATCACCGGTCTTGACATTGACGCACTCGCGCAGGGGCGGTTTCGTCCGGCCTTGGATCAGGGTAGAACGTTCCCAATAATGGAAAGAGCAGCCCGATGACCGCACCGAAGCCCGTCGTCCTCTGCATCCTTGATGGCTGGGGGATCAATCCGGACACCTCCGCCAATGCTCCGGCTCTGGCCGCTACGCCGAACTTCGACCGGATCATGGCGACTTGCCCACACGCGCGGCTGATCACCCACGGAAACGACGTTGGTCTGCCCAGGGGGCAGATGGGGAACTCCGAGGTCGGCCATACCAATATCGGCGCCGGACGCATCGTCGCGATGGACCTCGGGATGATCGACCTCGCGATCGAGGACGGAAGCTTCTTCGAGAGGCCCGCGCTCGTCGATTTCATTGCAAAGGTCCGCGATGGAGGCGGCACGGCGCATCTTCTGGGGATCATCTCCGATGGCGGGGTCCACGGCCACACGCGCCATGCCATTGCGGCGGCGAAGGCAGTGGCGTCGGCGGGCGTTCCGGTCGTCGTCCACGCGATAACCGATGGGCGCGACGTTCCGCCCAAATCGGCGAAAAGCTATCTCGAGCAGCTCGAAGACGGCCTGCCCCCGAGCGCCCGCATCGTGACCGTCAGTGGCCGCTATTACGCCATGGACCGCGACAACCGCTGGGACAGGGTCGAAAAGGCGTATGACTGCATCGTCAAGGGCGAAGGTCGCGCCGCCGCGACACCGGGAGAGGTGGTAGAGGCGTCCTACGCGGACGGAGCGACCGACGAGTTCATCGTGCCGGCGGTCGTGGGCGACTACGGCGGCGTCCGGGATGGCGACGGCATCTTCTGTCTCAACTTCCGGGCCGACCGCGCCCGCGAAATCCTCAAGGCGATGGGACAGCCGGGGTTCGACGCATTCGAGACAAACGAGCGACCGACGCTGTCCGCGCTGTTGGGAATGGTGGACTACTCGACCGAGCATGACGCGTTCATGACGACGGTCTTCCCGAAGCAGAAGATAGAGAACACACTCGGCGCCTGGGTTGCCCAGCACGGCCTCGGACAGTTCCGACTGGCGGAGACCGAGAAGTATCCACACGTCACCTTTTTCCTTAACGGCGGGAAGGAAACACCGGAAGAGGGTGAAGACCGTTTCATGCCGCCGTCCCCGAAGGTCGCAACCTATGATCTTCAGCCCGAGATGAGCGCACCGGAAGTGACTGAAAAATTCGTCGAGGCGATCGATGCGGCATACGACCTGATCGTTACCAACTTTGCGAACCCCGACATGGTTGGGCATACCGGCGACCTTCGGGCCGCCATCAAGGCGTGCGAAGCGGTCGATCAGGGCTTGGGCCGGGTTCTGGACGCGCTTGAGAAAGCCGGCGGCGCGATGATCGTGACCGCCGACCATGGAAATTGCGAGACGATGATCGACCCTGAGACCGGCGCTCCGCACACCTCTCACACCACCAACCCGGTCCCCGTCGTGATGGTCGGCGGCCCGGAAGGCGCGTCCCTCAGGAACGGACGGCTCGCCGACCTGGCGCCCACGCTTCTCGACCTGATGCAGATCGGCAAACCGTCCGAGATGACGGGCGAGAGTCTTATCGTTCGATGATTCGCGCGATTTTCCTTGCCCTGTCGCTTGCAGTGCCGGCTGCGGCCGATCCCGCCGCCGATGCCGAAACCGCCGCAGAGCGCTTGCGGGTCGCAGGATCGGCGCTGTCTGCGGCAGAGGGGTCGCGCAATCGCATCCGCGCCCTGACCGATACCATCCGGGCCTACGAGGACGGGCTTTCCATCCTGCGGGATGCGCTTCGCGACGTGGCGCTTCGCGAACGTGTCATACGCGAGCGCTTCGAGGGCGAGGCGGAGCACCTTTCCCGGCTTGTCGCGGCACTCCAGACGATGGCTCGGTCGCCCGAGACAACGGTGCTTCTGCATCCCTCCGGTGCGGCCGGCACGGCGCGCGCCTCGATCCTGATGGCCGAAGCCGTGCCGGCGCTGAATGCAGAAGCCACGCGGCTCCGGGCGGAGCTGGAAGAACTGAAGGTACTGGCCCTTCTCCGCGGCGAGGCGCTGCAGACGCTGGAAGAGGGGCTTTCGGGTGTCCAGGCCGCGCGGACGGACCTTGCGGCGGCCATGGCGGAACGCCGGACACCGCCTGCCGCCACCGACCTCGCGGCGATGGAGGCGCTCCTGACGAGCGCGGATACATTGGACGCTTTCGCGTCGACCATCGCGCCGGGAGACATCGCCCCCGGAGGCGAATTCGGAACCGCGAAGGGAAAGTTGCCGCTTCCCGTCCAGGGCGTCCTGCTCTCCGGCTTCGATCAGGTCGATGCATCGGGCCTTGCGCGACCGGGGCTGCTTCTCGCAACCGCGCCACAGGCTCTCGTGACGGCACCGTGGCCCGCCACCGTCCGCTACGCGGGGCCGCTTCTCGACTACGGAAACGTGATCATCCTCGAGCCGGAATCCGGCTACCTTCTGGTTCTGGCGGGGCTGGGAGACGTTTATCCCGCGTTGGGTGCGGTGGTCGGACAGGATGATCCTGTCGGCCTGATGGCTGGACAAGCGGAGCCGGCACAAGGCAATTTGATCGAAAATCCGGATGCTGGTGATCGCGCCCGCACGGAAACGCTATATATGGAACTCAGAGCGGAAGATGGTCCGGTGGACCCCGCCGAGTGGTTCTCCTTGGGCAAGGGATAAGACGAAATGAAGAAGTTTGTGATGGCCACGGCAGTCGGGACCCTCGCCGGAGCGCTGCTGACGACACAGGTCGCGGGTCCCCTCCTGGCGCAGGAAGCCGACAGAAAGGCCTCAATCTACGAGCAACTCGATCTGTTCGGAGACATCTTCGAGCGCATCAGGTCTCAGTACGTCGAGGAAGTCGATTCGAAAGAGCTTGTGGAAGCCGCCATCGACGGGATGCTGACCTCGCTCGACCCGCATTCAAGCTATCTCTCCGCCGAGGACGCCGCGAACATGCGCGTTCAGACGCGAGGCGAATTCGGCGGCCTCGGTATCGAGGTAACCCAGGAAGAGGGTTTCGTGAAGGTGGTCTCGCCAATGGACGATACCCCCGCGGATGCCGCCGGCATCGAAGCCGGGGACTTCATTACCCACGTCGATGGAGAAAGCGTCCTGGGTCTGACGCTGGATGAAGCGGTCGAGATGATGCGCGGCCCAGTCGGATCGGAGATCATCGTGACCGTCGTTCGCGAGGGCGAAACAGAACCCTTCGACGTGTCGATCATCCGCGACACGATCAAGCTGACGGCGGTTCGCACCAGGACCGTCGGCGATACGGTGATCCTGCGCGTGACCACCTTCAACGATCAGACGTATCCGAACCTCGAAGAGGGCATAAAGGAGGAGATCGAGGCGCTTGGCGGCATGGAGAACGTCAACGGGATCGTTGTCGATCTGAGGAACAATCCCGGCGGGCTTCTGAGCCAGGCGATCCGGGTGTCCGATGCTTTTCTCGACACGGGTGAGATCGTCTCGACCCGCGGCCGCGACCCGCAGGATGGCGACCGTTTCAACGCGACGCCGGGCGATCTTGCCGAGGGCAAGCCTATCGTCGTGCTCATCAACGGAGGCTCGGCCTCGGCGTCGGAAATCGTTGCGGGCGCGCTTCAGGATCATCGGCGGGGCGTCGTGATCGGTACCAAGAGTTTCGGCAAGGGATCGGTCCAGACGGTCATGCCACTAAAGGGCGACGGTGCGATGCGGCTCACCACCGCGCGTTATTACACGCCCTCGGGCCGCTCGATCCAGGCCCTTGGCGTGTCCCCCGACATCGTCGTTCAGCAGCCCCCGCGCCGCGAAACGGCGGAAGATGAGGAAGGGGCGCGGCCCGGCCGGACGGAGGCCGAATTGCGAGGCCGGCTCGACAACGACTCACTCTCGGACGACGAGCGGCTTCAGATCGAGGCGGATCGCGAAAAGGCGGAGGAAGCGGCGCGGCTTCGCGAGGAGGACTACCAGCTCGCCTACGCGATCGATATCCTGAAGGGCCTTACCACGCTGAGACCAGGTCAGGACTGACGTCGCAACGGAAACCTGACGACACGGCCCGGCCGATCCGGGCCGTGTTTTCATTTTCGGGATGCCTCCAGCGTGACAAGATCGGCCACGGTATCGATGTCCGCTACACGGCCGGCCGCGTCCACGAGCGCGGCTGGCGGGAGATCTCGGAGCAGCGTGGCGGCACCTCTATCTCCTGTCGTGTTCAGCAACGTGTCGAAGTGCCGACGGGAGAAGCCGGCCGGAGGACTCCTGCGGCCTCCGTCGATCGACGCCGAGGCTCCATGGATCGCAGATCTTCGGTCGATCTCCGCGAGAAGATCTGCCGTGACGAGTGGCATGTCGGCGAGCGCCACGACGACGCGCTCCGATCCCAGCGCAATCGCGTTCGAGATGCCAAGATGAAGGCTCTCCGATTGCGGCAGTCCGGGGGGCGCCTCTACGATTTCGAAATCTTCGAAAAGATCGGCGACCGCAGGATCCGACACTACGGCGAGCCGATGCGAGAACGGAGCGGCCCGCATCGCTCCCGCTGCATACGAGGCGATCGGTGCGCCATGGAAGCTCGCCAAGAGCTTGTTGGCAGCGCCGAACCTTCGTGACCGGCCGGCAGCGAGGACAACGCCCATGGTCGCGGTACCATCGTATGGCCTGCTTCGGCCTCCAGTCTTGTCTTTGAGCATGGCCGGAACCGATCCCTGAAGAACGGGTCGACAGTCTCCGGGGCGACGGGCGAGGTCAAGCTGAGTGCAGCATAGGTCCTACGTGTCACATCCCGGCAGGTAGTGTGGCTGTTTCTTGAACAGCTCCGGCTTGA
>Ga0102943_1001510_pt1 | contig 14384 bp, 9 predicted proteins | sample SalPonC_black_MG_FD_78174 | JGI IMG/M metagenome (GOLD analysis project Ga0102943, IMG submission 78174) | Salt pond soil microbial communities from South San Francisco under conditions of wetland restoration - Salt Pond MetaG... | ecosystem: Environmental > Aquatic > Marine > Intertidal zone >...
CTCTAGAAAATAAGCCTAAAACGTGTCCATTTAGGGTATTTTCCGAACCGGTTTAGCGTCGTAGTGTTTGAGGTTCGCGTTTCGTCGAAAAATAGAAAATATAAGCCTTAATCGTCGATTTTTGACGTTATAAGGCTAAATTATCTATTTTTCGCTCCGACCGGTCAAATTCGCCTCTAGAAAATAAGCCTAAAAAGGCAATTAAAACACTCGATTGATATAGACGTTTTTTAGCGAAGGAGGTCGAGGCGTTGCGAGGAAAGTCGAAAAAAAAATTGCAAAAAGACCTATCTCATGAAACGCAAAGCGGATAATCTTGACGAAAGTGCGTCCAAACAGCGTAAAACTGTTACCGGAACGCAGTCTGCGGGTCGCAAACGGTTCGAAGCCTATGGACCATCCAAGCCCTTACCGGCCGGCGATGGACCGCTCGTCTATGACCAACAAATGCCCAACATGACGACACGACCAGACGCAGCGCCCGTCATTGAAGAGATGGAGCGCGATCGGTATGCCGAGTTTATGGTATCGCAGTGGACGATCGTGCAAGACAAGTTTGCGTCGCGGTTCAACGAAAAGCACCACCTGGCCCTGATGGGAACGCACGAAAAGCATCAAAGCATTGCAGCGTTTGTTGACGATGTTTATCCGTACTTTTATGCCAAGTTGCCAACAAACGGTCGCATCGGTCCAGAGCACGCAGAAGGCTTTAGACGTGATTGCGAGTACGACATGCGACGTTTTGTACAAAACCAAGCCAAAGACCGCAAAAACGATTCTGCCGAAGCCAGAGCGCGCAAACAGCGCATTCGCGACGAACTAGAAGATCTGCTACCCGACAAGGCGTCCGAAGCCTTTTACGTGGTTAGCGTCGAGTATGTCGAAAAGTTACCCGTCAAAGGCTTTACGATGGAGACGATGCCGATGTTCAAAATCACGTGCCGAAACGACAAAACAAGACGCAAACTGGCACGCAAACTGCAAAAGGAAGGCATTCGACCGACATGCACGATGACCGACGCAGACCGACAAGACATTGACCGTACGGTTCAAAAAGTCATGTTGCGCGAGCAAAAGGCCTTTTCGCAACTGCGCAAAGAAGACTTTGACGATCCGGAAGACATGCCGCAAATGCGTTCTCGCGGCCAAGTTTACCGGCAAGAGTTTGCCAAAGCCATCAAGCGCATTCCGTTGGCCAAGTTTCAACCGTACGAAGCCGACCTGAACTTTGGCGTGCAGCTCAACACCGATCTGGACCTCAAAGTCAACAAGTGGGTTTCGTTTGAGATTTTTGACATTATCGACTACAACGACTGGCGTGCTCGATGGACAGATTTCCAGATCGAGATTCACGCTTCAGTCCACGACTTGGTCGTTCACGAACCGACCGGCAAGTACGAAAAGATTGCGCCCATCTACCAGCTCAGTCTTGACGGAGAGATGCGAGCTATGGTACCCGGTTTCCCGTCTGCGTCCGAGTCGCCAGTCATTCAGTGGGGCCTCTCGCTTCGAACCGACATGACAGGCCCCGCCTACGAGTTTACAGGCTGTCTAACGCAAGGCCCGCTCAAACCGCTCCAAGACGTCAGCAAAAACATTGCGTCCTTTACCTACGAAGCGGGCATCCACATCGCCATGGCGCACGCTATGTCTGTGCACGGCATCTTTGGTCAACTATGGGTCGGGTGGAACACCAACGAGTTTGATTTGCCGTACTTTTACGACCGACTCAAAGAAAACTTTGCCACCGAGTACGAACGTTGCTACTTGATTCTCAAGGCCCGTGGCAAGACTGCCGCCTTTATTCGCAACGTTGAAAAAGTGGCCAAGAACGCCGGCTTTGACAAGCTGGGCGATATGTTTGCGACCAAAGACGTCAAATGGATTCTCAAGCGTCTGTTCCCCTTTCCGACTCGCAAGCCCAACGAAACGGCTCAAGACCTCAAGGCTCGCCAGTCGCGCAACAGTCGCCTGTTCAAGGACAACTTTACGACCATCCAAGAACTGGTGCAGACCATCCGCAAGTCTAGACGCTCTAGGCAGACGCTGGCAGAGGTTGGCATCGCACCTCCGCTGTCGTCGCCCTCGGGAGACGGAGACGCTGAAAGCTTTTACTGGGACTTGCTCTGCGACCTGTTTCCCGACTGGCAATACTGGCGCGAATCGGGTGGTACGGCCTGGTCGTGCCTGATGCAAGTGCTTTCGCCTTTTCGCAAAGGCATGGCCACTTTCCGCTGCCAGAACGCCAACAACGCAGTGGTTGACGCCTACAACTTTCGCGAGCCTACGGCCGAAGAAGCAGGCGCTTACGGCCAGGAAAGCCTTCCAGAGGCTTACGTGCACTATTGCGGCCAAGACTCGGTCTTTGAGGCCAACCGCATGTACCAAGTCTACCGGTCGTTTGAGAGTCGCGCCTACGGCTTTATGGAGTCCTACCCGACGCTTGCGCAAGGCACACAGCTTCTCGACTATCTCAAGCTTTGGCGCAAAGAGGTCAAGAGACGCGGTTACGGTCTGAAAGCCGTCTATGAAGACGTCATGAAGAAAAAGACGGCCGAAGTCAACTACGATCTCATTCCCATCTACCATCAGGCAGCGCTCAACACGTTGCAACCAGACGACCATCCACCCGAAGCACAGAGTCTAGACGGCAACTCGGTGCTAACCAACTATTGCGCCGAAGACGCCCGCGCTCCGCTCGACATTGACAAAAAGAAAGAGTTTGGCCTAACCTATGTCGAGTTGGGTCGCGTTACGGGCGTAGACATCGGCGACTTGGCTGATCGTGGCGCCTCGATCCGTTCGACTATGCTGATCAAAGCCGAGGCCGGGCGTATGAACATGGTCTTTCCGCCCAAGCCTCCTACCGAAGACGAAGGCTCTTACCAGGGAGCCTACGTCTATGAGCCGCTCAGTAACTTTTACCGTCAGCCCGTGGCTACGCTCGATTTCTCGTCCCTGTATCCGTCCATCATCATTGCGTTCAACCTGTGCTATTCGACCATCATCGAACTGATAGAGCGCGAGATGCCGTGCATGCACTGCGAAGACCCGCGCAACTGTCATTATCGAGCCGATCACAGTATACAACGAGAAACGATAGAGCAAGCCGCGGAACGGCTGGGGCTCGGTCCGGAAGACTACTGGACTACACCCGTCCAAGGTGTCTACACGGTCAAGGAGCATGTCCGCAAGGGTCTTTTGCCTCGTGTCTGCGCCTCGCTACTGGCCAAACGCAAAGTCGCCAAAAAGCACCTCAAAAAGGCCAAGGCCGAAAAGGAAAACTGTACCAACGCCATCCACGACCTGCTAGAGCCGCTCAGGCAACAGCTAAAAGCCAACTATTCCGATGAAGAGCTCGATGCGCTCGGCCTCAGCTTTGGCAAAACCGGCGTTTACGGCCTAGACGACCAAGACGCCCTCTTTGCCAAGGCACAAGCGCGAGGCATCTCTACGGACGGTCTAGTCACCGTTATCGAGTCACACGGCAAAAGCAAAGCCGAGATGCAAAAGCTGGTCGACCAACTCAACGATGCCGTCCGACGCATTCCCATCTACAACGGTCGCCAGCTTTCGTTCAAGCTTTGCGGAAACTCGATCTACGGCTACACCGGTTCCAAGACGTCGTTGATTCCCGACAGACGCATTGCGTTGGCCATTACGACGATCGGTATGAACCTGATTCTCGACTCGGCGTCTGTGGTTGTCGATCACATGAAAAAGGGCTGGTGGGCACCCAAGACGCGCGTCATCCGCGAGCGTGAAGACTGGCTCCGCTCCTACTTTGACCAGTGCCTCGAGCTTGGCATCGCACCGCTTCAAACCAAGACTCCTGAACAGGAACAGGCCTTGCGCAACAGACTACGCAAAGGACGCCTACCAGACGGTGTAGAAGCCTTTTCGCCAGAGGACACGCGGCCCTTGTGGCCCGAGCCGCCCTGTCCGTTTGACATGCCCGAGTCGCACAAAGGCAACTTTAAGGCTCAGATGGATACGCAGCGAGAGCGTACGCGTGTGCTCTTCAAGCATGCCTACGACTCGAAACTGACGCCCGAACAAAAGGGCATGACGGAAAAGCAAGTCAAAAAGGAAAAGGCCCAGAAACGCAAGCTGGCCAAGATCCAGGCCTTGGCTTACAACTGCGCCTTGCCTGCCGGGTTTGGCGCTCCGTCCAGCGCAGCCGTACCTATGGAGATCGAACGAGCTGCTGTTTCTCCGTCCGTCGGTCTGGACGCGCGCCACCCGCCGCTTTACCGCAACAAAAAGGGCAAAGCGCCAAACTTTTCGCTTGAAGAACGCGAGGCCATCAACCAGCGGTTTTTGAAGTGGTCCGAGCTCTGTTGCTGGACCAAGGCCGAGCGTATCGACAGATCGCTTTCGCGCGAAGAACTTTTCGAGTGCGTCGACACGAGCAACGCAGAAGACGTCAGGAACGCCGAAGCGTTTTTGGCCAAGTTTAGAACGCCTGGCAATTTCTTGACCTTTGAAAAGGAAGATCTCGAATCGTTTGAGCCGCCGTACATTTACGAGTCTACGGCCAAGGTCGTCTATGGTGACACGGATTCGGTTATGGTTGCGCTGGGAGACTTGCCGCTTCCCATGGCCCACACGGTAGGCTACAAGCTCGAGTTTGTGCTCAACATCTTTTTCGCGCCTCTGATCACGCTCGTCCAAGAGTACGAAAAGGTCTACGAACTGTACGACTTGCGTGAAAAGAAGAAGCGCTACACGGGTTCGCTCTTTGAGCCGTTTTCGCTGGTTATGAAGTACATTGACGCCAAAGGCTCTGAGGCCGCTCGTCGTGACAACTGCCTCATCATGGTCGAAATACTCAATACTATTACCGACATGGTCTTTGTGCAAAAGGTGACGCCAGACAAGGTCTACGAATACGTAACGAGCGAGTTCAAAAAGATTTACAACGGCAATTACGATATGTCGCAGTTTATCATTTCGCAAAAGTTCTCCAAGGCAGAAGACGACTACGACACTGTTCCGGCGCACATTCACTTGGTCAAAAAGATGCGCAAGCGAGACCCTGCTAGTGCTCCGCAAGTCGGTTCGAGGATCCCTTACGTCTTTATTCCAGCTCGCAAAGACGCCAAGACATCTGAACGGTTGGAGAACCCGCAATACGCCCTGAAACACGACATTACGCCAGACTACGAACACTATGTCATGAACAAGTTTCAGAATGCGATTCGCGGATCGTTGGAACGTTGGATGTCACGGTCGATGCTCAACGCTATGTTTTCGCGGCAGTTTATCGGGAAAAAGAAAAAGCGCGTCGCAGGCAAAGTGGCTGCTATGTTTGGAGGCAAAAGCAACGACGCGCCCGAGTTGGTCATCCACAACCGTTGCGCTGTCTGCAATGCACGTGCAGTCAAAACTCACGGTAGCATCGAGTTTGCAGTCTGCGACTCGCAACGTTGCCGTGCGCAGGTCTCTGGCCTGTTGGAGCAAGCCGAGAAGGACTTGGAAGCCAAATCCCAAACGGCCAAAGACTACTGGGACATCTGCCGCAAGTGTGTAGCCGAGAACGCACCAGGCCTGGACATCGAGCAGTGCTCCAATTGCGATTGCAAATACTGGTTTGTTCGCTCTGAACGCCAGCGCGACGCAGACAAAGCTCAGACGCACCTACAACGCGTCAAAAACTGTCAGACGTACAGCGAATTGTTTTAGTAAACCGTAGCTTGTTTATTCGGTAGGACGGTAAACACGGCACGTCTCGCCGTTGCGCTCAATCAGTTCTTCCGTAAAGGCCCTTTCTGCGGCAACCTCCATGAGAGCACGGAAAAACGGCGTAGAGTAGTAATCTGGGTAAATACGCCTGATCACAGGACCGCACGTCTGACGGTAGATGACGCCTTCCTTGTGCGTCTGGGCCTTTTCGCGCATGGCGTCAAAGACCGCCTGTTCCTTGGCCTCTGCGTCCGGGACGCGAATCCACGCCTGGCCTTCCGAGTTGGTACCATCTTCGACAAGCGTTCCCGCTTCGATAGCCGAATCGATCAGGTCTGAGTCGACGTACTGTTCGATCTCGTCGCGTGTTGCACCAAAGGCGTGAGCGCAGACCGTCCACACGGCGTCATTGGAGTTGTGCAAAAAGACAGTAGACGGACGCACCTTTTTCATCTTGAGCTTGCGCGTCTTTTTGGTCGACGCACCGTCATGATTGGCGATAACGGCTGAAAGAGCCTTTTCGAACCGTGGCAGATGATCAGACGGTCCGGCAATCAAAACGGTAAAACCGTCCGGTCCGTTAAGTTGCATGACCATATGGCCATTTTCAAGCGCATGCGTTGCCAAATCCATTTTTTCCCGTCGCAATCAGAGTCGAGTGTGTCTTGCAAAAAAAAAGTCGTTGTCGCAAATCGGGGGCGAAAACCTCGACACCTGGTCGGGTGTCCGCCAGGGTAAAAACCTCGTTTCAACGACACCTGGTGTTAAAACTATACGCAAAAAATAAAGTTTGAAAGCGATTTTGTCTATACTCTTGTCTACAACACGGCGTAAAAATGCGCTTGGATGATTTGGCGCCCGAACTGTTGCAGTATTGCGTTTATAGCGGCCATCTAAGCACGGAAGACATTTTGCGGTTGGCGTGTTCCAGCAAAGACATGCTCGACAGGCTAACAGGCGATGACTATGCTCTCGCCCGCCTGCGAGCGACGTGTGGTCTAGAAACGTGTATCGTCAAAGGATGGTCCCGTGCGTTTGTGTTTGCTCTACAGACACAGAAACCTAATGTGCGAATGTTTTTCCGCGCTTGCGACATGGATAGGACCGAAATCCTCGAAGCGCTGTTGGAGTGGAACAAAACGGGCAAGCTGTCGGTTACGATTAGCAGACTCTTCAATTACTCTGTCGACAGAAACTACGTAAATGTAGTCCAAAAGCTGTTGTCAATCAAAGGACGCGACGGCGAGCACAACGGCTTGATCTGCAAACAAGCGTTCGTCATGGCTTGCACACGCGGATGTGGCGAAATAGTCGAGATGTTTCTGGCATGGAGAGGGCCTAACGGCGAATACTTTGACCCAACAAGCGAACCTTTTTTTACATTTCGTCCTAATTGGGCAAATGCACATATGCGAGCGGTTCAAGACTTACTGACATGGAAGGGGCCCAAAGGCATGCGAGTTCAGAAAGAGTTCCGCGCTCCTATTTTGCATCTTTTTGACAATTTCAGGGGTCACGTCAAAATATTCAAAGACTTGTTGGCGTGGAGAGGATCTCAGGGCGAGTTCTTTGGCCTGGACAACATCGTATATGTTTTTCAACAAGCGGTTCGACTCAGACATGCGAGCATAGTGGAAGAGTTACTGGCGTGGAGAGGTCCTAACGGAGAGTACGTTGACGCGTCTAATCCAAGTAATAGTCGCATTGACTTTGGTATTGTGGACCTCTGCAATACGGTTCAAGTGTTATTGTCGTGGATAGGCCCCAACGGCGAACGTGTCGATCCAACTTTGAATGACAATGAGATTTTTCGTATGGCTGTCATTCGCCAAAGATTGGCAACGGTACAATTGTTGCTGGCTTGGAAAGGACCGGATGGCGCGTTTGTCGACCCTACCGTTGACGACAACCATGCCATTCGATGTGCTGCCGAAAAGGGAGACGTTGCGATGGTGCGCCTGCTCCTTGATTGGGAAGGCCCTAATGGCGAACGTGTCGACCCAACGGCTCAGGACAATTATGCGCTACACCATGCCGTCGACAACTTTCATTTGGTACTAGCTAAAATGCTGCTGTCTGATCCACGGGTGGACCTTGCCGATCCGTCGTACAACCCTGAGCGCTGGTCTGATCTTCGCAGCCAAGAGGTGATTCCCAAGCTTTCGGCCCAGCTGAAAAAAGAAGGCCACACTTGACTCGTAAATGCAACCGACTTTGCCTAAACAGTACCTGTCCCGACCAGCTTGCAGACGCCATTTCAGACCTCATACGCCTCGAGCCTGCGAAGCTGCACATACGCTGGTCCAATTTGCTGCCATCCCTCAACCTGTCGTAAAAAATGCTCGTTGATATACTACGCATTTTTGCACTGATCGTCGTTTTTGTCGGTTTGGTGTGGCGTTACGCGCTTTCTACGTCCTACTTGGGCCTTTACAGACCGCATACTTTTGTTCGCATATGGGTCGCGTTAGCGCAAACCCTTTTGCTATTCGTTCCCTTGGCTCCGTCAACCGTCTGTTGGATGCTAGTCATATGCGTCGATTTGGTCTACACGCAAGCCCTGCGAAACGCTTCGCGGTTTGTACCGATAGCGGTCTTGTTTTCGTTGCTATCCTGGGCGTTTTGGTTGATTGGACCGTGGTTTAATCGCGGGTTTACCTGGACGGTATGCGGTTTGGTAACCGTATGTTTGACGATTGTATGGCCAATGATGGCGCAACGTCAGACCTTTTACGTTAGACCTCGAAAGGCCAAATGGCTCGTTCCCTTGTTTAGCGTTTCGGCGCTTGTTTCGGCCGTTTTGCTATCGTTTGACATGGTTGAACTCGGTTTCGTCTTTGTTTTCGTGTCGATCATGTTGTACGAATGGTTTTACACGTGGCAACTAGCGTTTCGTAGTTTGATTATGGTTCATCGCGGCGAGTTTGCTCCGCACGAATAAACGCTGTTTTCTTTCGCAAAAAGGCAAACGCGACTTGGTCACACTTTTCTCGAAAAAAAAAACGATGTGGGCACGAACCAGCAACAAAAACGCTTCGGCATCCGCGCCTTCAAAGGCGTTGACCGATGCCTTGAATTTGGTTTCCGAAACGCCGGTTTCTGTGCTCCGTTCCGTCGACCCAAAGGTCTTGAACAAAGCCAATAACCTGATGGGTCTTGCTGCGCATGCGGATCCTATTCCGAAAGCTATGGCAACTTTCAAGCCCTTACCGCCCGGGCCGTTCTCGGTCGTTGTCATGATGCCGCCCTGGGCCAGACGCGGTCGACAACTGACGCCCGCTGCCAAAGACAAAACGCTGACCATACACGATCTCGTACATTTAAACCCTGTAAAAAGCATGACGCAAGACGCTGTGCTGTGCATTTGGGCATCCGACCTGCGTATTCCAGACGCGTATCAGCTAGGCTCTGTCTGGGGTCTCGACTATGCGGGAATCATGTTTGTCAACATTACGATCGACGACAGAACCAAGATGCCAATCCTCAAAACGGGCGTATTTACACAGTCGAGCGCAGACTTTATGCTTGTTTTTACGCGCGGAAACCCCAACTTTACCGTTTCCGACAACATGCTTTCGCAGATCATTTTTTCCAAGGTCAGCGACCCGGACGACCCAGCGACCGTCTCTGACATTGACCAGGCGCTGTCTCTCAGAGTACCCACCCGTTGCGGCCCGCAGACGCGCTATAGATCCGTATCGGGTATTTTGTTCCATCCAGAGTCGGCCGGCAAAAAGCAACACCCCATTGCAGACGACATGTTGGATCAAATGTTTCGCGATATGCCAAAGCTGCGCGTCTTTAGCGACAAGACACGAGACGGATGGTTTGGCTACGGTACGCCAGTCAAAGAAGGCGAGCAAGACCTAGTGGCACTGATCCGTCAAGCCAAAAAGTCGCATAGCGCGTATCAGACAAAGCGCAATGAGCGCAAGAACACGCGCAAGCGCAAACGCATGCCACATACAGACTTTGACCAAGAAGACTCGGTCGAAGCCATCATCAAGTACAGAACAACACCCGGTCCCAAACCCAAACGTAAAAAGCCAATCATTTAAACGCGAATGGGCGTATCGTCGTCTGACGAAGAGACATCGTCTAGCGTCAAGTAGCCCAAATGTTCCGCTGCATCAAGGTCCAAGTCGTCGTCTGACTCGTCTTGCTCTTCCTCGTCCGTCTCGGCAGGAGGATTGCCGTTAATAATTGCCTTCCATTCAAACATGTCGTCTTTGAGACGATGGATGCTTTGCGCAAAGACCTTGTTGAGATTCCAGGTCGATTCGGTGCCAAGCGTATTAGGACGTGTGCCTTGCAGCACTGTGTCGGACCAACGAAACAGTTCGTCAGACGCTACATCACCCCACTCGTGCAGCTCCATGCGTACAGGTCCTGAAAAGCGCGTCAGACCACGGTAAAGAATCTGTTCGCCCGCAGCATGGTTGTCGCGAAGCAGTTCGATCTGTCGCGGACCCTGAAAATGGTCGAGCGTTGTTTTGCCTTGGCAAAAACCAAAGGCGCGCATCACGTCTGGGTGTTTGGGAATCAGCGTTATGGCAGTTTCGTACGGCATCTTGAACACCTCTAGTTGCGCTGAAACAGGCCCGCCGCCCGTAAAGATGGAAAAGCGGTCGCGTTCCGGCGTCCAGTTTTCCGCCAGAATCATCAACTGCGCATACAGCGACGGATCGACAATGACAAACTCGCCGCAAACGCGCTTCAAAATCTGACCAAACGTCTGACCAGGCGGGACAGCCCAGATAGCGCACGGCAACCCATCCTCCAGTTCTACTACCTCTGTAGCTTGTTTGTACAACGGATGGTCTGTCAGACTGATCAGTCCCAATGGCGAAGGCACAAACCGAGTCGAAAGACCCAGCGCGTCGTGATCCGGACATACGAGACGATGCGACTTATAATCCTTTTTTCGGCACTTGTTGGAGCAGTAGAAACGAGAGCGGCAACCTGCGCAAATCTCTTTGGCTCTTTTGATGCGTTTTTTGCAGTTGTGACACTCGGTGACATCCTGTAGTTTCTGAGCGTGTCCAATGTTGATAGCGTGGATGCGGGCGTTGGTGTATACGGTGTCGTTGGCCTGATCTTCTGTCAAAAACGCCGCAGAGCAGCATGAGTCTTTACAAGACATCTCGAGTCGAGTATTTGGTGCGTAAAAAAAACGCAACGATTCGTTTTTTCTAGGTGTAGTTTTAACCCCAGGTGTCGTTGAAACGAGGTTTTGGCCCTGGCGGACACCTGGAAAACTTTCCAGGTGTCGAGGTTTTTACCCTGGCGGACACCCGACCAGGTGTTGAGGTTTTCGTCCCGCTACAACGGCAAGTAAAAATAAATTTGCTTAATCATATGCCACGTCGTTAACGATGCTATGAACAAGCTTTAGCGTCTTGCAGATGGTGTTTCGTCCCTTTACGGGCGATTCATTGGTGACGGAAAAAGCGCAGTACAGGCTAGAGAGCAAGCTGGGTACTGGCGGCTTTGGAACGGTTTTCCGCGCAGTTATCGAGACCATCTATGATCAAGCCGTATTCAACGCAAGGATGCTATCGGTAGGCGATGCTGTGGCTATCAAGTTTAACCGAGACGGCAAAGAAGGACTGGAAGAGCTCAAGATGCTTCGTCGTCTAGAATGCGACGATTGCTGTGCAAACGCCACCTGTCTGTTTGACAGCGCCATCTACGACGAGAACACGGGCCAACCGATTAAAGACGTTGCGCCTGGGCAAAACACGGCAACGATCTTGGTTATCGAGCTGCTGCACAAATCGCGCGATCTCAAAGACGTTGCCCGCACGCTTCAATTGCTTAGAAGGTCACCAGCGGCTACACGGATCAAGCAAGTCTATGTGCGAAACATGATCAATGCTATCCGTGTCATTCGTCGCAATGGCATCTTTCACCGCGACATCAAACCAGAAAACTTTGTAGCAGGCGAGCCGCGCGACAGCACGTTTACCTATGAACTGCTTGAGGAGGTGTGGTTTGAAAACGTTGCCCAACGACTCGACCCGATCCCAGACAACGCGTTGGCCAGACCACAACCTAATGGCCCGGAAACAAACTTGCAGCGCTTGGTTTATCTGCAGTCCATCTCAGCGTCAATAGACGACGCACAGGAAAGCGAGTTTGTTGAGACCTACGTTCTTTTCGAAAACGACCCGTCTTTTGCCATCAAAGCCATCGATTTCGGCCTGGCTATCGCTATAGAGCGTATCGAAGAACGTGAGGCTATGCACAAGAGTCTTGTTCTTGAGCAAGTTGGTACTATCCCGTTTATGGACCCCTGGCTGGTGTATTCGATTGGCAAAGGCGACAGCGATATAACTGCGTTAGACATTTACAAAGATACTTGGCCCAATGGCGAAAGCGTAGATTCTGGTTCCGTGTTTGCGTCTATTGACAATTGGGCACTCGGTTTGACGGCCTGTCAGTTGATTTTTGGCTCGCTGCCTTACTATGATCCGGAACGTGCCTTTAGCAGCGTTGATCCTGTATTGTCTGAAAAGGCGTTTAAGCGCGTTTCGTATCCGCCAACGTCGTGGGGTTTTATTCTTGGCCTAAACGACATTGTTGCTACCGAACCGTCTCGTATGGGTCCGCTCGTCATTACGCGCGACACCGCAACCGACCAAGACAATGCTTTGGCAGAAACGGTCCAACCGCTTCTTCAAATCAATCCGTCTATGCGCATGTTGGACTTGTCACAACTGCTTATCGAGTTGTAGTCTGCTCGGCTGCTTTGAGACGTTTGCGTTTTTCCGCAGAGATAATAAAACACTCGACTCGTCATGTGGAAAACGCTAGTGGGATTGTTTTTTTACGTTTTGATTGGCGCAGCGCGTGCCGTTTATAGTCGTTGGGTCTTGTCGCCCAAGGCTGAAGCGTTCGAGTATCCGCTCGTACTTGCCTTTTGTACCAAGATATGCCTAACCGTTGGCTACGTAGCGGTATGGATGTTGGGACGTGCCGTTCCGCGTTTACAAACGACGCTATACGGTCCACCGCAACACAGTGTGCTGACGCATTGGAAACGGTGGACCAAGTTTATTATTCCGTTGATCCTAATGTCGGTCGCAGCGCTGTCGCTCGACACGATTGCTTACACGTTGGTAGATCTGACGACTAAGCAAGTCATTGACGCTTGCATGCCGTTGGTTCAAATGCTCTCAGAGCCATGCGCTGGATGTATACGCAACGCTAAGCGCAACGACGACCAGACGTTGCAAGAGCTATGCCCCGAAGACGACGAGCCTTTTCGACCCTTGATGCAACGCAGAAAGACGGGCACGCTGTACTGGCTATCGCAAAAGACGTCAGTCTTGGCCGTCGTTGCGGGCACTGTTTTAACGGTCTTTGACGTGCATAGCGTTTCAATGCTAGGTATCATTGTTGACGCCAGTACGCTGTTTCCGGTGGCGTGGAGTACGTTTATTCAAAAGTTTTTGCTCCACCAACCTGGTTGGACGTATTTCGTCCTGTTGGCCGTTACGGCGCTACCAGAGACGTTTTTGATGGCAGGTGTTGTTTATGCGATTCACGGTTCGGAAGCGTTTACGGCAGAAGTCTTTCGTCAAGGCTTTATTTATGCGGGTCCCTTGCTGGCTATTTCGATCGTCGTTCCGCTGCTAGGCTTTACGATCCTCAAAGAGACGTCCGAGGTATCCTACACGATCGCTGTCAATACGGTTATGGCGACTGTGATTTTTATCGATTTGTTTTACCTCAAGGATCGCGACGAGCCGTCACAGCTCAACTGGATTGGGTTTGGCGTCTTTGCAGTCGCTTCGATCTGGTACGCGTCGACGCTTTGGTGGACACGTCAACGACCGGTCGCAGAATTGCCCGGCTTGGCTGTGCCTTTGCCTGTTTTGGAACCGGACGACGAGGACGGGCAAAGATTTTAAACACTCGACTCGCCAATGTCCAATTTAATTGATCATTCCTCTGAAAACGAAAGGCCGTACCAAGAGGCGCTTCGGTATACGACCCTTGTTTTGCGGGGTGTTTTTGTGATTTTTATGGCCGTTTCATGTGGTTGTTGGCTGTACCAGAGCATTGATTCGATCAAAAAAATCGAAGAAGCGCGTACCAACTTTCATGCCTCTTGTGGGACGTTTGCGACAGGCGAAGCGTGTAACCAGCTTTGGGTCGCGGTGCAGATGATGATCCAGCGAGACATTGACGAACCGCAAAACTGGACCTCGATTGCGATTTGGACCTCTACTTTTGTTGTGTGCACGATCGTCATTACGCTGTTGGGTCCGTGGAAAGAACTGGCCCGGTTGTGTGTGATTGCCTACATCAGCGATCGCATTTTGTCCAATATCGACAAGGGCCGAGAACCGTTTGCCGACACCGAAAGCGACTCGTCGATTCTCTCGGATATGTAAACAACGACTCGTACATGAAGCGACGCATCTAGTAAAGTTCCAGCGGATGCCTTGGCCAACTTATGCGATGGTCGTGTTTGTTGCGTGGGTCGACTACGATTACACTTGACTCGCAATGGTTACGACACGAAAAAAAGCCGCCAACAAAACGGCACTCAAGCCTTTGCAGCTGACCAACTGGTTGGCGCAAGTCAAGAACTTGTCGGACGAAGAGTTTATCCAACAGTTCCAGGATATCGCCCTCAGCGGCGACTACAACTCTGTTCAGTGCTTGTTTCCGTTTTTACCGGACGCCTA
>Ga0102943_1001515_pt1 | contig 14363 bp, 8 predicted proteins | sample SalPonC_black_MG_FD_78174 | JGI IMG/M metagenome (GOLD analysis project Ga0102943, IMG submission 78174) | Salt pond soil microbial communities from South San Francisco under conditions of wetland restoration - Salt Pond MetaG... | ecosystem: Environmental > Aquatic > Marine > Intertidal zone >...
CAACATCTCCTTGCGACAACTTAGCACTGTCAAGCACGAGACCTTCAAGTCCAATTTCGTAGGCGATATACTTATAACCTTTCTCCAATGGTATGGCCAAAAGAGGCATCTCCTCCATTGATCTCCCGGATTTGAAATAATCCTCTCTGGCATCTATTTCCACAAACGGCACCTCGAGTATACCCACAACTCTGTTTTTAGGAGTTAAATTATTCGAGAATCCATCAGAAAAGTCACCTTTGAAAATGTCTAATCGTGAAAGTGAATTCACGCTCAATTCTTTAAGTAGCAAATCATCTACGCTTATGCCAAAATAGTTAGCGATATCAATAATAGTACTAACCTTTGGTTCGGCGCGCCCTTCTTCATAAGCACCTACACTGGCCCTCTTCAATCCAAATTTTTCAGCAAAACCACTTTGGCTCAGGTTTTTAACACCTCTTATCTTTCGAATATTTTTTCCAATCAACGTCATAGCTGAAAATAATTTTCGCCAATATTATTGGCTTTTCCATTTATATTAGTATATTGCTCTCGTAAAGCTAATATAATTAACATGAAAACTCATTTTATTACTCAAAAGGTTCTGGAGCCGCCCTGAAAAAAAAGCTATCTTTCTTGCCGATTTTGATATTCTATAAACTTTAAAACTACTATTCGGACATGAGTGATTACTTTGAAATGATCAAAGAGTATACATTGGAGCTGAATTGCGAGCATAGCTTTACCAATGAAGAAGAAGGAGTGCTGGTAATCGCAAAAGAAAACGCCGGAATTAAGAATCTGGTTTTAGCAATGGCAGATCCCATTCTTATAATTGAGCAGTTCCTTTTCGAAATCAAAGCAGAATCGGTAAATCTCTTCAGAGACTTACTTAAGAAAAATCGAGATATCGTTCACGGCGCATTTGCACTGGACGAAACGGGTAAAAAAGTAATATTCAGAGATACGTTACAGTTAGAAAATCTCGATCTAAACGAATTGGAAGGCTCGATAAATTCCCTCAGCCTGCTGCTTAGCGAGTATTCTGATGAATTGATCCAATTCTCAAAAAACTAAAAATCTAAAGACATGAATTTATTAAGGAGATTGTTTTCCATCGGCAAAGCCGAAGCCAACTCGGCTGTGGACAAACTGGAAGACCCGATCAAAATGACTGAACAAGGAATTCGTGACCTCAAAGCGGATTTGGACAAGGCGCTTCACGCTTTAGCGGAAGTGAAAGCTCTGAGCATTAGAGCACGCAATGACATAGAATCCTACAAGGAAAAAGAAAAGGACTATGAGCAGAAAGCCATTTTAATTTTACAAAGAGCTCAAAAAGGAGAGCTCGATGCTACGGAGGCAGACAGACTCGCCGGAGAAGCATTGGTAAAAAAGGAAGAAAACGCCAAGCACACCCAAAGAACCAAAGGTGAAAAAGAAAAGTTTGACCAGAGCATTTCCGATATGGATGGCAACATTAAACGCCTCAAGCAACAAATCAGTCATTACGAAAATGAGCTGAAAACACTGAAGGCCAGGGTAAAAGTGAGCAGTGCCACGAAGAACATTAATAAGCAAATGGCTCAACTCGATTCATCTGGAACGGTAACCATGCTGGAACGCATGAAAGAGAAGGTGGCGCAGGAAGAAGCTCTGGCTGAAAGCTATGGCGAAATCGCCAAAGAAAGCCGTTCGGTGGATGAAGAACTCGATCGCGCAGTAGAAGGCGCAGAACAGGCCAAAGCGGGAGAAGAACTAGAAGAGCTCAAGAAAAAGCTCGGGATGAACAAACAATAAAGAGAACGTACAATGATCGATTTTGTGAACACAATATTCAATGCTGCAAATGCAATTCCAACGGGACTGCTGGTATTTGTATTGTTTTACTGGTTGATTGTCATTACGGGGTTCTTAGGTACGGACTTTCTCGACTTCGACATTGACGTTGATAGTGATGGAGATATGGACATCGACACCGCTTCGGGTGATATCTCTTGGCTCAATCACGTACTTGTGTTTTTCAATCTTGGTAAAATGCCTGTTATGATTTGGTTGAGCTTTCTGGTATTTCCACTATGGCTTATATGCATAAACGTTAACGACATTTTGGGATTCACAGGTTTCTTTTCCGGACTGATTGTTTTCTTCCCGGCTCTCTTTGTCAGTCTATTCATTGCAAAGTTTCTCACTTGGCCTTTTGCTCGTTTTTTTCAAAAGATAGACGAGGAAACAAAGGAAAAGGAAGTGCTCGGCAGAATAGGTATCGTCACTATTCCCGCAGACTTTGCCAGCAATGGTCAGGCCGAAATAAATCACGGTGGATCCTTCTTGAGGATGAGTATCCGTACGTCAAAAAATATAAAAGTAACCAAGGGCCAAAAAGTACTCTTCGTCCAGCCATTTGGCAATAAGGGAGTTTACTTGGTTGAACCCTATAATGAAATGGATTAAAAAATAAAACCTATGGAATCGATATTCGAAAATTCACTGTTGGTCTCAATTGTAGTCGGGGTGATCATTCTATTTGGTATAATCGCCCTGTTCTCGCGGTTTTACCACAAAACATCTCAAGGCCAGGCCTTGGTGAGAACAGGGGTTGGAGGGATTCAAATTTCCTTCAATGGCATGCTGGTGATACCTGTGCTGCACAAGCTTGAAGTGATGGACATATCACTCAGCACCATTACCATAGAGCGAAATGGAAAAGATGGTTTGGTGTGTAAAGACAACCTGAGAGCAGATATCAAAGTGGCTTTTTTCGTTAGGGTGAATGAGCGCGCCGAAGACGTAAAAAAGGTGGCTCAAGCAATTGGTTGCAGCCGAGCTTCTTCAAAAGACGCATTGAGGCTCCTGTTTGATGCCAAATTTTCTGAAGCACTAAAAACCGTAGGTAAAAAGTTCGAGTTCGTTGACCTGTACAATCAACGAGATGAATTTCGAAAGGAAATTCTGAATTCGATCGGCACAGACCTAAATGGTTATGTCCTCGACGATGCAGCCATTGACTTTTTGGAACAAACCTCTTTGGCTTCACTTGATCCCAGCAATATTCTCGACGCAGAGGGTATCAAAAAGATCACGGAAATAACTGCCAGAGAAGCGGTTAAAGCCAACTACATTCAGCGCGACAAGGAAAAAACCATCAAGCAACAAGACGTCGAAGCCCGCGAAGCTATATTGGTTTTGGAAAGACAGCTCTCGGAAAGTGAAGAAAAGCAACGACGAGAAGTTGAGAACATAAAGTCCAGAGAACAAGCAGAAATAGAGCGCGTGCAGCACGAAGAGCGACTGAAATCAGAAAAGGCACGGATAGCGACAGATGAGGAAGTACACATCGCCGAAGAAAACAAACTGAGACAGGTCATCGTAGCGTCAAAAAATAAGGAGCGAACTGAAGCCGTAGAAACTGAGCGCGTTGAAAAAGACCGATTACTGGAAGTGACTGAACGCGAACGCATCGTGACTTTGGCCGATATTGAAAAAGAGAAGTCGATTGAACAGCAGAAAAAAGCCATTCAAGAGGTAATTCGAGAGCGAATTGCCATCGAAAAAACGGTTGTGGATGAAGAAGAACTCATCAAAGATACTCGCGCATTTGCTGAAGCAGAACGATTGAAAAAAGTAACCATTACCAAAGCTGAAGAAGAAGGAGAGCAACAGTTGGTATTGGAAATTAAGAGAGCCGAAGCCGCCAAACAAGCCAGCGAGTTCAAAGCCAAACAAATGGTAATTGACGCTGAAGCGGAACAGCAATCCAGTATTCAAAGAGCGGAAGCGATTAAAACCATGGCCGACGCCGAGGCAGCAAAATATGCCGCGACGGGTCTGGCTGAAGCACGCGTGATGGAAGCCAAAGCAGAAGCTAGAGAAAAGCAGGGAGATGCAGAAGCAGCAGTTCTGGAGTCGAGAGCATTAGCAGAAGCCAAAGGTATCGATGCCAAAGCTCAAGCTCAATCGGAAGCTGATCTGAAATTAGGAAAAGCAGCGGCCGATGTTCTTAAAGAAAAGGGTCTTTCTGAAGCAGCCGTAATTCGCGAAAAAGCAGGAGCTGAAAAAGAGAAGGGCTTAGCCGAAGCAGCAGTGGATGAAGAGAAATTTAATGCCGAAGCACAAGGTCTCAGCAGGAAAGCGGCGGCTATGAAAGAACTCGACGGAGTAGGAAAAGAACACGAAGAGTTCAAATTGAGGCTAAATAAAGATAAGGAAGTGGAGTTGGCCGGCATTCATATCACAAAAGATATTGCCGATGCTCAGGCCGAGGTTCTGTCAACCGCCTTAAGAAGTGCCAAAATTGATATTGTGGGTGGCGAAAATGTCTTCTTCGATAAAATTGTCGGCGCCATTTCAAACGGAAAAGCCATCGACCGAGCAGTGGATAACAGCACCACATTATCCAATATCAAAGCAAGACTCTTGGATGCAAACGGAGAGGGTAAGTCACTTTTGGATAATCTGAAAGAACTTATAGGCACGTCGGATATTGATTCTGAGGACCTGAAAAACCTCTCTATTGTTGCTTTAGTAACGAAATTGATGGTGAATTCGGATGACCCTGACCGTCGAAGTACGCTAAGCCGAGTATTGGATCTGGCAAAAATGGCAGGTGTTGAAAATCAAACCCCTAAAAATCTCGGCCTCATTGAATAAGGATGTCTCCAATGAGAGGAAACCCATCCAACTTATGACAATTCATGGCAGAAAATAATCAAGAGACAGAGCAGGACGGTAAGCTGGAAAAAGGCACGTACGATATCATTCGTAATCGGCTTCAAAACCAACGAACTGATTTGCGAAGCAGACTTGAAGTTCTCAACGGGAAACGAAAAGAGGTTTTTGGCTCTATCTCAACTGAGCTAAAAGCTACGGAGAGAGTCACTACCGAAAACAATTGCATGGCCAGAGACATCATATCTCTCGGTCAAAACAAATTCCTTTTTGGCTACAATGTCTTCATGGGTTTGAGGTCTGAGACCAAAATCTCAGAAGTATTCTCCGCATTTATTTTCAATGATGAAGAAAATGACTTCAAAGCCACTGAAGCTGAATTCTTGAATAACGAACAGTTTATTGAAGACTTCAACAATCTCTATAAATACTACCGCGACACACGATTCATAAAGTTTGCAGAAAGAGGGCCTCATCTCTTCATGGTTTTTCAAGTGGGAAAAACCACAGATGACATCAAAACCTTCAAATGGCTCAAAGGGAATGGTCAAGCCACCTATGTTGACAACCGGAGTGATCACGAATTCACCTTTCCCAACCAACAAGAATTTCGTTGGAAGAAGGCGACCAGAGATATGCAGCGTCAGGGTGCTCACCCTCACGTATCAATAGAAGACAAGGTGTTTGTGGAAACGGTAGGTGGAAACCTGACCATAAAAATTGAGGACAACACCAAAACGGGAAAGGGCATATTAGAAGAGCCCGTGGAGGAGAAAGATCAGACGCTGGACGACGCTGAGATTCACTACGCCCCGCTCGGCAATTTATGGGCATTAAAAATACGGCCCTACAAAGAGGAGCATTTTCGACATTTCATTTACAACGAGAAAATAAAACAAGCCCTGCGAGTAGACGCCATGGCATCGGCTTGTGTGCGTTTGCCTGATGATCAGGGATTGATTTTCGCAGAAGGGTATTATGTTCAAACGGGGGAGTACAAACTTTTTCAGAATGACTTGAAAAAAATGCTTTTCGAAAAGAAAATTCAAGCACCCAATGGGGAGGATTTTCTTTACGTTTTCTACGAAAAAGAACATGGCACCTACGTTCTGCTTTCATATAACATAATCATCCAAGAAGTAAGGACTCCCATTATTTGCAATGGATTTAGCCTATTCGAAAATGGAGAAATGATCCTTTTCAAAGCCGAATCAGATCAGACAAAACACCACGCCATACAAATTTGGCAAACCCCTTTTCACTCTCCCAACAAGGTTGTCAGTTCAGAAAATAAAGCCTACCTCTTTAAAATAGGTAATAAAGAAGTGGTAAGAGCAATGGCTGAAGCCAATGAGTTGCTGAAATTATTGAACAAAGAAGATTCTTACGGAAATCTTTATGCCGATATTTCAAAGATGTCTACTGACCTGCTAGACACCTACCATTGGCTGGCTCACGAAGAAGCAGCCAATATCCAAGAAGTCATTAAGGGCATTCAAGCGGCAGCAGACTCAGCCATTTCTGAATACCAGAAAGTAACAGAACTTAAAAAGAATGCATCCGAAGAACTCTCCGAGTTTGAATCGGAAGCGTCGAGTGTCATCAATAAATCGAAAGGTAGCCATAGAAGCATTGATCAATATGTGGAACATCTCTCGAAACTTCGCGCCATGCGTGGCAAAGCGATTGGTCTTAAGGAGAGACGCTACATCGACGAGAAGAAACTGGATGAGCTACAAGAGAAGCTATCAGAAGTAAGCAGCAGTTTATCCAACGCATGTCTGCAATTTCTATTGAGAAAGGAGGCACTCGCCCCCTATGAAGCAAAAATTGAAAAACTCAACAGTGCGGTTTCCGAGGTGAAAAAAGCTGCAGACGCATTGGAGCTGAACAAGGAAATAGAACGCATTGCCCATGAGTTGGAAATGCTGATTGAGATCGTCGGTAATCTGAAAATTAGCGATGCCACCAAGACGACCCAAATCATCGATAGCATTTCGGCGATTTATTCGCGATTCAACCAAATCAAGGCAGTGCTTGCCAAGCGGCGAAAAGAGTTGGCACTAAAAGAAGGGGAATCCGAGTTCAATGCCCAATTGAAACTGATTAACCAAAGTCTGGTCAATTATTTGGACATCTCCGATAGCCCGGAGGCTTGCGAGCAGAACATGAACAAGCTCATGGTTCAAGTAGAGGATCTGGAGGGGAAATTCATCGATTTCGAGGAGTTTGTATCGAAATTGTCCGAAAAAAGAGAAGAAATCTACTCTGCATTTGAGAGCAAAAAAATCTCACTAGTTGATCAGCGAAACCGACGGTCATTGGCCTTGCAAGAATCGGGAAACAGGATAACTTCCGGCATCCGTAAGCGGTTGTTGAATATGTCATCCGAAGCAGATATCAATGCCTATTTCGCTTCTGACATTATGGTCGAAAAAGTGCGGAGTCTCATTGACGACCTTATGACCATGGGTGATTCCGTGAAAGCAGATACGCTACAGTCATCCCTCAAGTCGGCGTTTGAGGATTCTATCAGACAACTTCGAGACAAGACCGAATTATTCGTAAACGGCAAAGACACCATAAAGCTTGGCAGACATTCATTTAATACCAATACCCAGACAGTTGATCTGTCGATGGTAAAGCGAAACGAAGACTTTTTCTACCACATCACCGCCACCGATTTTTTTGAAAAAATAGATCAGGCCAATTTCGCTTCACTCAAGGACGTTTGGAATCAGGAAATCATCAGTGAAAACGAAGAAGTGTATCGGGCCGAATATTTGGCTTTCAAACTATTCAAACAGATTGAAGAAGAATCGGGTGACAGCCCTTCCATTACTGAATTGAATGAATCTTCGGAGAAGGAAGTGCTTGACTTCGTTCAGCGAGAAATGGCTACCCGCTACGACGAAGGCTATGTGAAGGGAGTGCACGATTATGACGCCACAAAACTTCTCATGAAGATGGCCGCTTTAAACCAAAGCCTCGGTCTTCTAAAATATTCGGGATTGAGCCGTATCAAAGGGTTGTTGGGATGGAAAGTGATTTTATCGGGTGATAATCGTGAATTTTGGAACTCGCAGATAGCCAATGCCACCAAAGTGAGAAAGGTATTTCCGCAGACCTCCTCGTTTCAGCCCTTGATAGCCGGCTTGACCAATGCTTTGGACGAAGCGCTGAAGGACGCTTATTGGAGTGACACAGACTCCACCGAAGCTGCCCTTTTCATTTTTGAAAAAGAAACGTTAGAACTGCCTTTGGAACTGAGTGAAGAATCCTATCGGCTCTTCAGAGATTTCAAAACCCATTTGAAGAACGGCAAGGCCATTATGAAGTTCAACGATTCACTCGCTGATTCCAAAGGCGATATCGAAAAACAATTTATCCTCGCTTCCAGGTGGGTTGAATCCTTCGCAGAAGAACACGCGAGTGATGCTGATCAAAACCTCATTGCTGAAGCTGCTTACCACGGCCTGCTCTCAGAAAATTCAATTGCGAAAGAGCACCGCCATATCTTAACGGCTAAATTGGATGGTTTCCGCGGAGATCACCCGGTCATCTCTGAAAAGGAAAAATACATTCTGCACTACAATCAGTTTCAAAACCGATTGCGCCAATTTGACATTCACGCCACGGCAAAATTCAGAGAATTTATGCTGTTGCGAAAAAATCTTTTGGAAGACAAAAGAGAAGAAATACGCTTATCGGAATTCAAACCCCGAGTGCTCAGTTCCTTTGTGAGAAATAAGCTTCTAGACGAAGTATACCTTCCGATGATCGGCGAAAACCTGGCCAAACAAATTGGAGCTGCCGGCGACAACAAACGAACTGATTTGATGGGATTGCTCTTGTTAATCTCGCCTCCGGGGTATGGAAAAACCACCCTCATGGAATACATCGCCGACAGATTGGGCCTGATTTTCATGAAAATAAACGGGCCATCACTCGGCCATGACATTAAAAGCCTTGACCCGCTGGTAGCCGACAACTCAGGAGCTAGAGAAGAGCTGGAAAAGCTCAACCTCGCCTTTGAAATGGGCGACAATGTCATGATCTACATTGACGATATTCAGCATTGCAACCCCGAGTTTTTGCAGAAATTCATTTCGTTGTGCGACGCGCAAAGAAAGGTAGACGGAGTCTATAAAGGCCGCAGCAAAACCTACGATTTCCGCGGAAAAAAAGTAGCTGTGGTAATGGCAGGTAATCCCTATACGGAGAGCGGCGAGCGCTTCCGGATACCCGATATGCTTGCCAACCGAGCAGATACCTACAACCTCGGAGATATCATAGGTGGGCAAGAAAGGGCATTTGCGCTCAGCTATCTGGAAAACAGTATTTCGTCAAATGAAGTGGTGGCGCCATTAAATAAAAAGAGCCGATCAGACCTTCATACCCTAATACGTTTGGCAGAATCCGGCCAACCCGATGAAGTGGAGCTGGAATCAAAACACAGCAGCGAGGAAATAGAAGATTATGTCAAAGTTTTTGAAATGATGCTCCGTGTGAGAGACATCGTACTACGGGTGAACATGGAATACATAAAATCGGCATCCCAAGCAGACGAGTATCGAGTAGAACCTCCGTTCCGCTTACAAGGTTCTTACCGAAACATGAACAAATTGGTTGAAAAACTCAGTCCGATCATGAACGAAAAAGAGCTGGAAACCACCATTCTGTCCCATTACGAAAACGAAGCACAAACATTGACTCAGGGTGCCGAATTCAACTTTTTGCGCTTCAAAGAACTCAATGATTTGATCTCAAAAGATGAAGCCGCAAGACTTGCCTCAATTCGCGAAACATTTATGCGAAACCAGAAAATCAAAGGATATGGCTCCAATAAAGATGCCCAATTGATGGAGCAAGTAGAACATATTTCAAAAGGATTATACAGCATTAGTAAAGCAATAGAAACCAGACAAAACGAAAAATAATGGAAAAAGAAGCACATTTAGCTAACCTGATTGCAATGGCAAAAGCCGATGGTATCATGCACCCGATGGAATCTCTTTTTATTCAAGGAATAGCTGCGCGCATGGGCATAGATAATACTGCTTTTGCCAGAGTGAGCAGAAGTCCCGAATTGGCATCGAAAATGGTCCCGTCAAATGACGAAACCAGATTGAGGCATTTTTGCGAACTCGTGGTTCTCACGCATGTAGACTTCAGTGGTAGCGATGACGAAAAAAAATTGCTCGAAGAAATCGGTGAAAGAATGCACATCTCGAAAGAGAAGGTTGTAAAGTTGGAGAAGTACCTCGCCGAAAACAAGCTTCCAAAAGATTATACGGAACTCTACAATAGTCTGTAAAGTAGGCCGTCACTCCTGCCTGAAAAACTCCAGAGCCCGTAAGTCAATCACGTGTCCACCATCGTAATAAAAATGCAGCATGTCGATATAGCTGAAGCCCGGCTCAGCCATGCGCATGGCTGCATCCAAGCTCAGGCCAATGCCGTGATCGAAGCAACGGACTAAAAATTTCCTTGATGATTTCTAAAGTAAAATTTGTAATTCCTAAATTGCACCTTCTATGAAAGAATGATATAAGAAACATGAGATCAAACTATTTAATTCTGATTTTTTTGTGCTTGGTTTTTTGCCAACCAAGTTTTTCTCAAGAAACAACCTCCAGAGTCAACCCAAGAATAGACTTTATGACCTCTGAGGTCACCTCAAACCGAGGAGGAGGAGATTGCTCGGCGGCAGAACTAGTCTTGGAAGGGCCTTATGCAGTTTGCCCGGGTCAAATAATCTATGTAGATCTTGAAGAACCAAACAACATCCCGCCCGGCGGTGGTCAAGGAATAGGGTTTACCAATTTTGACGACTTTGATTTCGTGATATCAGGTATGGAATTTCCCTATAGTTTTGATAGCGGCATAAATGGTATACTGGCAGAAAACAATCTCCCTCCGCTAGAAGGGGATTTTCTTCTTTATAGTGTCGTTTTCACAAACCCCAATAATGTAACAGGCAGTATTTGCGATGACGAATGGTCAATTGATGTGTTCTTCCTTTCGGAAGATGATCCAACATGCGACCAAGACCCTTGCTTTGCACAAGACTTAGAATTGATTGGATCAGAAGAAGTTTGTCCGGGAGAAGCTACTGAAGTAACAACGGAAAACCCAAACACCGTGCCTGTGGATGGCGGACAAGGTATTCGGGTTTCCAACAACAATGACATTAATCTATTTATTGCGGATGTAGAATTCCCATTCAGTTTCGACAATGACTTGAACGGTTTTCTAAGTGAAAACGACTTAAGTCCGCTTGAGGGCAATATTTCGTTTGGTTCATTTGTATATACCGATGAAGGTGATCCTGAAAACTCCATTTGCTCTCAATCGGGACTTCAATTTTCCGTAAATTTTCTTTCATCTATACATCCTGATTGCATTGAAGGCGATTGTTTTGCGCAAGACCCCGTACTGTCAGGACCATCAGCCATTTGCCCTACTCAAAGTACATCCGTCAATCTGGTTAACATAAATACAGTGCCTGAAGAGGGCGGGGAGGGAATCAGAATTTCAGATGGAGCAGACATTGATTTTATTATCCCCGAAATTGAATTTCCCTTTTCTTTCGATGGTAGTTTGAATGGATATTTGGCTGAAAATGATATAAATCCTTTGGTGGGATTATTTCAAATGACGTCCGTCGTTTACGGTGATTCTGAAGATATTCAAAATTCCATTTGCTCAGAGTCAAGTGGATCAATAAGTGTTGATTTTATTTCGGGAGACCTACCTGAATGCATGATCTGCGAAGCTCAATTGGTTTTTGTACCAATCTCAAATTCTATTTGCCCGGGAGAGGTTACGACCATTTATCTACTAGATCCTGCCTCTATCCCCACTAATGGTGGGCAAGGATTAATTTGCACCCTGGGTGACGGTACGGAAATTTTGCTTTCTGAGGTCACATTCCCTTTTGAGCTGGATAATGACTTAAATGGATTTCTTTCAACGAATGATTTAGATCCATTTGAAGAAATCGTCACATTCAAACATATGGTCTACACAGATCCTACTGATGTTGAAAATACGATTTGTTCTGAAGGAGCTTTCGGCGCCTCAATAAACTTCTTATCTCCGGATGATATATCGTGTGTTTCCTGCGAAGTTCAAAATCTTGAAATTCTAGGGCCTCAATTTCTATGTCCGGATGAAACGACCGAGTTAGATTTTGCTTCCGAAATAACTATTCCTGAAGGTGGAGGAGTCGGATTGAATGTTTACTTGAGTAGTTTTGGGAATACGTTTTGGCTGGATAATGTTAGCTTTCCTTATACAGTGGACAATGACCTAAATGGATTGTTGTCTTCCAATGATCTCAATCCTGCTCAAGGATGGATACAATTCAGACCTTTTATTTATGTCGATCCGAGTGACCCTTTAAACAGCATTTGCATGATGGGGGAGCAAACGGATATCAATTTTTTATCTCCCGCCAATAGTAGCTGTGAGGAAGAATGTATTGTCGAAGATTTGATTCTCACAGGTCCCGATGAAATTTGTGAAGGAGAAACCACATCCGTAGATATACTACCGAATAGCTCCATACCTCAAAATGGAGGTTTCGGTATTCGGTTTTCGAATGGAGAGGACATCAACATTACCACACAAGGGGCGGGAATAACATTTCCATTTGAAATCGATAATGGCTTGTTTGAAAATCTTACAGGAGATGTCCTCGAGGGAGAGTTTATGATTACTTCTTTTATTTACGAAGACCCATTAAGCATTAATGTGCCTTGCTCAGAGTCGGACAACCCGGTCTTCGTAACATTTCTACCTGAAGATGACCCCGCTTGCACCCTTAGCATGAATGAATATATTGCTTCCGGAAGATGGAACCTCTTTCCAAATCCAGCATCTGATTCTTTTACGATAGAAATTGAGTCGAAGATTGCGAGTAATGCATCTTTTCAAATACTAGACATGCAGGGAAGAAAAATTAAAAACTTCAGCGAATCTTTGAATCCGGGGTTGTTTAGAATTCAGTTATCATTAAATGATGTATCTCCCGGTTTGTATCAAGTGGTGTTGAATATCTCAGGATCAACACAATCACAACTGCTTATGATCAAGTGAAATATAAAGTAGTGCGGTTCGCTACCTGTCTGTGAATACATCGATCTGTTATTCAATTTTAAAAAAATCATACCTCGGGACTTTTCGAGTTCAAATTGAGGCCAAGTCGCAGGGAGCCAAATCAGCTTTTACCAAATAAAATTGAATGAGACCGCCATAAGTTTTGTGCCGGTTTTTTTGTTTTTATTCTTCTTGAAAAAACTCAAGTGCACGTAAATCAATTACGTGCACATCGTCGTAGTAAAAATGCAGCATGTCGATATAGCTGAAGCCCAGCTCGGCCATCCGCATGGCTCCTTCTTGGCTTAAGCCGATGCCGTGACCAAAGCCCCTCCCTGTTATCAAAATGGAATCACCCTTTTGGGAAACATCGAAGAAAGTAGATTGGAGTTTCCAGTCCATCCGGATATCTTTCAAAGGAATCTCGAATTCGGGATCGATGAAAAAAATATCTCGACTGATTTGCTCATAGTCAGTTGCGAGCGCTGCAATGGCATCGTCGTGAATCGGTAGCTGAAATTTATCCCTTAAATAGTCGAGCCAAGCGGCCTTTGAAATGGTCCTTTCCCAGTTGTAATGGTCGCCATTCAGTGAAAACTCATCCTTTCGCGGACTGAGGTAAGGCAAGGCTCCCGTCCAAACCGACTCGCTGCTTACGGTTTCTCCGCCGCTGTTGGAGTGGAATGCTGCGGTAACGAGTTTCATTTCGCTATCCACTAATACCTTCCCTTCCGTTTGGCGCACCGCCTCGAGAATGGCCGGCTCCCAGCGGCACTTCCCGTGGTACACCTGGCTGTCCACCAAATCGTTCAGGTTAAAGCCTTTTGCCAAAAATTTGCGCCGGTTGCTCAACGCATAAGTCCGCGAGATGATGGCCTGTACTTTGTAAAACTCCAACTCCTTTTCCTTACCCGATTCGGCTTCAACCACACCCGCTACGTATTTTTCCAAATCAACTCGATTTATCAATCGCAACTCGTGCTTCAAAGGCTTTACGATCAGATGATCGTCGTAAACACGTTCATCTTTTTTGGGAGCCAGAACGTATATCCGGAAGAAGCCTTCCTCGGATAAACTCATCAGACGAACATCTTTAAAGAGTCCCAAAGTCTTACCGGGAAAAATCACTTTGACATGGCCATTTGACAAGGAAAAGCTCACCCGCTCACCCGCTCTGATTGTCGCCTTATTTTGGCCGTCGGCAATAACGGCGAAAGCTCCCACCTCAGGAATGACCTGAACGGCCGACGGATTGATCGGGTCGAGTATCCCGATATCAATCGACTCAAAGTCAGCTACCGCTTTTGAATTAAAAGAGACCAAAAGAAAAATGGCGAGCAAGGCTCCTCTCATAAAAACGAAAATAGTATGACACGAGGCTGATCTTCAATCAATCATTCAGACTTTTCAACATGAGTTCGGCAGTAAGCGCCGAAGCACCTTCTCCACCCAGTTTTTCATAAAGTTCCTCGTATTCGGAAAGCTGTTTGGTACGTGGCTCGCCATCTTTGGCGATCTTCGAAAATTCCACTTCGAGTTTCTTCAAATTTAATTCTCCCTGGATCAATTCTTTCACCACCTCTCGATCCATGATTAAGTTGACCAAAGAG
>Ga0102943_1001516_pt1 | contig 14347 bp, 9 predicted proteins | sample SalPonC_black_MG_FD_78174 | JGI IMG/M metagenome (GOLD analysis project Ga0102943, IMG submission 78174) | Salt pond soil microbial communities from South San Francisco under conditions of wetland restoration - Salt Pond MetaG... | ecosystem: Environmental > Aquatic > Marine > Intertidal zone >...
CAAGTTCAGTGTGTCCACGAGCGTTAATTGGCCGTCCGCTGCTACGCTGTGGGCGTGTATACTCCAGTTTTCCGTAGAAAAAAGGTATCCTTTATGATACGTAGTCCCCCAAGGGTAGCTATAGGGTAGATATTGGGTTTGACTTAAAGCCATTATAGTCCTCACCTATAAGGGGCGGCACCCCTAATAAATTCAAAAAACATCTATTAAATAGAATTAAGATATTAATAGATCATAATCTTATGTGCTTAGTCGTCAAATCTTGGTCACCGTACCATATCTTAAGTTCATCAATGATCAAAGAACTATTAAAAGCGGAGTATAACCTCTTATTAGCGGGACTTTCTGGCGAGGATGTTGGTGTGGTTATTATTTTGATCTCTCTAACAAAATTGTTCGGGTCACCTGCGTACATTTTATTTTCACCCAGGTTATACTGAACAAATGTCCATTTATCTATATCTATAATCTTATCTATAGACCTGTGAGTCACTTGCTCATTCTCAAAAATAAGATGCCCTTCTTGGTCTATATAAAAATTCCAATATTTTTTTTCACCTTTACTATCAGACTTAGCTATTATCATACTAGGTGTCGCTGTATCGGGATTTACTGCTATATAATTTGTCTTTGTTTTTGTGTCAGAATCTGTGCCGTCAGTAACTGTAAGAGACACTGTATAGAGGCCCGCAGATTCATAAGCGTATGAAAAAACTGAAGAGGTAGTATCATAAGTAACTCCGTCTCCAAAATCCCAGGAACGAGAAGTAATACCTGGACCCGTAGAAGTGTCTGTAAAAATAACAGAAAAAGGGGCAGTACTTACCCGAGACGATGCACTAAAATCTGCTGAAACGGCCATCTATAACTCCTATCAGGGACTTGGTATCGTTACTAATTTATACACATAATTATTACCAGAAGAGTTAAAAGCTGTCATTTTTACTATGTAATCTCCTGGAGCCGGGAACTCATGTATTGGGTTAAAAGCCGTAGATGTTGTTCCATCCCCAAAGTCCCACTCCCATCTATCAGGAAAAAACAAAGAGCTATCTTTTAATCTATAACTAAAAGTAGCTGCAGAATCTACCTCTACTGTGAAGTCAGGAATAGGTGCTTGGTTAATTTTTACCCACGCTGATATAGTTCCTCCGGTAAACCCTTGTGTGCCTGTTACGTTTGCACCGATACCGAATGGGTAGTAGACTGCGCCAGACTCACCAAAAGGTAAAAACATATTCCTCTTATACGCGGAGTATCCTCCACCATACACATTCTTATGGGCGCTATCTACAACACCCTCCTGCTTGATAAAGTACGAGTTCCCCCCGCTAATACCCCAATAAGAGTCTCTCTCATAGATAGAGTAGTCTGTGACCTTTATGCTGTCGGACTTAAATTTATAGTACAGCTGCAGACTTAGATCGGGGTAGTACCCTGTAGTTCCCTTAGGACCTGAGGAACCTATAATACCGGAGCCGGTTATACCCTGGACCCCTGTTATGCCCTGACACCCCTCAGACCCCGTGGACCCTTTAGGTCCTGTAGTACCCTGCGGACCTGTTAAACCTAGAAGGCTGACGGGCCCTGTAATACCCTTCGATAAAGAATCTGAGATGGAAAAAGTGGACATTTGAGAAATCTCATTCACATGGTCCACTACGTAAGATTTTGATTCCTGCCTTAGTACAAACTGAGCTATAGGAATAAGATTTACTTTTACATCAGAGCTTACTTTACTAACATATTTATCATAAACACCTATGTTGTCAAAGATAAATTGTACGGGCTTTAGCTGATAATACACATTAACTACTGCATACTTATTTTTATCCTGAGGTAAGCTAAAGAACCTATTCCCAGAAATTGGTATGATAAGATTATTAATGTGTATAAGTCTATTATTATAAATAACGGTCCCCAGATTAGCTATATATAGAGTACCGTTATTTGTTTCTTTTTTAATAATACTATTATTATTAGTTATTTTCATTTCCATCTAATTTTACATCCTAACAATTGGTTTGTTAGTGAGGCGATAAACATTTATTGCTGTGTCGGCCTCTTCAAAGTACCCTGTTCTATACTCTTCGTTGTTATCGTTAAAATACCCTGTCCTGTTCTCAGGCCTAGCTTTGTATACTTTAGACATAATTATAAGAACTAACTCTCCACGCTGGAAAGGCTTAAGTATATCAGAGCGAACTCTGCCTAACATAGGCACAAATACTTTTCTAGGAGTGCTTATACTAAGCGACTCTGATTCAAACACCACATCCTTTGAAGAGGCCGTATAAAAGCTTCTACCTAGCGCATCTCCTATGTTATTTGGAGATGAAAACGTTATGTCTCCTCCGTAGTTATTAGAAATAAGAGCAGGTAGCTTAATAAAGCCTGTATCCACGGAAAAGTTCACTAGATTAATATCATCTATATTTGAGAAAATATTATCACTTAAGAACTGAGAGCTATTTACAGCTATATGCTCTATAGGATTTTCATAAGGTTCAGGCACTATAGAGCTGCTACTACCAGTACCTAAATTAGAAACGTACACAAAATCTGTCCCCTTCATAATTTCTACAGTCAAACTATCGGGTAAATCGCTGATAGTTTGGTAAGGCACAAACTTATAAAACACATTTGCTGTTGCATTCGTAGTGTCGTCCAATGCGGGCAAACTAAACTGTTTGACTAGTAGAGGAACATATGCTGTTCCTCTTCTTAAAGAAACTCTTGTGTCTATATTAAGTGTAGCAGTAGAAGTACCTAGACCGGTAACAGACGAAATAGGGACAGCCGCATAATAATCCATTCCCGTGTCTGCTTTATAATACATATACATTTGTCTTTCTTTTTCTCTTGTCGGGAAAGAACTAATACCCAAAACAAGCGCGTTTTCCAGTTCTTCTGCTCCTGCATTCGGGCTATTCAGGTTTATATCAATAGTATTTGTTGTGTCGTTTACTCCTAGTGAGCTAAGCTGCGCTGTTACCGGATACATGATACATTTATAAAAACCACCCACTCCCTTAGAAGTAACGTTGTAGTTAGATGTATACGCAGTGCGGTATGCTCCAGTAGTCTGTCCTTTATTACTAACAGTAACCCCAAACTCAGTCTGTGGGTTTACTATCTGGTCAAAGGTAACAACTTCTAGAGTAACTTCTATAACACTACCAGCGGGTATAATATAAGCATCATCAAGATATATTATAAGGTTACTATTATCCAAGGAAGAGTCAGCTAACTGCTCTACATCTCTGACTGTTTCATATTCAGAAAAGCTAGTAGATATCCTATATTGAGAGCCGTTCACATTTCTTACGTCCCTTACAGCGTACACGCTATATTCGTTTATGTTTTTAGGGACCCTCAAAATTTTTGAAGCGCTATCTACAGTAGTAAAATAATGATACTCTACAAGAGACCCTCGAAATTGTTGCCCTCTAAACCTATCAACAGACCTTATATAATCCCTGTTTGTTTCGTTATTAATTCCAGCATCGTCATAAATACCTAACTCATCGTCATTTCTCGTATCGACTGCCGAGCGTATAACAGTATAATCTTTATAACCTGAAACTCTTTCTGTAAGCTCTTCTATTCTCTCGCTAATAGTATTTTTATTAATACCCCGGTAGTATATAGTGTTAGACACATCATCAGGCACATAAGTTACGCCTAGAGGTATCTTAGGAACTCTCTTAAGTCCTGCACCGCTATAGTCTAAGTAGGTTGCGTTCAGCCTGTAAGACACATCTTCAGTCCCGCCTGTAGGGACATAATTAGCGTCTATAATAAAGCTCACTTCGTTGGTTCCTAACCCTTCGTACGTACCGTCAATGTCCTCTATAACTGTTTCTACGCCGTCTACAGTTCTTATAGCAACCGCGCTGTAAAAAGCGGGGTCATTGTGGAACAACGATTTTTGCAAAGGACCGAAAGTAAGTTCAGTCTCTGTTGGCGCTGGGTCAGCCGGTACATCTCTTGTTGCCTCTACAAGGCTGGCTTGAGAGGATATAGTCCCGTTAAGTAAATTTCCTACGTCTGTAGTACCTGTGTAAGTATCCAAGGTAAGCACAGAGGTACCGTATTGATTACCTCTCTCGTCTCTATTAGAAAGGTTAGTGTATAAAGAGTTAGATAAAAGGTTATCAAAACTTTTTTCCAATAAATGACTGTAAGAGTTTATGTTAATCTTTCTCCTGATATCTACTACATCTCTATCTCTTATCTCTTCATAAGTCTGGAGGTCAGGGCGTATAGCACCTAAGCTAGGGTAAGTGGAACCGTTTATGTTTGAGTCAGGGTCAAATGGCGATGAGTTTCTTCTTGTAATAAAGAACATAGGAACAGCCCAAGTATAACCATCCACCGTATTTCTACAACGGGCTCTCCATAACCCATAATCTCCGTTCTCAGACCCCATATTTTTGTATGCGTAGTTACCAGCCAAACTCTCATCCGCGTTAGGCCCTAAGCTGTAGAGAAAGGCGGATCCTAACCCAGATTCTGGATAATTAAAAGGATCTACGCCGTCTATGGATCTTACCCTATACTGTATTTGTACTCTCTTAGTAGTCTCCACACCAACTTGAGGGTTTATTATATTATCGATAAGATATTCTGTAGACTCAGACTCTATGTTACCTTCAGGAAATATTCTTCCTGTACTGCTTAGAGCAAGGTCCGTAGACTGTATCTTAAAAGTATTCGATCCAGTTTCTGGTGAGTAATCTACAATAGTACCTTCAGTGGCGGAAAACCATCCAAGGTTATTTTCTAGAAAATATCCGCTTAGGAAGTCGAAGCCATACTGCTTAGTAAGAACTTCCCACTTAGCTCCGCTATTGTCAGAATTAAGAAGTATTCCGTTACTACCCACGATCCATGCTTTATCTTCTATAGAAAAACTCAAGTTGGCTGGGTTTGTGTTAGTAAAAGAACCAGAGGTAGGCCTAATATCTGAAGGAGTTGAAACAGGGACATACCCTATAGTAGCCTGGAATACCCTGATCTTCTGACGAGAACTATTAGGAAGATTAACATCTTCTTTTTTATAAGGGCTTATAATATTATTTATAGCATTCCTTAGCTCTTCAGCATTAGAGTAATTGTTTAGGGATAAAACATTACGATAGCTTTGGCCGTCAAGGGTTCCTGTATACTCAAGCACTAAAGAGCCAGGATATGCCGTAGGAGATATCTGATACCTAAAATTTCTGAAGTAGTCCTTAGAATTATCGTAGACGTCAACAGTAAATTGGATAGGAAACTCTTTTTTAATAATTACTTTATTAAGCTTATTAGTATTATTTACATATATATCGTTTACGGACTTGTAGGAATTATTGTCAAATACTCTTGAAGAGATATTCACCCAAGAAGAGCCCCCATCTGTAGACTTGTAGATAAGTCCGTTATCTCCTACCAAAAGACCGTCATTAGCGTTATAGAAAGCTACAGAATTAAAGTTTGTAGTTGTAGTAAGAGAGGTCTCAGAATCAGTAACCGTAATTTTCCTCCACGACAAGCCTCCGTCAGTGGTTTTTATCACGGCCCCGCCATCTCCAACAGCCCATCCTACAAAAGCGTCATAAAAGTACACACTATTAAGATTTGCAGTAACCCCTCCTACGTTAGTAACAACACTAAACGTGCTTCCGTCTATAGAAAGGAGAACCATACCGTCACCACCAACCGCGCATATTCTATCAGTATCAATTATATGTATATCGTTTAAGTTAGAGTTAACACTATTAAAGATAATATTCCAAGAGCTTCCGCCGTTTGCCGTTTTTATTATGTTACCTTTATCTCCTACTACATAACCTAGGTCTCTATTCTGAAACTTTACAGCGTTAAAATTAGTGTCTACTGGCTTTTCTTGGGAGTTCCAAGTATCCCCCCCATCTGAGGTATGTAATAAGATACCGGTCTGCCCTACGGCCCAACCTATGTTCTCGTTATACATATAGATATCTTTAATATCACCTACTTTTGTTATTGAGTCTGGTTTATTTATTCTATCGTTTTCACCTGAGGATATTAAAGACCTCCACACCTCCAGAAAAACTCCATCAACTCTAGAACCAGATCGTAAGTCATTTTGAGACAGGTCTATCTTGTTTACATGATTAAGGGCCGTTTTTGTGTTCGTAACATAAATAGGCCACCCGTTAACTAAGGCTACCTCAGGTTTTGACCCTGTAGGGCTTTGAGTATAGAAAGAATTTTTTAGCGTAGGCGAGGTGTAGTAAGGTCTGTAGCTTAACCAACCCGACGGCAGATGCCCTGTAGACTTCTGATTAAGTATCTCTTGAAGCTCTTGAGCTAGGTTAAGCTCACTATCTAAGATAGGTTTACCTTCCTGAAAGACTACTTTATCAAAGTTGTAACCCAGACCTTCATAAACACTGGAAACGTCTTCACCTAAATTCTTTGCCATTTTTATAATCCTCTTTTAACAACTTTCCTGTCTATTATCTCAATACCTTCTAAGCTATTGCTATCTACCCTTAGGTATTCTATCTGCTCCACATCAATGTCTTGTACTATGTTTTCGTTATTACCATAATAAACATAATAAGAAGCAGCGTAATTCTTAGTGTGTGGAGGCCTACCGTCTGTAGTGCTTATAACGAGTCTACCGTCAGACTGCATATATGCTTGCCCGGAACCGCTGCTTACTTGAGAAGCATCCTCTACAAGAGTTAATCCTATATTATCTTCATAGACTGTCCTAAAAAGATTTTCTGGACCTCCGTTTTCCTGAGTCCTATACGAAAGGACAGGATTTATGGTTCTGTACGATATTATACCAAGGCTGCTAGACTGATTAAACACTTCAAAAGACAAACGCCCGAGGTCATCGTAAGATATAAAAGAACCATTCCTTTTCATCATTTTTATCATAGGAACGACCACGTCTCTTACGCCCGACACACTATTTACCGTACTTAAGACAGTACCCTGAGTTAATCCTTCACCAGTTTTTAAGTTACTGATAACATTAGCTAAAGTTGTTTGTATTTTTGACTTTAACCTAGAGACATTAACTCCAGGTTCTCTTATTACCTGCATACCCAAATCAATATAGTTACCTATAGCAGTCTTAATGGCCACATCAGCACAGGCGTGCCTTGTGCTTTCTATTTCGTTCGCCACGAGGCCTACTAAGCTATTGTATGTGTATGTGACAAAAAAATTCTGAGAGGCAGTGTAATCCACGGCAACCCTTCCTCCCTGCCTAACCATACTTCCCGTCTTTAAAGAAAGAGTAGTATCTTTGGTTTGGTTGCCTATAGAAACCGTATAATCAACATCTTTTCTATACACAATACTACTATCATCCAGGTCATAGACCTTAATGCTAGAGATTTCTACACCTTTATTGTTTAGCGCGGTTTCTACATTAAAAAACAAGTCGTGCTGTTCATCAGTTATGGTAATAAATTCATCGAAGTCATTAGTACTATCAAATAAAAACTCTACTCCATCTTGAGATATATTTGAAAATCCGTTCAATAGTGGGTCCTCTTTTTTAATAATCCTGTAAAAACTTTCATCGATTACGTTGCTCTGAGAGTCTACGATAGAAACAATACTTTCTACAGGCTGGTTGCTCAAAACTAATAAGTTTGAACTTCTATATTTATAGTTCACGGTTATAACATCGAAGGAAGACATCCCAATGTCGTTGTTAATCTGAGTATTACTCAATACTATAGTGTCATTCTCCCCTACAATACTGAGATTTGTTAAATCATAATCTTTTCCCTTAGTTACGTTTCTTACGCTAGATACGAAAACAATAGGAGAGGATGAGGATACTTTAGGGTTACGGCACCTCAATCTAAAGTCTGCAGCATTTGTAACATCAAATCTTTCTGATATCTTAGAGCCTGTACTATCAGACGGGAATTCATAACTGAAAGAAACTTGGTCTGTAGATTGAGACCTTCGATCTCCTTTTATGTATATGTCTACTTTACCGCCTAAGTGCTTCATAGACCGGATATCGTAATCTCTCTGCATAAGAGGGTCATCGGACTTCTCTACTCTTACTTCAGATATACCTGGAACAGACAGCGCCGCTGCCGAATACCCGCCTTCAGTTCCGCTATCGTAGGAGATATACCCTAACTTTATCCTGTTAGCAAGGTTTCTATTGCTCTCCCGGTCCTCACCAAAATTTGTAGGAGAGTTATTAGTAACTTCAAGTATAGGGCTTACGCCGTTTATAATGGTTATAGAGCCTGCCGGTACGTTTCCTCTAGCCCCGGAAAAACTGGCCTCTATGTCTACGTCTAATTCATACCTTTTTAACCTAGCGTTATAATAAAAATTCTTATTATCAGCCTCAATTATAGAAGTACCTACTACTTTAAAATTTACGGCATTCCTACCTGTTTCAGGGTCTGACGGAGCTGTTAATATGGTGCCGTTCGGGATTAGGATATCATCAGAAAAGTTAACCGTAGTAAACAACGTAACAGACCCTATAGACCTTACAGAACCTTTTCTCTTTATATTATAATTGCCTGCTATTTTATCGAATTGCTGGTCTATAAAAAGCTGGAAGTTAGTAGCACTGGTAAAACCTAGGGCGTCTGCAAGTCTAAACTTAGCCAAATTAGTCTGTAGGGAGTCGCTTATACCGTCTCCGTCAGCATCATCAAAAGCTATAAGAGAGTCAATAGATAAAGCTTTAAATACAAAGTCTTGCACGGCATAAAACTTCTCAAACTCTAAAGATATCGGGTCTAAAGTATCTCTTATAACGGACCCGCTAATAACATTTACTAACTCATTGTTTGTAATGAGTCTTCTATTTATAGATGTTATAACATCGTTCTGAGTTCTATCAGGTAGGCCTGAGTAGTCTACAACGTACTCTAAAAACTTTCCTTCAAGCTCTATAGAGTAGTTACTCTCTTTTACCTGACTCAAAGTGCTATCATAAACGACGAAAGTAGCTATTATATAGAAACTTGTGTCCGGGTCAATGCTTACACCGTCACTTAAAAATATATTTTCTATCTTACCTTCCTGGACCATTACACTTAAAACTGTAGGATTAATAGTGTATGTGTAGTAAGTTACAGTTTTCTGTCTAGTTTCAGTAGTAGTCACTGACAAATTATCTAAATCGTTCTCATAAGAATTAACAGCTAAAACTTTCTCTACGTTTTCAGAGGTATCCGTTGTGTTGACGTAAGAATTATTAATAAGTTGGTAGCCTTCATCACCTCCGCCTGCTGTCAAAGACAAATAAAAATTTGTGCCTACAAAATCAGAGTTAGAGCCTAGATTAACAGCACTAGAAGGAACTAGAACCTTAATGCTATTCTCGGTTCTTTTTATAGAGACTCCGGTCGGGGTGTCTACAGAACCCTCGATTTCATTCTCAGAGATAATATCAAACACAACAGTAGAAACGGAGCTCTCTGTTACTGTGTAGCTGATTCCGTTAGATAACCTTCTCCTCTCTACTGTTTTGAACTCGACAGTTACGATATCGTCCTCTTGGAGGGAGATGACTCCACTCGTGTCAAAAAACCAAGGAACTACATCAATATTTGAGTTAGTCTCACCTATAGTAACACCGTTATTAGAGTATGGTGTATATGAAGAAGTTACTCCGTTTCTTAGAACTTTGTATCTTTGTTCTACGGTAAGAACTACTTTTCCATCCAGTATATCACTAATAACCGCAGGCACATCGCCCTGGATTACCTGAGAAAGAGATTCTGAAAAATATTTATTATTGGTCTCAGACCAATTTGTAATCGGGTATAATATTCTAGGAGAAGAAGCCATTAATACGCCACTCTTTCTCTAAGTTGTCCAAACTCCAATAACTGCTCAAATTGTAGCACATTACCCGCTCTAGAAGTAAACGTAACTACAGCCTCTAAAATAGTAGGGTCTTCATCTTTTCTGTTTAGATCTACACCTAATAACTCATTGAATATTTCACCGTCGTTTACCAGTCTTCCTGTGTTTATAAGCTGCGACTGTATGTCCTTTAGCTTATCTATAGCAGAAGTTATTTGATTGCTTAGCTCTAACCTTAATGTGTCTATGTCGTTTATTTTAGCACCGAGCAACCCGTGTATATCTGTCCCCATCCATCCGTGAAAAATATTACTATCAATCTTAGTAACTATATACTTCTCAACTGTTTGGAGGAGCTGGAACTCTTTCTCTACAGTAACCACATCCCCGTTAGTATCGTATTTTATATCGTCTAAAACAGCTCCCCCCAGGCACTTAGGACAAGAGGTTCGTAACGTTTGATACCTTACCTCTATCAAAGGCTCATAAGATCTTTCTTTTTTAACTAGCCATATATACTTTTCGGTCTCTGTAGGGTCTAAGCTATTTTTGCGTGTTCTCACTTGAAACTGAGAGTCATCCAACCGGGTACCGTTAATACGAACCGACACCGAGCTCCCCGAGGCTATAAAACAAGTAGTAGTAATACTCTTATAGTCCGCTACAGAGAGCGAGGCAGTTTCCCAATTTATCTGATGATCGCAAGTATTTTGTATTTTAAAATCAATAGACATATCAAGGCAACAATAATTAATAGATAATTAGTAGGCTTCTTCGTTTTTATCCTTAAGAATTTTTCTAACGGTATCTGCGATAGTGTCCTTTTTTAAAACAAACACACCATTTCCAAGGTCTAGCACATCTTTATATTTAGTAAATTTACCCTGTACTTTTACTGGAGTCCCGTCCACTGCTACCTCGTCGCAAAAGGGTAAATCGCCCCCAAACTTAGCGCGAATAATTTCTCTCCAATACCCTTCTAGGTCCTCGGAAAAGCTTTTGGGAGTAACAGGGCTTCTATTTAGCTCTCCCATTTTTTTCAAAAATTTTACAACAGCCGGGGACTCCTGGTTAAGGTCTATATCTGCTAAAGACCCTGTATCTAAAACGTTCTCTATCTTACTAAAAACAGTACTTATCTCTTCTTTAACTTTTTGACTATGAGACGTTAAAAGTTGCTGTTTCTGCTCTATCGTTATGTTTTTATCCATAACAGTAGTGTATACTTCAGGATCATCTAAGGCTGTGTCTACTCTTTCCTTTAGTCTTTTAGCCTTTTTATCTTTTATGATACCATACCCTAAATAACTATTCAGAACTCTTTTAGCCTCTAACACTGCTTCTATAAGAACATTTTTAAAGCCCTCTAAGAGAGTTAATATATTATCTACACTATTACTCTTCGCCAAAACTGAAAATCTTTTTGGTAGCAAAGTATCTATAAAAAATTTATAGTCAGAAGCTCCAGGATATATTTTTTGCCTTTCGACCACTGCCTCATCCTCAGCTTCTATATAACTTCTTAATTTTCTAGATATTCTTCTTCTCAAACTAGTGTAGCTTAGAGAGGAATTGTTTATAAGCCTTCTATAAAAAGACACGTCTTCGCTGGTTTGAAGGTCTTTAGGTATCTTTTTAATAATATTCGATAAGCGATTTGTCCTGCTAATCAGAACTTGCAGATCCTTAAGAATATCTCTAAGTTCATAGTAGTATGTGTTTGCTGTTGCCATAGATAACCCTTAAATATAGTTTTCCCTGTTTTCTATACGCTCTATCCTTTTAATCATCTGCATTTTTAGGCTGTATTTTTTCTTCATCTCATTTTGATACCAGTCCACTTTTCTGCCTATAGGCCCTAAAATATCATTCATCTCTTCTAACGCTATAGACAAGGGCATAAAGGTTGGATTAGGAACCATAACATTGCTCCTATCTACATAGTTTGTACCGTCTTTAGCGTCAGGGTCATAAAAAGAATTAATTTGAGGGTAAGCCATAACAGACTCAGGCTCCACACCCTCTTCTATAAGGCTATTATCTACTAAAAAATTAGAGTATTCCTCTGTGAGCCTTTCTAGTTCTTTCTCGTATAAGGATACTTGATTTCTTAATTGCTCTAGCTCATACTCTCTTACTGTGGAGGTCTCTTGGACAACCTTATAGGTCTCATCTAAAGGGACCCTATTATCCTTTTCATTAACGTCTACGGGCCTAATAAAAGCCATAACTTACTCCTCTAAGCCTAAAAGCTGTCTGTAAGTTTTTAAAGATGTCTGGAACTTTTCTAGTTGTTTTTTATAAGAATCCTTTTGCTCCTCAGAGACAAATACCTGTGAAAGCTCTGAATCAAACTCAGGGAAACCATACACAATACCCACTCCCGCAAAAATACCTTCTAAGCCTTCTATACTCGCGCCCGCTTCTTGATCCTCTTCTGAAGACGCCAATAAGTTTCTAACTTCTTGTTCATTAAATACAGCGGAATTAAAACGATCTACAAAATTTTGCATACCTCCACTTTCAGGCGGTATATTAAGGAGTAGTACACTACCTTGCAGCCTGTACTGCAATATTCTATCTACTAGGTCTACTACAGTTCGCATAATATCTAATAACTTTTGTATTTTCTTTTTTAAAAAATCTATGTAATCGGTAAGGGCGTCTCCCGCAGAATCTAAACCCCCGGCAACTGCCTCAGAAAAGTTATCCAGTAGTTGAAAGACACTACCCATCTCTACAGGCAAAATATCTCTAACGGTAAGATTTATCCACTCCCCTCCCAATTTAGAGGTATCAACCGGATTACCGTCCACATCAAAAATATTATTTCTTTTTAGCTCGCTTATAGGTATGCAGCCTCTTGGAACTGCGCTGACTCTAACAGAGCCCATAGGACTCTCCACAGATCTTAAAAACTCATAGGCGTCCAAAAAGTCAAAGCCAGCAGTGCTAAAGATCTGATAGTTGTACTTTTGCTCTGCTTCTACTTCAAAGTCTATATATTTATACTTATACTTAAGAGGGAAGTAGCTTACTTCGTAAGGATCTCCGCTATTAAAGTCTTCGTCGCTATAGACGTATCTTTCTACTTGCTTGTTGTTTTCTACAACTATCTTTTTAAGGCCTTCCTTATTTTTACACCTATATAGCTTAAAACCGCTTATAGATAAAGTGTCGCCGGGATGCTCCCAGGTTACCTGCACCCCAAGTTTTTTTGTTCCGTCCGAGTCTTTAAAGTATCCAGGCTTACAAGCTACGTTTACTGGCGGAGGCGGAAGAGGGTTTTTAAACCCAAAAAATTTAGCAAGTATTTCTAAGTTCTTTATAAAGTTAGCTAGCAGCGAGGGGTCGTTCACACCTGCGCCTGTAGCAAAAACAAAACCCCCTACGGTATCTTGAGGACCAAACTTAGGAGCTGTAGGGTCGTTCTTATTTAGGCACGAGGCAGTAAACTGCGCCTTGAATTCCCCGATTCCGGCATTTATAGGTAGCACATAGCCTGGCTTTCTTTTATCAAAATCCGGTATGATCGGGTTTACGTATAACCCAGTAGAGATCAACGACTCTATAAATCCTTGTATTCCCTTTATAACCTGCTTTATAACAACTTTTAAAAGCCTACTCAGAGATAAAAGGTCACTATTAAAGAGCCTCAGCACTTTAAGAATAACCACCAATACATTTATTACCTTGTCAGATTTTTCTAAAAGCTTCTCATTAAATTGCGCCAATTTTTTTATTTGGGATAGGTCTAAATTTATAGAAAATTGTGTCCAGGCATCTTCCCCTTCTTCTACTGCGGATATCTTCTCATTCTGTTCGATAGGCTCTAGCTGACCTAGCAGGTCTATGTTAACACCACTCTCCAAAGGAGGCAGCCCTGTAGGTTCTGGATCAGTGTCTAAGATAGGAACAACGTACTCAGACTTAGTCCTAGTTTTCGGTCTTTTTCCCATAATTAACCTTTTTACCTGTCTTCTTCTCGAAGTCCTTTATTTCTTCCTTTACGGCTTTATTCAAATAATAGAATAAAGGACCAAATATTTTTTCAACAAAGACAGGTTTTACATGTTTAGTATCCACAGTTTTCCATGAAAGAGGTTTTATAGATCCTGAGGCAGCTGGTCCGCATCCTCCTCGTCTTCCTCTATCCTCTTCAGATAGTCTCTCACCTTCTGATCGCATCCTATCTCCCTATGTAATTTTAAATATAACCACAAATACTTATTATTTATTATCTGCTCATCATTTATGCTAGTCTTTATCTCGTTAAATCTTGTATTCTTTATGTACCCTAAGAATTTATCTATGTGCAGAGCTATAGTATTACCATCAGCCACGCCTGTTCTACCATAAAAATCATTATAGTAATTTATGTTGTTGTACCAATCGTCAACAAAATTACCAGAGCCGTCCTTCCAAGGCTTTCCTAATCTTTGCTTTACTCTGCTTAGCTCTGTAAATAGGTTGTAGTCAGATATTTGATAGAAATTAAAATCTC
>Ga0102943_1001517_pt1 | contig 14341 bp, 15 predicted proteins | sample SalPonC_black_MG_FD_78174 | JGI IMG/M metagenome (GOLD analysis project Ga0102943, IMG submission 78174) | Salt pond soil microbial communities from South San Francisco under conditions of wetland restoration - Salt Pond MetaG... | ecosystem: Environmental > Aquatic > Marine > Intertidal zone >...
AAACTATTCTGTTCCCTCACCCCATATTCTAACACTACACCTGATAGTGGTATGTGATGATTAACGTCTTCTCCAAAGATGTATTCGTTACTGGAAAAGCCACTCATATAGATTATGCTATCAGCGCTTCTATTAGACTCAAGTTGCGTAATTATGTTATTAATGTACGTTTCATTGCCAAAAGTGGCGATTTTACACTCATAAACATCAGCATTAGCACCTCTATCCACTGAGTACCAATTACCATTATTGACTTGAAACCATTCCATATCGTAACTAGTATTAACCTGAAAGCCAGGATTTATTCTATATTCGAACTCGGTAATGCTACTTCCATATATTTTCATCGGATTATATTCCCTGTACGATTGGTGTTAATTCACCTCTGTATGACAACTCTTCTAGTTGATCACGTAGAAGTTGTAGCTTCTCATTCTGGTTCTCTGAGATAGCTGCTATAGTCTCTCTGTCGGCACTTCCATTGATTGTCACACTCATATCAGCAGTTACGGTAGCTCCACCCATACCTCCTTGTTTAGCCATCTCGAATAGGTTAGCTTGTTGCTGCCTGGTTAGTATCATTTCACCGCCATTAGCTCTGACAACATTCTGATCACCAACACTAGGACCTTCTACTATACCACCTTGAGCAAACTTACTCATTTGAGAAGCTATAAGACCGACTTGTACAGCACCCATAGTACCCATTATAGCGGCCATTGCTATACCTAGAGGTGGTGGACTCATCGTTAAAGCATTAGCTATACCTAGAGCTGTTGAGGCTACAGCCTGAACCAATTGTATTCCTAGTTGCTTTCTAGCTGCTTCTGCTTGAGCTTTCTTTTGTTCTTCCAGAAGCTTTTCTTCACGCTTAGCTTTTTCTTCTTCTAGCTTAGCTAAGTCTCGTTCATAGAATCGTCTATTACGTCTAGAGCCTTTGAGTTTATTCTTTTCAGTATTATACCAATCATCAAGCCCTTCTTCACGTTCTTTGAGCTTTTCCATCGATCGTTCAGACGATGTAGCAGCAACTTCAGCCATTGTATTGAAAACGCTATTAGTTAGCTCTGATGTAGCAGCGATTAATTCACCAAAAGCCTCTGAACCTTCACCACCGAATAGAACATTCTGAAAAGCACCATTAGGAAACTGTTCCTTAAGCGTTAGTATATTCTCACCCATAGACTCTACATTAGAGCCTAGGAATTCATTTAAAGTACTCAGAGCACTTATAGCCTTATATACACCTAGTGCTTGCTCAACATCTGGAGAGAGGCTTGATAGGCTGTTCTTAATAACACCTACAGTGTCTCCCATGGTCGAGTTAAGGATAGACATACTTTCAGCAACAGAAGCATTAGCAGCATTTACTCTTTTTCTAATCTCTTCATTATGCGTATCGGTTATGTCTTGTTCTATCTCGGCTAGTTTATCCTCTTTGATTTGATGTAGCTCTATTACTCTATCAGTGTATTCTTGCTCAGTAATTAGACCTCTATCACGAAGTACTTTAGTAGTATCAATTATATTGAAGAATTCATCATTAATTTCTGCTATCTTATCTCTAAATGTCTCTGCTGCTTCTGGTTTAAAAGCTTCAACCATCTCGTTGAGCCTATCAATGGGGGCATCCCTTATAGTCTTACCTAAGTCCTTAATTATATTAGTATTTTCTTCAAATTGACTTGCCAGTAATTCTGCCTGACCCTCTTGTAGTTTCCCTTGTGATACTAATGACTCAATCAGATCACCTTGCCTTTTGATAGCATCGATTAGAGTATCAACATAACTTTCAGTACCTTCATTTAGTAGATCAATGTTCCATAATAGACCCTTCATGTCTCTAGCTCCACTTACGCTAAAATCATTAAGGACCTTACTTAGAGCATTGGCTTTTTTTTCGAAACTGCCTAGACCTGTAACTGCGCTCAGAAACAACTTAGTCTGAAGTTGTATATAACTTTCAGTGTTGCGTTCCACCTTCTCCAGGCTAGTGAGGTGTTTCTCTATACTCTCGCTGGCGTCATTAGTAGTTGAAATTATGGTTGTGTAAAACTTAGAAACTGTATCTAGTAGATCCAAAAACTTATTAGATACATCTCTTATAGTTTTGTCCAGCGCATCTAGGCTAGTGTTCAGATTTTTAATCGAGTCTAGATCTAGCGATATCTTTTTAGTTGGTTTAGGAGTTGGTTGTGTTCCTGTGGCGCTAATAGCTACATCTAGGGGTTCCTGTGTTAAATCTTTGAGGTCCTTGTAACTATCCTTCATCTTAGCAAAGTTTACATGGAAGCTCTCTCGTGCGTTTAGTAAGTTATCTTCGGTCTTAGCTACTGCTTCATCTGAAACAAAGGGTTTAACTATAGCTAGATTTGTGAATTTTTGGTCTATCTCGGCTAGTGTTAGAACTAGAGAGCTTGCCCAGGCTTTAATACTTCTAGTACCAACTTCTAGTGATTTAACGAATATTGAGAAACCTCTGATAATGGAAGGTATAGCAGTATTAGCTACCCATATAAACGTGTCACCAAGGAAAGATAACGCCGAAGCAAAGAAATCGACAACACCTACATCATCAAGAGATCTCCAAAAATCACTATAAGCATCAACCAGTTTACCTACCTCAGTTATAACCTTACCTACAGCAGGCACTAGACTATCAAATATGGCTATAGAAGCATTTACTGCCCTAGCTATGACTGGTCGTATGCTATTAAAGCTGTCACCTAAAGAATCTGTTAAACTTGATATAGAAGGTCTAAGCTTATCGAAAGTATCAGAAACTTTCTTAATAACAGACTCAACTATGGGTATAAGTTTTTGGATAGCATTAGTTGCTAAGTTTATACCGTTAGTGAACATCGGCATCATTGGTTCGGCCAATGTCATCATTAAGCCTTTAAACGACGCACCTAGTATAACTTGAGCTTTCCTATTCTCTTCACTGAGAGCTATCATTCTTTCGCTTACTACAGCGTACTTTAAGCCTTGCTCGTATAGTTCAGCAAGCTCTCGTTTATTCATGTTGAATACGCCAGTAAGCTTAGCAGCAGCACCACTTAGAAGCTCATCAGCCAATGCTGCTCTTCTACCCTCATCGCTTAACTCAGCTAGCCTAGGAATAACTTCATCTAGTGTCTGTGCTGATGTTTTGAGAGTACCATCTGTGTTAAATATACTTATACCGAGAGCTTTGAATGCTTCCATAGTGTCTTCGCTACCAGTAGAAGCATCGTATAGCTTACCGTTGAGGTTCTCCATAGCGTCTTTGAAAGCATCCACCTCAGTACCAGCAACTTTAGCCACATGACTAAGCTGTTGGTATCGCTGATTGCTGATATTCATCTCTTTGGCTTGAACAGCTATTGCTGAGGCAGCCTGTTGTTGAGACTTTATAAAGGCTCCTAGACCAGCAGTTAATACTCCTATTCCCGCAGCAGCGGCAGTAGCAGCAGTAGCAATAGTAGCTACAGCAGTGGCAGCAGTTCTAGAAGAAGCAGCAATAGACCTACCCATACCACCAAATCTGTTGGTAGTTTCATTACTTATTCTATTAAAGGTTCTAGATACGTCTCTATCAACGCTATTAAGACCTCGTCTGGTATTATTCTCAACCTCTACCTGATATTCTATTCGTCTAGGCATTATTTGTCCTTGTAGTGTATATTACGCATAGTACTTAATGCGCTATCAGTACTTCTAGCCTTACTATTCTTTTGCTTTTTCTCGTACTTTTCTTGGGTAAGCTTATTATATTCGGTAGTATAGACTTTAGTACATTCCCAGAATCTGTCACTAACCTTCCAGTATGGAGGAGCTATATTATAGGTCTGATAGTAGCAATGTTCGTCATACCACTCCATAACCTGTCTTGGTATAAATTTGATAGGACAGGTGTAGAAGTCTCCTAATTCATGTTTAATAGGTATAACTAAGTCTTCATGACATCCAAATTGTTGTTTCATGCCATCGTCACAATTAGAGCAATTCCAATCAATTTCACCTATATGAATGTTAGCTAGAAGCTTTAACCCAAGTATTATTTCATTTTCCAGCATATTGTCCCCTTTATAGGATTATGCTGGCTGGATTTTACACTTATAGTACGTATTCTTTGGGTAGATGTGCCGTTAGGGCTTTAGCCCTTGAGGCATTGGTACAGTAAGCGTCTCCCAAGATAAAACACTATGTATTAAATCTAAAGAGAACGTCTATGGGTAAGAATTGATTATTAGAGTTTGTGTATGTAGATGTAATAAAGCTGTTAAAACTTCTATGCCTATGAACTATTATTAGATTTAGATATAGTGCCTTTAAAGAATAGATAGTATAATAGAAGTAAGTTTTAATAATAGAAGTAACTGTTAGATTTAGTAATTGAGTGATTGATGTTTAAGTGACGCTTGTTTTCTACTGCCTCATGCTATCGCAACGGCACATCTAGGTTATGTTTAACATCGACCATTCACTCTAGATAATATTATATGACCTTAGAAGTTGTTATGTTTAAACACCACCCCTTCAACAATTCATCTAATTTAAATAAATAGATTTATTCAAACTAACCTAGTCCCTACTGGGTGTTTCAGCAATTAGAAGTGGGCGTGAATTGTTGTAAGACTTCTAAGTTTGTCTGACTAGGATTATCCATTTAACGCCGAGGATTGTTAAGGCGGGTTGTCACTATTGTTTAAATCTCATTGAAGGATTAAGGAGTTTCACCTACTGGTTCCCAAGTCTGAAAGCCTCAAAGGGCTTCTATATATAATATAGTATAAAACTGACTAAAATGCTGATTTATTTTTACTTTAATTAAAAAAACTGTGTCATTAATATATTAGACGATCAAAGTAACCAAAAGGTTCAATATATTTTTAACTTTCTTAAAGATTATGTCACTAGTCTCTCTTTTAGGATACTAGAGGTTAAAATAAGTACTTTATGGGTGACTTTAGGGTCTGAACATATAATCTAGCACTATCCACAAGATGTGGTGTACCAAAGCGTGAGGCTTACTATGCCTTTAAACCTCGAGAATTGGCTTGTATGGGACTTTAGCTATTATAGGTATAAATACTAGTCTAGGGTATTATAGTTAATTCTGAGCCAAGTATGGAGTTATGAGTATAAAATAAAGGCTGAAGTTAAAGATCATCTAACTCCAGCCTATCCTGTAATAACTCTCAATGAGAGATCAGTCCCATTAGAGTGATTTAAAGTTGTAAGCCACTTATTCGTAGTACTTCATTCATCAAAGCGTTGATTATTCTATCGTTTAGAAGATCAAACAGTTTCTTATCAGCACCTTTATCGTCTTCTGAGCTGAACTCAATTTCTTTTCCAGAGCTGATATCTAACAGATTAGTCCAACCAACTACACATCTACGTATTCGGTCTCTATACCACTGTTCACTTGGCTGTTTCTTAGCAGTAGCTTTAGAAGCTATCTCTTTAGTTTCAGCTTTGGTTAGAGGCCTTAGCTCGAATACAGGCTTGTAATCCTCTTCTACTTCATCGAATAGAGCTGGTGTGAATTCGATTGTGAATTCAGTACTACAGGGCAAAAGTCCTGCGAGCTTCTTGGTCATTTCGTTGTCTAATTTCATATTATCCCCTTTATCTTTTATAATTAGGCCAAGTAACTCGACCTAATTATAGTATACGCCATTTACATATTAGTTTCGCGTATATATTCTTATAGGACTGTATCCAGTTGTGGCATGACTAGATGAAGGTCTTAGACAGCTAAACGTTATTGGAGTTCTTAGAATTCCATCGGCATCTTCGACACTAGCAGTCTGTATTTGAGCTCTAGGAACTTGAATTCTAAACTGCTCAGTCTGTATGATAACCTCTTCAACAGTTCCACCAGTTAGTTTGCTGTAGAAGTCATAGTCAGTTTCTCTAGTTAGAAGAGGATTGATTGTAAGCGTAGGAGCTTGGTCAGTTAGACCGAACTTAGAATAACCAGTCGAGCTAGACTGACATTGAACAGGACTGATTGTGTTATTCAGATTAAGTTCAAGAGTACTAATACACACTTCTACACCACCTATAGTACCACTTCCGTTTAAGAATCGGTCTGGTATATCAGTCTGAGGACTGGTTAATACTGGAATGTCCGCTTTGGCTATATCAGAAACACCGTCAAGTGCTCCAGTATACTCAAAGTTGAACATGTAAGGCTTACCAGTACCTTCAGCGCTTATAGTACAATTACCCATAGCTCCACTAAACAGATACCTTAATCCACTTGGAGTAGCACCGCGCTCGATGTCATACATTCCAAGGGTGAGACTCTTTTCTGTATAGTCTGAATCAGCATAGTAAACTACACCACTTCCCCAAGCTTCACCGCTGTATGTATCAACTCCCAGTCCACATCCTTGTAGGAACTTACCGAAATTAGGTTCATCTGTAGCATTAGGATTATTAACACCTTTGACCATGAAGCTACAATTAGCGCTAGTAGGCCCAGGAATTGATTCACCAAGTCCGAAGTCACCAGTTGAGTACTTAGTAGGACTCATGTCCATTTCAACGTTTATAGTGAGGCTAGGCTCCAACACTCGAACATCGAAGTCAGCATCAGCCAACGTTTCAGCTGTTCCAGGAGTTGTTTCTATAGTACCACACATTACTCTGTATTTTGTCAGAAATTCTGCCATTTTATTATCCTTTTTTATCTTGAAGGCTTTACTTTAAGCCTTTATTAGATTATGTCAGCAGGACGCAACATTCGTTGGGGTGACTCTGTCCTGGCTATAATCGACATCTATGTATACCTTTAAATACCTTGGCAATAAGATGTCTTCTGCTTGACCGCTATCCAATCTCTCTGAGCGTATGTAATCTATAGATTCCACTTGCCCATCTAATGTAGGGTGGCTACCAATCATTTTCTTAATATCGTGATCTAAAGCGGCCAATACTTTATTTATTTCGAATATTGAATTGCTACCTTCAGTACTTAGCTTCTCATAGCAATGTATTTCATAGTGTGCTGTGTTTCTAAAGGCTCTCATATTAGGAAAGTTTTCAGGGTCTGTACTTTCCTCATCGATAAAATAGACGTTGTACAGTGGGAAATTAGCCTTTGAAAAGTCTTCCTCTTGAGTCTGACTATTGCCTGAAGTTACAGTATAGACGTAACCACTACTAGCGTGTATTGTATGAATAGCGTCTACTATTCCTTGATCAATTTTGTTTAAATATGTATCAGAAGCAGTAGTCATTATTAACCTCTAAATAGTAATGTTGTACACGATGTCTCTGTGGGAGTGTCGGCCTCATCAATTAATACTTCAGGAGTTATGTACTTTCTTAGTCTTTCAACTTCTCTAGTCCACATATCGTGAAGTAATATGTATTTATCTGTTTCACCAATGTCTATGTTATTGGCTCCGATTTTATCTTGTGCTATGAGTCTGTTACAATATGCCGCTCCGTACTCGAGAAGCAGTCCACTAACATTGGTGGGAATGTCGTCAGGATCAGCACCTAATGAATAGGCCAAGTATTCTATGTGTCTATTAGTCTGGTCTATGTAACCGCTAACATTAAAGTCGGTGAAGACCGTAGATGTAATGTCATCTGTAGTTAAGTACTGTAGTGCCATTATAATCCTAATTCTTTATTTATATGTTTCTCTAGAATAGCATTTATTTCTTTATAGTTATCTTTAACTGCTTCTTCTAGGAATGGATCAGGTGGTTTCTTACCATAACCTTCATGAATACTCGGTCCGTATGGAGCCATTGCTCGATCTATATAAGTCTCTACAATGTCTCTAGAAGTTCTGTATTTGATTGATCGCTCTAATCTACCACTTCTACTCTTGAACTTATGATGAGTTTTAGCATAGTTTGTTAATAACACGCCAATTTCATTCTGAGCTTTAACGATAGCTTTATCGAAGGCTTTTTGATCGTCTTCAAGTTGTCTCTCGAACTCACGTTCATTAGATTTTACTTTTATCATAAGTTATTTGGCTGGCTTGGTTGGACTTGAACCAACAATCTTTTGATTAACAATCAAATGCTTTGCCATTTAGCTACAAGCCAATAAGCTAGAGGGCTATTACACCCTCTAACTATATTATAGCTCTACATTAAAGAGTCCATGCGTAGATATTACCAGAGCAGTGGGATTCAACTACGATAGAACCGTCTTCCTTGCGATAGCGGCTGCCATCGAGTTTAGGCCAGACGTAAGTACTAGCATCGCCAACATCGTAGGTATAGTTACCCTGATCAGCGTTCTGATATTCACCAGAATAAACAGTGAAAGTACCAGCGCCTTCAGCGTTATACACGAGACCGAAGTCCCCATCTCTCTCAAGACCAGAGATAGTTACTGACGTTCCAGAAGTAAGCACTTGAGCTACTCCAGAATTGATAATCGAAGGGGTAAAACTTTGAACATCCATTATAATTTTCCTTTTGTTTTAAAGTTTGCGAGAGGTTTTACCCTCCCGCTATAGTTTACCGTGATAAGCGGTTTAGTTTGTATCATCGATGACCTAAGTCATTGATTATCGTTGGGTTATGATACCCTTTGCTAGAGCATTTGCCTGTACGACCTTAGCACCATAGATGTAAAGTCCTCTAACACCAATACCGAACGTATCTTGCATAGTAGGTAGGATGTTAAAATCTATGAGCTTATCAACAAACGCAACTGAGGCCATGTGTCCAGCAAAGATCTCAGCCTTAGCAGCTGAAGCATTGGTTACGTTGTTCGAAACTCTAACGTCAAAACCGTTGACTCGACCAACTCTACCGTTCTGATAAAGCTGTTCGTTATCAGTTCCTCTAACTTCTAGAACCTTATTGATTGTAAGCTGGTTGTGGATGAAAGGAGGCACTACGAGGAAACGTCCGTCCTGAGGCACATCGTTTTCATCAAGTCGCTGAGACATTCGACCAATGTACGACAGAACTCCACTAGAAGTAGTATCGCTACCAACCTCTATAGGAGTAGAAGTAGTCCCAAGGGCTCTAGCGCTGGATCCACCAGTGATACCAGCACCTTCAGACATAACAGTCTGAAGAATGTATGTATCAGCGGCCTTAGAGAGCTTATGGGCTCCCTGTTCCTGTATAACGGGGATGAGGTTACGATTAGCTCTGTCGTCGTCGATTTTATCAACAGAAAAAGAGAAGTGTTTGTATTGATCAACGTACATTGTTACGCTAGACGAATCGAGGCTACTATAGGTAATAGTAGAATTCTTAGTGTATGTCGATACATCAAAGTCTTCTAGGCTAGGGATAGTGACCGAGCTACCAGCATTAGCTATAGTTCCAGCATATTGAGTATTAACAACATCACCAGCAACAAGCTGAGTTTTAAGTCTCTCTACGATAAGAGCAGACATTACTTCCGAACTAATAAAATTTTCAAGTGACATTCTATATTTCCTTTATTTAATTCCAAGCTCTGATTTGATCGAGGCCAGGTTAGCCTTGATTTGATCAGGATCTTTTAGCTGAGTCATGTTAGAGCCAGGATTAGGAGAGCTAACTCTACGGCCACCTGGTCCATCTTTTTGATCAGCTTTTACTATATCTTTATTTTCTTCCAAGAATGATTTTAAACCATCATTAAACGGCTGTATATCGTCGCCATTTTTAAACACTATTGAATTATTGTCATCTAGGTCTACTTTGCCCTCACTAATTAGATTACTGATTACATATTTAGACCCATGAATTTTAGAACCTAAGGCTTCCTGTAGAGCGCCGCTTAGCTTCGCTTGCTTCGCTTTACCTCTCTCTACTTGTAACTCTTGTTGTATCTTTTCAACTCTTTGTGTCAGAGTTTTGATAGTCTTCTCATTTCCAGAGCCACCCTTATCGCTATCAATTTTCTCTAACAGGCTAGACGTGAAATCATCTAGGTCAGACTCATGATCGTATCCTAGCGCATCAAAAGCTGTCTTATACTTTCGTAGGTTCTTATTCTCGCTATTCTTCTTATTGGTAGCCTGAATTCCTCTTTGCTTCTCTTGTTCGACTAGTTCTACAACTGGGTCAACAAGTGTATCGAGTTTAGCGTCCTTAAGCTTAGCGATTAGTTCTTCTAGTGTCATTATTACCTCCACTGGGTTTTAGTTTTGCCTCAAAGGGCATGTGTTGTGGCCTCATGGGCCTTTATTAAGATTATGCTGCTACTCCCGAAATTTGAACCATATCTTCTATGTCTTGATGAATTATATTTAATTCTTCAGTCTCTAGATGATTCAATAGCTTGCCTACCAAAGCCTTTTTCAATTCTACCTTAGCTGAGTTAGGTAAGTTCATTTCTAGAGCTTTCTGAGCTTCATCTATAGTTAGATTATCATAATACGGTGTATACTCAGTTGTATATTTAATTGTAACTTCTATGTCCACTGATAGGTATGCGCTCAGTACTTTTACAATGCCGATTTCAGCAGCATGTGCTATTCTAGCGGTGTGTTTAAGCTGTTGAGCTGTACTATGAAATTTATAAGCTTGTTCGATACCTGAAGTGGCTTGTACTGATATACCATGTTGTTCTGCTGATGCGTAAATACTATCAATGTATTTCTGGCATGAGTCCATTATATGTTTCAGAACGCTCGAATCAGGACTAGCGTATCCAGGAGTTATGTTTAAATCAGGAGTTACTGGAAGGCTTATGGCGTTATGTGGACCAATAGTCAGATTAGAGTTGTTAGTGTCATGTTGAATGTAGAATACACTGAATGCCTGTGCTCGCTCCTGATCCCTTAATTCACTATCCTTGTTGTATAGTCCTAAGTTTAGCTTAGCCAATGAGTACATTGGTGGTGTAGGCAGGTAACTAGAAGTTGAATCGTTCATTACTGGAATTATAGGAAGTATTCCTAGATCGTGTTGGAATGACTCAGCTCTAATAAATTTGTCTCCGTCGTACCATTCTTTGATGTAGAAATTAGCACTCCAAGTGACTATAGTTACATATTTTTCATCACCAATTGATTCTTGTCCCTTAAACGATATCTCAGTCAGCTTATTGAACTTATCTGTTGCGTAATTTGCTACACTATCGGCAGTTTGTATGTATAAATATGGTAGTATTCGTTCGTCTATTTGCTGCTGAAGTGTCATATCGGCGGTATCGCTCATATTATCCATAACTATAAACGAAACGCCGTGAAGTCTAGCATACTTAACCGCTTCTTGTATTATAGAAGTTAAAGAATTACCTCTATTGTCACTGTTTTCTATGAATTTATTATAGCGAGCGTCGCCTCTGATTAGCTCTCTACTAATTGGATTAGAGAATACAGGCGTAATCATAGCATCAATTATAGGCTTTATGTAGTTTCTGTATGTGCTAAAAGTCTTTCTATTCTCATACCACGCTTCTCTAGCAAATGGTACCAAGTAGGCGCCGTCTCTATAGCCACCAGAGCCTTCATACGTGTGTGTCATAAATAGGTAATCATTTACATTATTGACTTCGGTATAAGAGTGACTGTAACTGGGCTGTCGATTAGCAGTTAGTCCAACATCTTCGTACTTAGTTTCTTTCATGTGATATCCTTACATCGGAATTTGACTGAATTGAGCTGTTTGAACCCGATTAATCATATGATAAGCTCCAGTCATAGCGTCCACCATATCATCGTGAGCATTATTTTTCTTACAGTTTTCTATGTTAAACGTAGCAAACTCATCGAATAATTGTTTAGTCCAAGGCGCATCATCAAGGATTATGTTACCTAGTTCGGCTTGAGAGGCTACAGGATAGGCTCTAGTGACTTTATCCTTAGTTGGTCTATAAGTTCTAATAACAAAGCTAGATAATTGTGGAGTATGCCTTAGATCATCTATAATAGCCCGTTGCTGTCCTGCCTCTTCGACACAAATAACAGTATTAGTAGTGTCAGTTTTAGCCTGTTCAATTATTTTCTTCTTTAGCTCTGGAAAGGATAGCTTAAACTTACTCATGTGATCGATGTGAAACTTATTAACTTCCTTATGTATCTTACACGAAGCGCTACTATCAGAGCCCGTTTTAGTTGTAACAGCTAGATCCCAGAACCTTACACCATTATAATTAGGTCTTAGTGATTTGATTTTAAACCAATCTTCCTTAAAGACTTCGCCTTCGCCATCTATAATTAATCCTCTAAGCTCTTGAGCTGCGAACCTAGACGAATACTGTTTCTTTAAATCGGCTTTATATGCCTCTGGTAGAAAGGGACTATCATCAATTTCACTTCTACATACTGTGAGATTTTCATTAGATTCATACTTATTGCCATCTTTGAAAACATCCAGCAATCCCTCTTTCTTGATTATGTTGTAGAACCAGTTTTTCCCTCTGGTTGTACTAACTAATCCCCAGTGACAGTTCTCTTGTCGTCTTAATCGACCTAGAAGTATTAGGAATGTTTCATGACTTACCTCCCGTGCTTCCTCGATGTAGAATGAGTCTAAATTGAGCCCTCTAAGCCTGTCAGGGTTATCAGCAGTCCTAAATAGTATAGGAGCCCCATTGATAGCTATGCTATTGTCTGAGGCTCTGTATGTGGCAAAGGAATTGATTCCAAGAGAGTCTATCAATTCTAACATTGTTGGGATGACTACATCTTTTAAATTACGATAACTGAAGGACACAATACAGACGTGATAGGACTTCCAGGCATCGAAGATAGCACTATAGCACATTGATACAGTCTTACCACTACCTATTGAACCTAGATATATTCTACCGCGCGTAGTAGCTGCGACGAAGTTAGCTTGTTCTTCACTTAGATTTGGAGTTAGTATCATTCTTTTTCGGTTTTACTATATTGATATTAACATCGACATTTTTAGGTGTAGCTTCAGTGATTGGATCGTCTTCTTTGAATCTAAACCCTAGTTTTCCGATAGTCTTTAGATAAAACATGTGAGGGACTGGTTTAGTGCCCCAAAGTCCCTCTTCGTGTCGTTCTATCAAATACATATAGGCATCTCTAAGCTCATGTCCTATCTCATCGTCTCGGTCTAATTTATTGTAGAAGGTATGAGCTGAAACTTTAAGCTTACGGCATAAACCAGCAAGTGTCGGCTTTTCCATCTTCTTAAAATCATTACAGAATTTCTTAACTTCAGTTATATTTGTTAGTTTTTCAGCAGCCATTTCTTATTTCCTCTAGCCTTAATTGTAAGGCTTCTTCAGCTTGCTCACTTCTAGAATTCCAATGGTTGTAGGCATCCAAGCCTTCATTAAATATGTTAGCTATTCTATTGGTGAATTCAGGACTTATTATAAACTCTATGTCTTCTATGTCCGTTTCGTTTCTAATGATGTCTCGGATTTCATCAATTGCCTGGCCTACATACTTACTGAATTGGCCGCTGTCTAAACAACCAATACCATTTTCCTTGAATTTACATCGAATTTTGAGCATTATTAAATCATAGGTCTGTTTTGGAGCATCAATCTTTCTACATATTTCATGTATAGTTGACTCTGCTAACGTCATTTGTTGTTTAAGAATGCTATTCTTATACTTTTCGACTAGTTTTAGATATACTTTACACGCTTCTTCAGTCTCACTTATGACTCTAGAGAGTTTAGCGCGCTTTAGTTCAATCTTTCCACCACTAAATGTTACGTTATAACCTAAGAATACTCCGAGTATCACTACTATTAGTACTATGATCATTGTTTCCATTATCGTTCCCTACTATGATTATGCGAGCTGTGTATTAATTCAACCATTCTTGGAGTTTATTACAAAGCTCTTGCTCAGCTATTGGAGCATGTATGCGTCTATTAGTGACGCTAGAGAGTAGAAGTTGCTCTTCATCAGTCAGAATACGTCTAATGTCTAATGTTAGATCCATTATAGAGACCGATTGATACTGTTCATCAGGATAGAACGAGCACTCTAAATGATTATGTTCGCTAACGCATTTTCTAATAATCGACTTAATGTAGTAGAAAGCATAGGTAGTGAATTTGGCACTAGATTTGGGTTTATAGGACTCAATGGCTAGAAGTAGTTGATAGTGAGCCTGTGATTCGAAGTCTTCCCATGGAATATAGTTACATTTAGTCCATAGTGATTTGAAGATGGATTTATACTGTTGTATGATTGCTGTGAATACACTATTTCGTTTAACTCTTTCGTCTGGATCCAATCCTTTGTAAGCTAATATTAGTGATTCAATTTTATTAGGTTTCATTTATCGTCTCTTATGTTTAATCGCATGACATCTATCACAAAGAATGATAACGTCTTGTACCTCTTCGCTTTTACCGAGGTTTCTGTATGATTGGTGATGGAGTTGTAGATTGTATCTCGTGCCACATTGGGTACACTTATTAGGTCTGG
>Ga0102943_1001518_pt1 | contig 14335 bp, 8 predicted proteins | sample SalPonC_black_MG_FD_78174 | JGI IMG/M metagenome (GOLD analysis project Ga0102943, IMG submission 78174) | Salt pond soil microbial communities from South San Francisco under conditions of wetland restoration - Salt Pond MetaG... | ecosystem: Environmental > Aquatic > Marine > Intertidal zone >...
ATAATTGGTGTTATACTTTGAAAACTTGCGGAATTCCAGGGTATGGAGAAAATATTCACCCAGTTCTTGATTGTTGTAATTTTCGATGTCCTGTTGATGCAAAATAATTTTTTGAATTCCATCAGTAAGGTCACCGTAGTAGGCCTCCAAAAATTCAATTCGTTCTCTTTCTAGTTTTAAATCTGCCTGAACGCCCGATAAAAGTTCATTCAACAATTTTTTTTCACTGGCTTCTTCTTTTTTAATGTTTAGTTGGAGTGCAATCAAAATTCCGATAACCACCAGTACGATTTCGCCGAGAGCGTAAATTAGGTAGCGGGTAAGGCGATTCTTAGCGAGTAGTTTTTGACGGATTTTATGGAAGAATCTGCTCATGGGGCATCGTTTTTGGCCAGTTCTCGTCGGATCATTTCAATGAGCTTGCCGGTCTCCCTGCGGGCGACCTCATATTCACGGGCGATGTGATTATTCGTCACCGATTTCCAGCGAACCACCGTTTGAAACTCCAGATCGTCCATTAAAGCATCGTAATCATGAGGTGTAGAATTCCACCAGGGTTCATTGATGCGAACCCTTTTGAGTACGACGGGAATGATGTTATGAAGCTGGTCATCAGACAACATCTCTTTCTCCAATTTGAGCAAGCGGGTCAGATCGAGCGAATAAAGGCTGGTGAGCGCAATGCGTATACTATCATTGCTAATTAGGTCGAAACCGATGCTTTGGAGGTTGTCATATGCCGAGGTATTTAGTGTTGCAACTCCATGTAGAAGTAGCTGACCGTAGTGATGGGACATGGAGTCCTGCCAAGGGACTCTGTCTTCCAGACCATCTACAACGAACCCTGCCGATGCTCCCACATCCAGACTCCAATCGCGGTTGCCGGCGTGATCCAGGGAGTCCATACGCAGATTCAAGAGCAACTCTTTCAACACTTTTTTCTCATGGGCAGCCTGCTTTTGCCGGTTGTTCCAATTGTTCACCTGTAAAGCAAGCAAGATTCCGATCATTACCAGGGCTATCTCGCCCAAAGCATAAAGGAGATAGCGGGTGAATCGATTCTGAGCGAGAAGATTTTGACGAATTTTTCTAAACAGTTTCATCTATTCTTTAAGCTGAAAGGGTTATTTGAAAAACCGTTTCCCCGGGCTTGGATTGGATCTCGATGGTTCCTCCGTGGGCCTTGATGATATCATTGGTAATGCTCAAGCCCAATCCCGTTCCATCCGTCCCTTTCTTGGTGGTAAAGAAGGGTTGGAGAATTTTATCCTTAACCGCGTCGGGAATACCCGGACCGTTATCGGCAATGGAGATTTCCACTCGATCGCCGTTGCGCTTTGTGCGAGCCGTCAGTTCAGGTTTGTAGTCGGATTCATTCCTTGCTTTATCGCGCATTGCGTCAAAAGCATTATTAGCCAAGTTTAAGACCACCCGACTAAAGTCTTCACCGATCAGATTGACCTGTCCGAGGTTTTCGTCCAGATCAAAGTTCAGCTTCACGTTGATCGGATTCTTGCTCGCCCGCATTCCGTGGAAGGCAAGGTTGACGTACTCCTGCATCAATGCGTTGAGGTTTGTTGGCTCCATCTCTCCATTTCCTCCGCGGCTGTGTTGGAGCATTGATTTTACGATGCCGTCGGCGCGGGTGCCGTGTTGAAGTGTTTTTTGGAGATTGGCCTTCACGTCGGTTAGCAACTCTTTGATGGGATCCGCTTTTTCGGGTGGCAGCCCTACCAGCTCGTCCAATACCTCGTCTACCATTTCAATGTTGAGTTCTGAGAAATTATTGACGAAGTTCAGCGGGTTTTTGATCTCATGAGCGATTCCCGCCGTAAGCTGCCCCAGACTGGCGAGCTTTTCCTGCTGCACGAGTTGCTGTTGTGCCGATTTTAAATCTTCGTGCGACAATTCGAGTTTGTGGTAGGCCTTTTCAATTTCTTTGGCTTGAGCGAGTTCGCGTTCGCGGTTCTTTTCTCGCTCGCGTATTTGCACCCGCTTCCGCATGGCGCGGTCGAAGGCAAAAAGAAGTAGAAGAAAGAGGACGCCATAAGCTCCGTAGGCCCACCAAGTGCGCCACCACGGCGCAAGGATCGTGACGGAAACGGATTTGCCTTCTTCATTCCATACCCCGTAAGCATTTGAAGCGCGAATGCGCAGGGTGTAGATTCCCGGATCCAGATTGGTATAAGCGGCATAATTGCGGTTGTCGTAAACCCAATCGGCATCGAAGCCTTCGAGTTTGTGGGCATACTGGTTTTTGGATGGGTTGGCGTAGTGCAAAGCCGTAAACGCAAAACTCAGGTCGTTTTGGTCATGGCTGAGGGTTATCTCGTCGGTGTACTCAATGGAATTTTCCAATGGCGATTCTTCACCCATTTCAAAAACCGATTTATTGGAAATCGAGAAGTTGGATAACAGAATATCAGGCGGACTCTGACTACCCGAGATGGATCGAAATGAAGTAAGGCCATGATCGCCGCCAAAGATATAGGTGCCATCTTCCGAGCGCAGACCTACATGGGGCGTATAAATATCTCCTCCCGTACCGTCTTCTGCAGAGTAGTTGATGATGGTGAATTTGTCTAGCTCACTGTTGCTCACCATATGAGAAAGTCCGGCTGAAGTGGCCACCCACATATCGCCGTCATTGCCCCCGGCAATGGTCTCGATGCTGTTGGTCGGTAGGCCATCTTCCAGCGTGTATCGTGTTATTTCGCCTGTTTCGGGAGTGAGTTTGTCGAGTCCGTTTTCTGAACCGATCCACACTGACCCTTCGCTATCCAGACAAATATCATTGAGGGTATTCGACGAGAGGGAATTCTTCAAGCCCATCTCGTGAACGTAGATGTTTACCCCGTTTGTTTTCAGATTTAATTGATTAAGGCCTGCAGCAGCCGTTGCCACCCATGCCGTTTTATTGTCCAGTTCGATGCCCATGATATTGCTTCCGCTGATCATCATTCGCTTATCTACACCGGGAGTGAAATTTTTTACATTATCCAAAAGGCCGGCGTCTCGCACCGGTGCGATGGCGATACCCCACCATTCGGGATGGTCAGGCTCACTTGCATTAAACCCGTCACCTGCGCTGTGGCTGCCGTCTGAAAAGTAGTGAAGCGTGTATTCTCCGGGCTTTAAAGTGATGGCTTCCAAGTGCATTCTGTTCTTCACATCTCCTCCTGCCCAATAGGAAACATTTCCCGAAAAGGCCGACCAGACCGTATCGCCGGCTGCTGTTTCGATCCAACCATAATCATAGAGTATTTTGGTGTCGCCTTCGCCTAGATTGCTGACGAGCCAGGTGCTTTCTTGGCTTACCGCGAATGATCGTGAGATCGAAACCCCATCGCCTGCTGCCAAAATCGAGATGGAATCGGGACTGCTCAGCGCACGTGCAGCGCTTTCAAAAAGTGCGGTGGGGTAGCGGCGACTCGATTGGTTTTCGATGGTTTGGAAAACATTGGTTTTCCTGTCCCAAATGTTGAGCCCCTGATCGGTGCCTATCCAAATTTGTCCCGTGCTGTCTTCTTTTAAAATGCGAATCTTATTGCTGCTCAGGCCCTGTATGTTTTCATCGGAGATGATTCGTTTAAGTTCATTCATCTCCTGATCGAATTCGATGATTCCATCGCCCCAGGTGCCTACGAGAACATGACCATCGCTCGTTTCCAATATGGAACGCGCCGAGCCGCCAACGTAAAAGTCGTTTTCAGCTTGCCAAGTGAAGTGTTTGAATTCTTTGGTGCGCATATCCATGATGTTTACGCCCGCACCGCGCAGGCCCACATAAATTTTCTCGGGGTCTTTTGCGGAAGCGGCTATGGCAAATACGGCATTGCTACTGATGGTGGTCTCATCATTCGGATTGTGAGAGTAAACGGAAAATGGCTTCTCCACGGGGTCGTATTTCATCATTCCCTTCCCGCGGGTACCAAACCAAAAAATTCCACTTTTATCGATATTGAAGGTGGTGAGGGTGATCTCCAAGGCATTGTTTTCCGTTCGATTAATGCCTTCAACATTGATTTCTTCAAAGGTATCGCCTCCTTTATTGAAGCGCAGCATGCCGCGAAAATTATTCGCCACCCAGATGTTCCCGTCTGCGTCTTCGCGAATGGCGTTCCAATTGTTCCACACTTCCAGCTGGCGGTAATTGTAGGTGATGAATGTGTTCACGACCCCCGTAGCGGGGTCAAGACGATGTACGCCATTACGTGTGGTTATCCACAGGCGGTTTTTGCTATCGACATACAGCGCGGATATCGAATGGTCGGTCGTTCCAAAATCAATGCCTTCTTCGGTCGTCACGTTAACGTATTCAAAAATATCGCTGTCCGGCTTGCAATAGTAGAGCCCGTCATTCTGAAAGGCAGTCCAAAGTCCCGCATTTTGATCTTCTACAATAGCCAGAACGATCCCCCTGGAAGTTTCGACTTGAACTCCGGACTTTTGGACTTTCGCGGGTATCCATTCGTCTTTTTGAGAATTGTATTGAAGTAATCCGATGGTAGCAGGAGCCGACCAAAGCCTTTTGTAGCTGTCTTCCATAATGTAGAAAGTCCGCCCGATGCCGGGTATATCGGGATTGCTTTGGTTGAACGGATAGTTTTTGAAGGAATTGGACTTTCGGTCGTACCGTGAGATACCGTCGTCTGTACCGACCCACATATTGTGGTTTGAATCTTCGGTGATGCCCCAACACATATTGTCGAGTAAGCTGTTTGGGTTTTCCGGCTCGTGGCGAAAGCTTCGAAAGTGGTGCCCGTCGTAATTTTGTATCCCGCTTTCGGTGGTCAGCCACAGCAGTCCGGTTTGGTCCTGGATCACGACATTCACAACAGACGAAGCCACTCCATCGCTTACGCTGATGTAGGTGGGTTCAATGGTTTGGGCTTTTCCGCCAAGGCTTGCAGAGAGAAACAGTGCACCGAAGATAATGGTGAGCACACTTCGGTGAGAGTAAGTTTTACTGGTCATGATTGGTTCAATTTACCGGAGTGACCGGAACTGATGGCTGTTAAAGTGAAGGCATTTCTTGGTGAAATATACGATATTATTGTACCTAAGCCGGTTGGGTGATTTGGAAGGTGGAAGTTGGTATTCCTGATCGTATCAAATAGTGCAGGAGAGGCTTTGTTCATTGGTGTTTCCATGTTGATTCACGTATCCGCGAAATATAGTTCAATTGGGGTCTTTTGGTTAGGGTCAGTTTCCCGAGGGGGGCATCGGTTTTCCGAAAGGAGGATTAAGACAGCCAATCCGAATTTTGTGCCCCTATACTTTTTGAAAAACCGTGAGATCGATGCTTTGCCGAGCCCTGTTGCCGGAGTCGAGCAAAACCTTTCGGGAGGAGGTATTCTTAGATCTTTCAATAAAATCGATAGGATCAAGTCAAATCGGAATGGTCGAAAATCGGAATAGAAAAAATAGTGACGGAACCGGCTGAACAAGGCACTAACGCGATCGACTATATGAAGTCATTCCTGATTTTTGGAAAAAATTTTAACGAATGAGGCAGATCAATGCGGCTACTCCCGTTCTCGATCAGGAAGGCCACTACCAAAGAGCACTTTTGGAATGCACGAAAGGAAAGATTGCGGTATTCGGAGAGTCAAGCTTCTTTACCGCACAAATCGCCATCAAAACCTTAAGGTGGGCTTTAACTCTGATGATATTCTGCAAAATGCCCCATTTGTACTCAATCTAATTCATCGGCTGGCTCAGATCGTTTGACGGATATCGGAATAACCATCCCACCTAGTGCATCATCAGGTTCATCGGTTGCTCAAGCGATTCACAGATCCAGCGTAGGAAGCGTGCGGCGCCTGCACCGTCCACTGCCCGATGATCGTAGGAAAGCGAAAGTGGCAACATGCTTTGAGGGGAGAATTCTCCATCTTTAAATACGGCCTCTGTTTGTGTTCTGGAAACTCCCAGAATGGCTACTTGTGGCGGGAAAATTACCGGGGTAAATCCCGTACCGCCAATTCCGCCCAGATTCGAGATGGTAAAGTTGCCACCCTTCATTTCATCGGCGGTCAATTTTCCTTCGCGGGCTTTTTCGGCTGCATCAGATAGCTCCTTCGCCAGTTCGGCAATGGATTTCTCTTTAACGTCTTTGATCACCGGCAGCAGCAGTCCGTCATCGGTATCTACGGCCACTCCTATGTGGAAGTATTTTTTGTAGACCATTTCTTTTTCTTGCAGGTCTATGCTGGCATTGAAGTTCGGGAATTCATCCAGAGCTTCGGCTGATACCTTGAGTAGAATGGCGGTAAGGGTGATTTTCTCATCCGATTTCTCGTTCTGCTTTTCCAGAAATGCCTCCAACCCGGAAACATTCGCTTTGTCGTTTTGGGTCACATGTGGAATGTGTCGCCACGATTGCAAGGTGTTTTTTGCGGTGGCTTTTCGTATTCCCGAAAGTGGTTTTCTCTCTGTCTCACCCCATCGGGAAAAGTCGGGTAGGGAAGGAGCCGAAAAACCTTCGCTCGATGCTTCCTTCTTTTTGCCGATCAACTCCTTCACGTAGTTGGCTACATCTTCTCGCGTGAGTCTTTCACCCGAACGCGGCACATCACTAATCGAGACACCCAATTCCCTGGCGAATTTTCGCGCCAGCGGAGCCACCGGTATTTCCTGATCCGCATCCTCAGCACTTTCGTCCTCCTCAGTCTCTCGGTCGTCTTGAGAGTTGCTGTCTTTCTCATCAGACTTATCCTCCTTTGGTGCTTCTTTTTTTGCTTTATCGGCGGACTCTGATTCCTTCTTATCTTTTTCTGATGTCTCTTTTTCGTCGGAATCATCTTGGTCGTCATCATCCTTGCTTTCCGTCGCCGCCGACACCTCCTCTTTCGAATCATCTTCTTTGGCTGCATCTTTATCCGATTCAGTTTTGGCGGAATCATCCTCTTCTGAGTCGGACTCGGCTTCGCCAACCTCTACGGTCATGACCACATCACCTACCGTTACCGTATCCCCTTTGCTGACTTTTATCTTGGTCACCTTTCCGGCAAAGTCGGACGGGATTTCTACATTGGCCTTATCACTTTCCACCGTTAGAATGGCTTGGTCTTTTTCAATCGTGTCTCCTTCGCTGACCAAGATTTCAGCCACATCGGCCTCATCAGCATCTTCAGATATCTTGGGTATTTTGAGTTCTTTTTCCATGGTCAATTGTCGTTTTAGTATTCTGCGGGGTCTTTTTTATCGCGGTGGATGTTGTGTTTTTTCACAAAGTCTGTCAATACTGATTTTTTAATGTCGCCTTTTCGATAGCGGGCGGACAATGCGGCATAAGCAATGTGTTTCGCATCCACTTCGAAGAAATCGCGAAGGGCAGGAATGGAGTCGCTGCGACCGAAGCCGTCGGTTCCGAGTACGATGAAATCTCCTTCCACCCATTTTGCCATCGATAGTGGAAGGGCTTTGACATAGTCGCCGGCTGCGATGAAAAGGTCGCCCTCGTCGTTCAGCTTCTTTTGAATGAAATTGAGTTCTGAGGAGCCTTCCATCCGGTTCCGACGCTCGGTATCGCGGGCGTTTTCGTAGAGGGATTTGTAAGAAGTTACGCTCCAGATGTCGACGGGAATGTCGCATTCATCCTCTAAGATTTCCTTTGCTTTCCGCACTTCTTTCATCACCGCTCCGCTGCCGAGCAGGTGTACTTTGTCGCTTTTGTTTTTGCGCTTTCTCGACTTCTCAAGACGATAGAGGCCGCGGATGATATCCTTCTCGACATTGGCGGGCATTTTCGGCATCGGATAGGAATCGTTCATGACGGTGATGTAATAGAAGATATCTTCATTCTCCGAGTACATCCGTCTTAAGCCATCTTGAACAATAACCGCTAGCTCATAGGCGAATGCGGGATCGTAAGCTTGTAAGTTCGGAACTGCTAAAGCGTTCAGATGACTTTGTCCGTCTTGGTGTTGAAGGCCTTCTCCCGAAAGGGTGGTCCTGCCGGAAATTCCGCCGATCATAAATCCTCGTGCTCTGGCATCTGCCGCGGCCCAAACCATGTCTCCGATGCGCTGCATCCCAAACATGGAGTAAAAAACAAAAAACGGAATGGTGAATTTTTCTTGTGAAATGTGATTGGTACCCGCCGCGATAAAGCTGGCCATCGACCCGGCTTCGGTAATTCCTTCTTCCAAAATGACTCCGTCCTTTTTTTCGTTGTAAAACATGAGGCTATCCTTATCCACCGGCTCATATTTTTGGCCATGGGCTGCATATATTCCCACTTGACTGAAGAGCGCATCCATTCCAAAGGTTCTCGATTCGTCCGGAACGATGGGAACGACATTGTCTTTTACCTTTTCATCTTTTAGCAGTTTACTCAAGATTTTTACAAAAACTCCCGTGGTAGCAACTTCGTCATCGGCCGAACCTTCTTTGAATTCATCGAAGATTTCGGGGTCGGGCATTTCAAAATCGTTTGCCAATTGCTCACGATGAGGAAGTGGTCCACCCAGTGCTTCTCTGGTTTTTCTGAGGTAGCGGTATTCATCGCTGTCTTTTTCAAATCGGTAAAACGGGATTTCCTCCAATTGATCATCGTTAATGGGCAGTTTGAGCTCATCGCGAAAAGCTTTGAGTTGTTTCTCTTTGAATACTTTTGTCTGGTGAGTAACATTGCTGGCCTCACCTGCCGAGCCCTGTTCATACCCTTTAATTGTCTGAGCCAAAACCACTACCGGGCTCCCTTTATGAGCCACGGCTGCTTGAAATGCATTGAAAACCTTGACCCGATCATGTCCCCCACGGCCAAGTGCTTCAATTTTTTTATCGCTCCAATCTTCTACCAATTTTTCCAGATCGGTGTCTCCGCCAAATAATACCTTTCGAATAGTTTTACCATCGGCTACAGAAAGCCTTTGTAGTTTACCGTCGATCATGTCCTGCAATCTCTTGGCTAGCTTCTTTTTCTTGTCTTTTTCGAAGAGTTCGTCCCAATTGCTATCCCATAGTACTTTTATCACGTGCCAGCCGGCTCCTTTGAAGCGGCTCTCAAATTCTTGAATCACGCTATTGTTTCCTCGCACAGGTCCATCTAGCCGTTGGAGATTGCAATTGATCACGAAAGTGAGGTTGTCGAGCTTTTCGCGAGAAGCAATGGAAAGGGCTCCCGTAGATTCGGGTTCATCCATCTCTCCATCACCCAAAAAAGCCCATACACGCTGATCGGTATTCTCGCTGATTCCTCGGTTTTGCAGGTATTTAAAAAAACGGGCTTGGTAAATGGCTTGTATCGGAGCCAAGCCCATTGATACCGACGGGAATCGCCAATAGTCGGGCATAAGCCGAGGGTGGGGGTAGGAGGTGAGCCCATCTACAAATTGGAGTTCCATTCTAAAATGGGAAAGTGCCTCTTCTGAAAACCGATGCTCCAAAAAGGATCTGGCATAAATGCCGGGAGCAGCGTGCCCTTGGAAAAAAGCAACATCGGGATGATGCCACTGATATCCTTTGAGAAAATGTGTTAGAGCCACCTCGAACAAGGTTGATGCTGAGGAGAAAGTAGAAATATGCCCTCCAATTCCCGAAATCGCTTTGTTGGCTTTCACCACCATGGCCATCGCATTCCAGCGGATGGCATTGTCTATTCTCTCTTCTATTTCCTGATTACCCGGGTATTCTTGCTGGGAATCATGGGCAATGGAGTTGACGTAGTTCGCGGCTGACTTTCCTTCCGAAATAGAGATTCCCTCCTCTCCGGCGGTATCGATCAAATGATTGAGTAATTCAAGAGCTCTTTCTGGAGATTCATTTTTGATTATCCAGAGTAAAGATGAACGCCACTCCTTGTTTTCAATTCGTTTGGTGTTTGCATCCGGATTAGTTGACATTTATTGCGGTGTTTTGAAACTCATTTTTGAGTATTCAAAAACTATTCCTCGTAAAGTGCCGGAGGTTTCTGTTACAGTTCATTCGACACACTGCATCGTCATTTTTTAAAATGGACATCTCGTCTTTCGGTTCAGAGGTTGAGTAGTTGCGCTGAACCACGCAGTTTTTCACAGACCTTGAGCTTCTTGCGTCTTCGCCTTGTAATTTGATTAACAAGTGGTGTTCTGTCTCACGATGTGCGAATTAAATCCCCACTTCGTTGAATCAATTCTCGTGAGTCTCTTGTAAGTCAAAGTCAAAAGGTTTCTGTGCCCTCTTTTAAGCGGCGCGGCATTTCCGGATTGACCTTTGCCATTTAAGTAGTTCGCATAACCTTAAACGATAAAAATGGACAAAAACAATAAAGTAGTATTGATAACTGGAGCATCGAGCGGCATAGGAGAAGCTACGGCAATGAAATTGGCCAATGAAGGGGCAAAAGAAGGGGCCAAAGTGGTTTTGTGTGCTCGCAGCGAGGATGAGTTAAATGAACTCAAAGAGAAGATTGAAGATGATGGTGGAACTGCATTGGTTGTGAAAACGGATGTCACTAATCCGGATGATTTTAAGAACGCGGTTGAAAAGGCAAAAGGGGAGTTTGGTTCGGTGGATGTTTTGGTGAACAACGCAGGACTAATGCCCCTGTCTTTTATCGAAAAATTGAAAACCGACGAGTGGGAGAAAATGGTTGACGTAAATATCAAAGGAGTACTCAACGGAGTAGCTGCGGTGTTGCCGACCATGCGCGAAAACAAAAGCGGACATATCATTAACATTTCTTCTTCGGCAGCTCATCAGTATTTTCCCGGCGGTGCCGTTTACTGCGCTACGAAAGCAGCAATAAAGATGTTTTCCGAAGGATTGAGACAAGAGCTCGCACCTGAATATGGTATCAATGTTACTTCAATAGAACCGGGAGCGGTCGATACTAGCTTATTGGACACCATCACCGACGAAGACATCAAAGAAATGATGCAGGGAATGAAGGAAATGAACCGACTCGAATCGGAAGATATTGCCAATTCCATTTTCTATGCGTTAAATCAGCCCGATAGAGTGAATATCAATGATGTGTACCTTATGCCAACTGAGCAAGGGTAATTATTAATTATTAAAATAGAATATTATGAGTGAAGTAGAATCAGTAGAAGCAATAGAAACCATAAATCCGACCACAGGAAAAAGCCTCGATCATCATGAACCCATGACGGATAGTGAGGTGAAAAATGCCGTTAGAAAGTGCCATGAGGCTTTCAAAGAATGGCGAGAAGTTTCACCGACAGGCAGAGCCGATGTGATCAAAGCCATTGGAAAGGCACTTGGCAATGCCAAAGATGAGTTGGCTCAATTGATGACGGATGAGATGGGTAAAACGCTAAAGCAAAGTAAGCAAGAGGTAGATTTATGTTCTGCTATTTGCCAATATACGGCCGATAATGGCCCCGAGGAGTTGAAAACGGAGGAAAGAGAACTGGTCAACGGAAAAAAAGGCCGTGTATCCTACTCACCTATAGGAGTGGTATACGGTATTCAGCCTTGGAATTATCCAAGTTACCAAGTTGTGCGTTATTCCATTGCCAGCTTAATGGCAGGTAATGGTGTACTCTTGAAGCACGCCTCTAATGTGACGGGAACAGGTAAAATGCTTGAGCGTATTTACCGTGAAGCAGGATTGCCTGAAGGTTTGTTTACGACTTTGGTGATCGACCATGACCAGTCTGATGAGGTGATCAAAAATAAACTGGTAAGAGGAGTGACACTCACCGGAAGTCCCGGTGCGGGAAGGAATATTGGAAAAAAGGCCGCTGCCGAATTGAAGAAAACCGTTTTGGAGTTGGGTAGCAACGACGCCTATTTGGTGCTGGACGATGCCGATATAGATAAAGCTGTAAAAGGCTGTGTGCTTGGCCGTATTTACAACAACGGCGAAACCTGCATTGCCGCCAAGAGATTCATCGTAACCGAAAAAGTATACGACGAATTCAGGGAGAAATTCGTGAAGGCAATGAGTGAAGTAAAAATGGGTGACCCCAATGATGAGGATACAAAATTGGGACCCATGGCCAGAGAAGATTTACGCGATGACTTGCACGAGCAGGTTGTGAACAGCGTGAAAAATGGAGCCAAAATAGCCTGTGGAGGGGAAATACCGGATGGAGAAGGGTTTTTCTATCCTGCTACTGTTTTGGAAAATGTAACGCCCGGACAGCCCGCATACGAAGATGAGCTTTTTGGTCCCGTGGCTTCATTGATTAAAGCAAAGGACAATGAAGACGCCATGCGTATCGCCAACGACAGCCGCTTCGGGCTTGGAGGAGGAATTTTTTCGAAGGACGAAGACGCCGCGGTTGAAATGGCAGAAAAGCATTTTGATACGGGAATGGTTTTCATTAATTCTTTCGGTTTGGCCGATCCGGCCTTGCCATTCGGGGGAGTGAAAGATTCGGGTTACGGCCGCGAGCACGGTGGATTCGGATTGAAAGAATTCGTAAATGTGAAAGGAGTAACACGAAGCTAGTACGCTTTTACCACCTATTTGATTATAGCTTGCTCCCGAGGGGGGAGCAAGCTTTTTTTATTTGCAGGGACCGAATTTGCTGCATGAAGTTAATACCAATGAAAAAGTTATTCTTTTTGCTCTCGCTCCGCTGAAAATAAAAGACAAAAAAAGGAGGCACCTTGATCAAGATGCCTCCTTGTACTATTATCAGAAAATTAAGCTGACTCCCAGCGGCTGACTTTACTGTTGTGTAACATCATCGAGATAGAAAGTACCTGCGTTAGGGACATCCCACCCCGGGAAAAATACAATTCGATCAAATACAGGTTCACTTCCCGAGAAATCGAATGAAACTTCTTGCCAAGTATTGATTTCCGTTACCTCCAAATCTACTTCAACGAAGTTGTTTGCATTGGTTTGCTGTTCAAGCTTTAATCGAAAAGTTCCGGCCAGGGGTGCCCATACCTTTAGAGTGATGGTGTTTTCTGCGGAGAAATCCAGGGGATCTTCTAAATTCACATAGAATCCTGCCCAAGGTTCATTTCCGTGGACAGTTTCTAATACCCGAGAACTGTTATTAATTCCTGAAGGGTCGGGATTGTCTACATAGGTGACGGTACTGTTTCCGAAGACAGTCATCTCCGGCTCCTCCGTTTCAAAATCAAGCGGCAAATTGTAAACGGAAACTTCGTTGCCGGGATCGAAACCTTCCGGTATTAAACGGAAGTACCAAGCTAGGTCGGGGCTTTGCGAATCCTCTACACGCAAGAAGAGTAGGTTCTCCTCTATGGTGACGATTTTATAAGATCGGACTCCGGTATAGTAACCGATAAAAGATTCTCCAATGATGGATATGGTAGTGTCAGCTCCTTCCGACAAGGACCAAGCATCTCCCAATTGATCGGGAAAAGGAGAGGAGTAGTCTCCTGCGTCTTCGTTTTCATAAGCTTCCGGCCAATCGCCGGTATGCTCTGTATTTAAATAGATCAACCCATTGGTAATCATGTCGAACTGAAATCCTTGTAGGTAGAATGTATAGACATCACTGTACATTCCGGAGCCCGATTTTTCCAGTGGGCTTGCGGCATAAAATGCGGGGAAATCTCCATTGGGAGAAGGGTTCGGTCCAACACCAAAATGCCCGGCCGTAGTGGAGTCTATTACCCACGACTTAGAGCCCGGTCCATCTGCGCCTCCTGTGAGTAAATCGAAGAGCGGATTGTCAAGTAATGAGGGATCATCGTTTTCGATCACCACATCTTGCGAAGAAGAGATGCTACCACCTTGATTAAAGATAGTGAGCGTTACGGTGTATGTCCCTGCATTCGGATAAATTCCAACCGCTTCGGGTCCTTCAGCAGAATTGCCGTTTCCTAGTTCCCAAAATGCCTGAACATTTTGATTGGAAGCTCTGAACTCAATTATGTTGTCCGTTTGCGAAGATGGGGTATAGGTAAAAGCTGCGTCAGCTGCTGTTGGCGGATCAGCCAATTCCGGTTCGTCGTCCTTGCAAGAGCTGAAGAGTGCCATGAGAGCGAAAACCATCACTAATGGCTTTAACGAGTATATGTATTTTTTACTTTTCATGAGAGTTCTCATCTAATCGATTAATAGAGATTGTTTTGCTGCCAATTGCCACCTGCCAAATCAATTTCGACCTGTGGAATAGGAAATAATTCATGCTTTCCCGGAATGAAGTCTTCGATTTCTTCGGCAGCTCGGTCGAACCTGACCAGGTCAAAGAAACGATGCCCTTCGCCTGAAAGTTCATAGATGCGCTCCTGGAAGATGTCCTCAGTGAGTTGATCACCTCCCGACATTACTTCGGGCAGGTCTACGCGATCGCGAACCTGATTCAGGTAGCCTCGAGCTATTCCGTCTGCTCCTTGGCGATTGTGAGCTTCAGCCGCCATAAGCAGAACATCGGCATAACGAATCACTTTG
>Ga0102943_1001521_pt1 | contig 14313 bp, 18 predicted proteins | sample SalPonC_black_MG_FD_78174 | JGI IMG/M metagenome (GOLD analysis project Ga0102943, IMG submission 78174) | Salt pond soil microbial communities from South San Francisco under conditions of wetland restoration - Salt Pond MetaG... | ecosystem: Environmental > Aquatic > Marine > Intertidal zone >...
CGATCACGCCGAATTACACCCTACTATCAGCGCATTACGAGCCAGCGATTTCGAGAAATATGGCGGAGAGACAGGGATTCGAACCCTGGGTGGACTTGCGCCCACAACGGTTTTCGAGACCGCCCCGTTCGACCACTCCGGCACCTCTCCGCGGAGCGTCGCCGCGGTGTCTAGGCAATCGCCGCGATCCCTGCAACCCTGTTTCTGCGGCAGGCCGGGGCGTCTCCCCTTGGATTTCCCCGGGGCCGGACTTACCCTCTTGGAAACCGACAGAGGCTCCGATGCTCAGATTTCTCGCCCCCTTCGCGCTCACCCTCGCCGCGCTTCCCGCGTCGGCCTTGACCCAGGAGGAGGCGGACGCGCTTCACGCGGCGCTCGGGCTGCCCGAGATCATCGAGATCATGCGGGAGGAGGGCCTCGATTACGGCGGGACGATCGAGGGGGATCTCTTCCCGGGACGTGGCGGAGACGGGTGGGATGCCACGGTTTCGCGGATCTACGATGCCGAGGCGATGAACGAGACGATGCGGTCCCGCCTCGCCGCCGATCTCGAGGGCGTCGAGGCCGACCCGCTTCTGGACTTCTTCGAGAGCGCGCGTGGCAAGAGGATCGTCAACCTCGAGATCAGCGCGCGGCGCGCGCTGCTCGATCCCGACGTCGAGGACGCGGCCGAAGTCGCCGCGGCGGAATTGCGCGAGGACGATCCCGAAAGGTTCGCTCTTCTGGAGGACTTCGTCGACGTCAACGATCTCGTCGACTCCAACGTCATGGGCGCGATGAACTCGAACTACGCCTTCTACGTCGGCCTGATGGAAGGCGACGCCTTCGGGGACGGGCTGACCGAGTCGGACATCCTGTCGGACGTGTGGGCGCAGGAGGCCGAAATCCGCGCCGATACCGAAGACTGGGTCTATTCCTACCTCGCTCTCGCCTACGATCCATTGCCCGACGAAGACATCGAGGCCTACGTCGCGATCTCGGGGACCGAGGAGGGCCGGGCGCTGAACCGGGCGCTCTTCGCGGCGTTCGACGAGCTGTTCGTGTCGATCTCCCGGCGTCTCGGCTACGGCGCTGCGGGGTTCATGGCCGGGCAGGATATCTGAGCCGGAGGGGCCCATTCGAGGCTTGACTTCGCGCCGGGCGTGACCGATAAGCCCGGCTTCCTGGCGGGCCTCGGTCCGCCTTCATGAATGACACCACTGCTCAGCAGAGCGCGCAGTCCGAGGCGGCGCAAGCCGGAACGCCCGCAAGGGGGCCACAGGGCGCGGAGAGAAAAGGAAGATGCCGATGTTTGCGGTCCTCAAGACCGGCGGCAAGCAGTACCGGGTCAAGTCGGGCGACACGCTCCGCGTGGAGAAGCTCGCGGCCGACGCCGGGGACACCGTCCAGTTCAACGACATCCTGATGGTCGGCGGCACCGTGGGAACGCCCTTCGTTTCGGGCGCCGCCGTTCAGGCCACCGTCATCGACCAGGTCAAGGGCGACAAGGTCATCCACTTCGTGAAGCGCCGCCGCAAGCACGGCTCGCAGCGCAAGAAGGGGCATCGCCAGCACCTCACGCTCGTCCAGATCACCCAGATCCTCGAGAGCGGCGGCGACGCGACCGGCATGAAGGCCGCGGTCGGATCGGGCTCGATGCCCGCCACGGAAGAGACGGCCGCGAAACCCGTGGCCAAGGCAGCGCCGAAACCGGAGAAACCGGCCGCGACGTCCGAAGCCAAGCCAGCGGCGAAGGCCGCCGCGTCCGGCGCCGACGACCTCAAGCAGCTGTCCGGCGTGGGCCCCGCGCTCGAGAAGAAGCTGCACGAGGCGGGCGTCACGTCCTTCGCCCAGATCGCGTCGTGGACCGAGGCCGACATCGCCGAGTTCGACGAGAAGCTGAGCTTCAAGGGCCGGATCGAGCGCGAAGGCTGGGTCGAGCAGGCCAAGACGCTCGCCGCAGAGAAGGAGTAACGACAGATGGCACACAAGAAAGCAGGCGGGTCATCCCGCAACGGTCGCGACAGCGCCGGACGCCGCCTCGGCGTCAAGCTTTTCGGCGGTCAGCAGGCCATTCCGGGCAACATCATCGTGCGCCAGCGCGGCACCAAGTGGTGGCCGGGCAACGGCGTCGGCATGGGCAAGGATCACACGATCTTTGCGACCTGTGAAGGATCCGTGACTTTCCACAAGGGCCTCAAGGGGCGAACCTTCATTTCGGTCCTTCCATCCGCGGAGGCCGCCGAGTAAGCCGAGACTCGCATATCGTTGAGATAGGGGGATCGGCAGCAGGGCCGGTCCCCTTGTTCGTTCAGGGGTTCCAGTCTCTTGGGAGGAGAGAGGGTATGATTTTGGACCAGATCGACGTGCCGTCCGTCATCGAGGCGGAAAGGTTCATCTTGCGTCCGCTCCGGAAGTCGGACGCGGGCCTCATCGAGATGTACGCCAGCGACGAGCGCGTGGCGCGCGGCACGCGCTCGATCCCGCATCCGCTTCCTCCCGGCGCGACCGAGGCGTTCGTGGCCCGCGGTCTTGCATCCGACCGGGCAGAGGACATCTGGGTGATGGACGGCGCCGGGCACGGCCTGTCCGAGGTGCTGGGTCTCATCGGTCTCGAACGGATGGATCGCGGGCAGTCCGAGATCGGCTACTGGGTCGCCCCGGTCCTGTGGAACACCGGCATTGCGTCCGAGGCCGTGCAGGCCATGGTCGACGCCAACCCGCATGGCTCGAAGACGCTTTTCGCGGAAGTGTTCCAGGACAATCCCGCATCCGCGCGCGTGCTCACGAACGCCGGTTTCGAATATATCGGCGATGCCGAGGCGTTCTCGATCGCGCGGAACGCCAAGGTGGCGACCTGGACCTACATCCGAAAAATGGCCTGAGGCGGTGCGGGCGTCCCGGTTCCACGTCATCGAGACGCCGCGCCTCGTTCTCAAGCCGGTCTCCGCAGAGGACATCGACGCCATCGTGCCGGCCATCGGGAACTACGACGTCGCGCGCTGGCTCGGGCGGGTGCCGTATCCCTACCGTGCGGCCGACGCGGAATCCTTTGTCGCGGGCAATGCGGACAAGGCCGGGCGGGTCTGGTTCATCCACGACGCCTCGGGACTTGTCGGTGGTATTTCGGTCGACAACGAGCTTGGCTACTGGCTCCGCCGGGAGGTCTGGGGCAAGGGCTATGCCACCGAAGCGGCGATCCCGGCGATCGACGCGCACTTCGCGGACCGGGCCGCGGGCGATCTGGTGGCCGGCCACTATCCCGGCAACGACAGGTCGCGCCGGGTTCTTGAGAAACTGGGCTTCCGCCGGGCCGGAACCCGGCTCGTCGCCGCCCGCGCGCTGGCCCAGCAGATCGAAAGCCAGGACTACAGGCTGACGCGCCCGGACTGGCAGGCGCGGCGACAGGACTTGAGCGGCGTCTCCCGTTCGGCTACCGCAGGGCGCTGAAGGGAAGTCCCATGAAGTTTCTCGACTACGCCAAGGTCCATATCCGCTCCGGCAGCGGCGGCGGGGGCTGCGTGAGTTTCCGGCGGGAGAAGTTCGTCGAGTTCGGCGGGCCCGACGGTGGCGACGGCGGCCGGGGCGGCGACGTCTGGGCCGAAGCGGTGGACGGGCTCAACACGCTGATCGACTTCCGCTACCAGCAGCACTTCTTCGCCAAGAACGGCCAGCCCGGCATGGGGCGCCAGCGCACCGGCAAGGATGGCGACGATATCGTCCTGCGGGTGCCCGTCGGCACCGAGATCCTCGACGAGGACGAGGAAACGGTGATCGCCGACCTGACGGAGGTGGGGCAGCGGGTCCTGCTCGCCCAGGGCGGGAACGGCGGCTGGGGCAACCTGCATTTCAAGACCTCGACCAATCAGGCGCCCCGGCGCGCGAACCCGGGTCAGGAGGGCGTCGAGCGCACGTTGTGGCTCAGGCTCAAGCTGATCGCGGACGTTGGGCTTCTGGGGCTGCCCAACGCGGGCAAATCCACATTTCTCGCGGCGACCTCCAACGCCCGCCCGAAGATAGCCGATTACCCGTTCACCACGCTGCATCCGAACCTCGGGGTCGTGGGCGTCGACGATGTGGAATTCGTCGTGGCCGACATTCCGGGACTGATCGAGGGCGCGCACGAGGGCAGGGGGCTGGGCGACCAGTTCCTCGGCCATGTCGAGCGGTGCTCGGTCCTGCTGCACCTCGTCGACGGCACGTCCGAGGGCGTCGCGGCGGACTGGCAGACGATCATTCACGAACTCGAGGCCTATGGCGGCGTGCTCGCGGGCAAGCCCCGGATCACGGCGATGAACAAGATCGACGCGCTCGACGACGCCGAGCGGGCCGAGCGGACGGCTGCGCTCGAAGCCGTCGCGGGGCCGGTCATGTTGATGTCGGGCGTCAGCGGCGAAGGCGTGACGGAGGTTCTCCGGGCACTCCGCGCGAAGATCGATGCCGACCGGCTCCGTCACAAGGAGGCTGCCGAGGAGAGACATCCGTGGCGTCCCTGACGCAGGCGAAGCGGCTCGTCGTCAAGATCGGCTCGGCGCTTCTGGTCGAGGACGGGCGGCTGAGGTCGGACTGGCTGGCCGGGCTGGCCCGGGACGTGGCGGAGGCGAAGGCGCGGGGCACGGACGTGATCCTGGTTTCATCGGGGTCCATCGCGCTCGGCCGCGCAACGCTCGGTCTGCCCGCCGGACCGCTGGCGCTGGAGCAGAGTCAGGCGGCGGCGGCGGTCGGCCAGATCCGGCTCGCCCGCGCCTATGAGGAGGCGCTCGCGCCACACGGGATCGTCACGGGACAGGTCCTCGTGACGCTCGAGGATTCCGCGAACCGCCGGCGCTATCTCAATTCGCGCGCGACGATGGAACATCTCCTCGGGCTCGGCGTCGTGCCCATCGTGAACGAGAACGACACGGTGGCGACCGACGAGATCCGCTTCGGCGACAACGACCGGCTCGCCGCGCAGATCGCGGTGACGGTGGGCGCGGACCAGCTCGTTCTGCTGTCCGACGTGGACGGGTTCTACAGCGGCAATCCGAAGGAGGATCCGGGCGCCCGCCGCTTCGACATGGTCGAGCGGATCACGCCCGGGATCGAGGCCATGGCGGGAGACGCCGGATCCGGACTGTCGCGCGGCGGCATGAAGACGAAACTCATGGCGGCGAAGACCGCGACGGGCTCGGGCTGCGCAATGGCGATCACGCTCGGCACGACCCACCGGCCGCTCACGGCCCTGGCCGAGGGCGCGCCGGCCACATGGTTCCTCGCCGAGACCGATCCGCAGGCGGCGCGCAAGCGCTGGATCGCGGGCATGAAGCCCAAGGGCGAGATTACGGTCGACGCCGGCGCGGTGCATGCGCTGCGAAGCGGCAAGTCCCTGCTCCCGGCGGGGGTGACGAAGGTCACGGGCAGCTTCGGGCGCGGCGATCCGGTGGCGCTCGTGGGGCCCGGGGCGGACCGTCTGGGCATCGGCCTCATGCGCTACACCTCCGAGGAGGCGCGGGGCATCAAGGGCCGGCGGTCCGGTGACATCGAGGCGGTTCTCGGCTATCCCGGTAGGGCCGCGCTCATCCATCGCGACGACATGGTGCTCTGAAGGAGCGAGACATGAAGGACATGGACGACATCCCCGCCCTGATGGCCGAAATGGGCGCACGTGCGAAGGACGCCGCGGCGGAGCTTGGCTTCGCGACGGCCGATCAGAAGCGTGCGGCGCTCAAGGCCGCCGCCGACGCGGTCTGGGAGCGACGAGCCGAGATCGCCGAGGCCAACGCCAAGGACATGGACTACGGCCGCGACAAGGGACTGTCCGCCGCCATGCTCGACCGGCTCATGCTGGACGAGCCGCGTATCCGGGCCATCGTCGACGGGCTTCGCGCGGTCGCGGACCAGGCCGATCCCGTGGGACAGGTCATCGCCGAATGGGACATGCCGTCCGGCCTTCATATCCGCCGTGTGCGGACCCCGCTCGGCGTCATCGGGGTGATCTATGAAAGCCGCCCCAATGTCACGGCCGATGCCGGGGCGCTGTGTCTAAAGTCGGGAAACGCCGTGATTCTGCGCGGCGGATCGGAGAGCTTCCATTCCTCGGGTGCCATCCACGCCTGTCTCGTCGACGGGCTGAAGGCCGCAGGGCTGCCGGAGAACGCGATCCAGCGCGTGCCCACGCGCGACCGAGCGGCGGTGAGCGAGATGCTGACGATGACCGGTGTGATCGACGTGATCGTGCCCCGTGGCGGCAAGGGCCTCGTCGGGCTCGTCCAGCGCGAGGCGCGAGTGCCGGTCTTCGCGCATCTCGAAGGCATCGTGCACATCTACCTCGACAAGGACGCCGACCCCGAGAAGGCGCTCAAGGTCGTCATCAACGCCAAGACCCGGCGCACGGGGATCTGCGGCGCGGCGGAGTGCCTGCTGATCCACAGGGACGTGGCGGACACCATCGGACAGGGCGTCATCCGGGCGCTCGTCGAGCGCGGCGTCGAGGTCCGCGCCGACGCGGCGCTCCAGTCCATCGAGGGCACGGTGGAAGCGTCGGAAGAGGATTGGGGCCGCGAATACCTCGACATGAGGATCGCCGCGAAAGTCGTTGAGAACGTGGACGACGCCATCGCCCATATCCGCCGCTACGGGTCGGATCATACCGATTGCATCGTCACCGAGGACGACGCGGCGGCAGAGCGGTTCTTCACCCGTCTCGACAGCGCCATCCTGATGCGGAACGCCTCGACCCAGTTCGCCGACGGCGGCGAGTTCGGCATGGGTGCGGAAATCGGCATCGCGACAGGCAAGATGCATGCGCGGGGGCCGGTGGGCGCCGAGCAGCTCACAAGCTTCAAGTATCTCGTGGAGGGCGACGGCGCCGTCAGAAAGTGACGGCGATCCAACCCTCGGCGCGTTCCGTGACGAGGGCGCGTCCGAGGGACTGAGCTGCGAGCGCGGCGAGCGGGAATTCCACGTCAGACGAGGTCACGCGGGACGTGGCGTCGGGGTCTGCGAGGATGTCCCAATGCACGGTCTCGATCCGCATCCTGTCCGCCTGTCCGTCGATCCGCCAGCGATCGGAGGTGCGGGTGACGGCGATCCGCCCGCCCCACGGCATCGCGCTTTCGAGGCAAAGGATCACGAGGAAGCCGAGCTTCGCGATGGGGCGCGGGACGGCGCCGTCGGACGTCCATGTGATGCGGTGCTTGCCAGTCTGCGAGATGGCGTCGAGGATCGTGGCGATCTCGGCGCCCCCGAGCGACTGTTCCCGACCGGCGGCCCCGAAGGCGACGCGGAAGTAGCGGATCCGGGCGTTGGCGCTCTCCACGCTCTGGGCGATGAGCGCGACCTCGGGCGAGCTGTCGAAGCCCGAAAGCGTCAACAGCTCGACTCCGTTGCCGATCGCCCCAAGTGGACTGATAAGGTCGTGGCAGATGCGCGAGCCGATGAGCGCGTTCAGGTCTGGCGCGGGATCTTCGGCCTCGTACCGGACGGAGAGTGACATGGAAAACCTGAACTCCCTACTGGAACCCGGGATGCTCGTGCGGCACCCGGAGCGGCCCGACTGGGGTCTTGGCCAGGTGCAGTCGAATATCGGCGGCAAGATCACCGTGAACTTCGAACACGAGGGCAAGCTCGTGATCGACTCCGCGCATGTCGAGCTGGTCCCGGTGTTCGACGGTTCCTGAATTGCCCCCAATCCTGAACGCAACCAACGTAACACAACCCAGGCGTGTGTCAACGGCTCCGACGTCATGTTGCAATGGGCGCGGCGCTTGCCTAGAAACCGCGCAGCGAGGCGAGGCCTTTTCCACCCATGATCGTCGACGATCCCCATCTCCACGTCAGGTTCGCGACGTCCGAGCAGGACCTGCTCGGCGCGCAGCGGCTCCGCTACGAGGTGTTCGTGGCCGAGCTTGGCGGGGACGGACCGCTCGTCGACCACGGGGGCCGGTTCGAGCGCGACCGCTTCGATCCCTTCTTCGACCATCTGGTGCTGATCGACGAAAGGCGGGACAGCGCGACGCTCGACCATGTCGTCGGCGCCTACAGGCTGATGCGGCGGGATCAGGCCGAGCCAGCCGGACGGTTCTATTCGGACGACGAATACGACCTGACGGTTCTGCGGCGAAGCGGTCGGTCGCTGCTCGAGCTCGGACGGTCCTGCGTCCATGCGGACTATCGCGGCGGGACGGCGATGCTGAGGCTCTGGAACGGGCTCGCGGCCTACGTCCGCAAGCAGGGCATCGAGATTCTGTTCGGCGTGGCGAGCTTCCACGGAACCGACCCCGAACGACTGGCGCAGCCGTTGTCGCTTCTGCACCACGCGCATCTCGCGCCGCCGGATCTGCGGGTGCGGGCGCGGGAGAACGCCTTTCAGCGCATGGACCTCCTGCCGCCGGAGCGGATCGACCGGCCGCGCGCGATGCGACAGACGCCGGCGCTCATCAAGGCGTATCTCCGGCTCGGCGGCTTCGTGGGCGAGGGGGCCTGGATCGACCGCGTGTTCAACACCACGGACGTCTGCCTCGTGATGGACACGGTGCGCATCCGTGAACGCCAGCGCGCGATCTACGAGCGGAGCCTCGCGTGACGACGTGGCACTCGGACGCGCCGCCGCCGGTGCGGCGGATCGGTCCCGCGGGGTGGGCGCGGGCTCTCCTCAAGGGCGCGGTGCTTGGCCTCGTCACTTTCGGCGGGCTCGCTCTCCTGCTGCTCCTGCGTCTGGTTGAAGCGCCGGTCTTCGGCCTGCGCCGCCCATGGACCCCGTGGATCACGCAGGTCGTGTGCCGCGCGGCCTTCGTGATCATCGGGATGCGCCACACCGTCCGGGGCGAGCAGATGACGGGGCGCGGGGCGGTCGTCGCGAACCATTCCTCATGGCTCGACATCTTCGCGCTGAACGCCCGCAAGCGGGTCTACTTCGTCTCGAAGTCCGAGGTCGCGGGCTGGCCCGGGATCGGCTGGCTCGCCCGGGCGACGGGCACCGTCTTCATCGACCGCGCTCCCAGGGAGGCCCGCGCCCACCAGGCGCTGTTCGAGGAACGTCTGCAGGCCGGGCACAAGCTTCTGTTCTTCCCCGAAGGGACATCGACGGACGGCCTGCGAGTTCTTCCCTTCAAGTCAACGCTTTACGCCGCCTTCTTCTCGCCCCGGCTGCGCGACATCCTGCAGGTTCAGCCGGTGACGGTGATCTATCGGGCGCCCGAGGGCGAGGACCCGAGGTTCTATGGCTGGTGGGGCGACATGGACTTCGGCGCGCATCTTCTCAGGGTGCTGGCCGCCCCGCGTCAGGGGACGGTGGAGATCGTCTATCACCCGCCGGTGCGGGTGGCCGAAATGGCGAACCGCAAGGCTCTCGCCGCCGCGACCGAGGCCGCCGTGCGGAGTGCGTTTCCGGTCAGGGAAAGAGAACCAGAGACCGTTCGTCCCACGCCACCCGCGTCCGCGTCCTGATGTCGAGCACGGGACGGCCCATCAGGTTGCGCATCGATATGCGGACGGGCGTGTCGGCGCCGTCGAGGTGGATGTCGTAATAGGTCATGTCGCCGTAGTAGACGACCTCGTCCACCACGCCCTCGGCCACGCGGCCGCGCGGCGTGTCGTCCGGGAAGAGGATCGACATCGTCTCGGGGCGCACGCCGACGGAGCAGTCGCCCGCGCTGATCGTGCCCGCGCACTGGCCGGGATCGAGGCTCGCCGCGCCCAGTCCCGCCACGTCGACGCCGATCCGGCCGTCGGTCGCCGTGACGGTCGCGGGCAGGAAGTTCATCACCCCGATGAACTCTGCCACGTCGCGGGTCTTTGGGTGCTTGTAGAGCGTTTCGGGGTCGTCCATCTGCGCGATCCGCCCGTCGAACATCACCGCGATGCGGTCGGACATGACAAGGGCCTCCTCCTGATCGTGCGTGACGAGGATGAAGGTGATCCCGACCGTCCGCTGGAGCTTGATGAGCTCGACCTGCATCTGCTCGCGCAGCTTCTTGTCGAGCGCGGAGAGCGGCTCGTCGAGCAGGAGTACCTTGGGTTTGAGGATCAGCGCCCGCGCCAGTGCCACCCGCTGACGCTGGCCGCCCGAGAGCGCCTGAGCCGAGCGGTTGCCGTACCCCTTGAGCCCGACCATGGCGAGCGCCTCCTCGACCGCCTTCGCCTTCTCCGCTTTCGACATCGACGACCGGCGCAGGCCGAAGCCCACGTTCTCGCCGACGCTGAGGTGCGGGAAGATCGCGTAGGACTGGAACACCATGTTCGTCGGCCGCCGGTTCGGCGGCACCCCCGCCATGTCCTTGCCGTCGATCTTGACGGTCCCCGCGGACATGTCCTCGAACCCCGCGATCGTCCGCAGAAGCGTCGTCTTCCCGCAGCCCGAGGGGCCGAGCAGCGAGAAGAACTCGCCCTCGCGGATGTCGAGGTCTATCCCTTCGAGCGCTGTGAAGTCGCCGTAGGTCTTCACGACGTCTCGTGCTTCGATCAGCGTGCGGCGGGGGGATGCGGTCACAGGAAGCCTCCGGAATCCGACTGGCCGGCGCGCGCGACGCCGCGGCGACGGTAGTATTCGGCGATGGTGAGCAACAGGATCGAGGCCAGGACCAGGATCGTGCCGAGCGCCATGACCACCGGGATCTGTCCCGGGAACCTCAGGAGACCCCAGACATAGACCGGCAGCGTCGGCTGTGCGCCGGTCAGGAAGAAGGCGATGATGAATTCGTCGAGCGAGATCGTGAAGGAGATCAGCAGCGACGAGATGATCCCCGGCATCACGAGGGGGAACGTGATCAGTCGGAAGGTGGACCACCGCGTCTCGCCCAGATCGATGGCCGCCTCCTCGAGCGACGCGTCGAGGTTCGAGAACGACGCGTTCAGGATCGCGATGCAGAACGGCGTGCAGATCAGCGTATGCGCCGCGATCACCGACCACTGGGCGAGCGGCAGGCCCAGAACCTGCACGATAACGACGAGGAGCGACACCGCCACGATGATCTCCGGCAAGACGAGCGGCAGCATGATCAACCCCATGATGCCGGCCTTGGCAGGAAAGCGGTAGCGTGTCGAGGCCCGGGCCGCGCAGATGCCGAGCGTCGTCGCGAGAACGGCCGAGGTCACCGCGATGACGAGCGAATTCCAGACCGCGTCGTGCAGCGCGCCGACGGTCGTCAGGTCGCTGAACCACCTGGTCGTGAACCCGTCGAGCGGGAAGGCGATGATCGTGGAGTCGTTGAAGGCGAAGACCGGGAGAAGGAAGATCGGCGCGTAGAGAAACACCAGATAGGCGATCGCGTAGATCCTCAGCCAGCCGCCGCTCACCGGTTGGTCCTCAGCCAGCGGCGGGTCAGCAGCAGGAAGACGAGCGAGACCGCGCCGACGATCGCCATGGCGCCCACCGCCGTCGCCGCGCCCATCGGCGCGTCGTTCTGGCCGAGAAAGAGGGTCTGGATCCAGTTCGCGATCATCAGCCCGTTGGGGCCTCCCACGAGCTGCGGCGTGACGTAGTCACCGACCGTTGGAATGAAGACGATCAGTACCGCCGCGACGACACCCGGCATCGAAAGCGGCAGGGTCACGCGAAGGAACGTCCGCACCCGGCCTTCGCCAAGGTCCTGCGACGCCTCGAGCAGCGACCGGTCGATCTTCTCGAGCGCCACGAAGATCGGCAGGATCGCGAAGGGCGCGTAAGCGTGGGCGAGCGTGATCACCACGGCGTTCGCGTTGTAGAGGATGACCGTCAGCGGCTCGTCGATGAGGCCGATGCCGATGAGCGACGAATTCAGCACGCCGTTGTAGCCGAGGATGACCTTCCAGAGGAAGACGCGGATCAGGTAGGAGGTCCAGAACGGGATCGTGATGAGGAAGATCCATAGCGCCTTGCGGTCGGCGGCGACGTGAAAGCTTACGAAATAGGCGATGGGGAAGGCGAGGAGCACGGTCGCGAGGGTCACGCTGCCCGAGATGATGACGGAGCGCGTCATCAGCCGCTGGTAGAGCGGGTCCTCGACCCACTGGCGATAATTCTCGAGCGTCGGCGTCCGGTCGAGCGTCAGGTAATCCTGCGTCCAGAAGCTGAAGATGAAGATCGCGAGCAGCGGCGCGGCGAGGAGGAGAAGCGCGTAGACGAGCGGCGGGCCGACCAGCAGCAGGCCCTGTCGGCTCTCCCTGTCGACGACCTTGGAAATCGGCGTGTTCCCCCGTTCGTGCGAAAAGAGAGAACGCAGATTCGAGGAAAATCACAAGGGTCTTCGGCGGGCCGTCACGCCGCCCGGCGGAGCCCGGAGAGCGGGGTCGCGATCGACAGATCGTCCGGCGCTTCGGGGTAGCCGAACGCCGGATAATCCTCGTGGTAGAGCGCGCGGATCCGTGCGAGCCGCGCCGGGTCGAGCGGCGGCACCGGCGGCTGGATCGCGCGTTTCACGCGATGACGAAGCGACGTCCCGGGAGAGCCCTGCGGCCCGCGCGAGGCGTTGGCATGGGAAACGCGACCGGCCGAGCGCGTGCCGGTCACCCGGTCGAGCAGGCCGGCGACGCGGTCGAGCCCGTCTTCCAGACGCAGCACCTCGGCGCCAGCGGGGACGAACCGCGCCATCGGCAGGAAGTGGTTGTCGGCAAGGCCGGGGCGCCCGACCCCCCGGCGTTCGAGACGGGAAAGAACACCGTCGAGCGTGCTCATCCGGGAAATCCGGCCGTCATTGCGTGCATTTATGAAGGCGCTCACGAAGCGTGTCGCGGGATGCCGGACGATGGCGAAGGCGGCATCGAAGAAACCCTCGGGAAACAGCGTGGCGAGCGCCTCGGCGGTGACGTGCTGCGGAGAGCTTGCCCCCCAGCGCCCACGGCCACGCGACCACCACGCGTCGTCGACGAAGGCAAGGGCGCCGAAACGGTCGCGCAGATAGCGCTCGACCGACGTGCCGCCGCATTTCGGCACATGAGCGAAGTAGATCAGTTTCTCACTGGCGCGCAGGATCGGCATCGGCGGGCTCCTTTCCCGGCAGGAAAGGCCCTCGTGGTGAAGATGCGGTTAACCCCGGATCAGCGCCACCCCCCGATGTCATCCGCCGGGTGTGGGCGCGCGACCGACACCCGAGGGGCAGTCCGGCCTCGCGCCGGGGTTTTCGGAAGCAATGAAAGAAAAGGCCGCGCCATGGCGGCGCGGCCCTCGAGGCGCCAGATGAAGGCAAGGATCAGCGCTTGGAGAACTGGAAGCTCTTGCGCGCCTTGGCCCGGCCATATTTCTTCCGCTCGACGACGCGGCTGTCTCGGGTGAGAAAGCCCGCGGCCTTGAGCGGCGAGCGCAGGCCTGGGTCGTAGAGCTGGAGCGCCTTGGAGATGCCGTGCTTGACGGCACCGGCCTGGCCCGAGAGACCGCCGCCGGAGACGGTCGCCATCACGTCGAACTGGTTCTCGACGCCCGCGACCTGAAAAGGCTGGCGCAGGATCATCTGCAGAACCGGGCGCGCGAAGTAGGCGGCCATCTCCTTGCCGTTGACGGTGACCTTGCCGGAGCCCGGCTTGATCCAGACGCGCGCTGTGGCGTCCTTCCGCTTGCCGGTCGCGTAAGAGCGCCCGAACTTGTCGCGGACGGGTTCGCGGGGCGCGGCTGCTTCGGCGACCGCAGCGTCCGTGCCGGAGGCGACGGCGGACAACTCGTCGAGGGATTTGATTTCTTCGGCCATGGGGATCAGCTCCGGGTGTTCTTCTTGTTCATCGACTTCACGTCGACGACATCAGGCTGCTGCGCCTCGTGCGGGTGCTCGGCGCCGGCGTAGACGCGGAGGTTCGCGAGCTGCTGGCGGCTCAGGCGTCCGCCCGGCAGCATCCGCTTTACGGCCTGGGTGACCACGCGCTCGGGATGCGCTCCCTCGAGGATCTGGTTCGCCGTCCGGCTCTTGATGCCGCCGGGATAGCCGGTGTGCCAGTAGTAGGTCTTGTCGGTGCGCTTCTTGCCCGTCATCTGCACCTTGTCGGCGTTGATGATGATGACGTTGTCGCCCATGTCCATGTGGGGCGTGAAGCTCGGCTTGTGCTTGCCGCGCAGGCGCATGGCGACGATCGAGGCGAGACGGCCAAGCACGACGCCCTCGGCGTCGATGATGACCCACTTCTTCTCGATGTCCGCCGGAGTCGCGGTGAAGGTTTTCATCTCGGGTTGCCCTTGAATTTCGGTCTCGGCGCTCGCGGCGCCTTCGGGATGGACGTGTTCTAAGCATTTCCGGAGCATGGTCAAGGGCATTGGGGCCGCATTTATCAAATAAAAACAATGCGCTGAAAATATGGTAATATGATACCCCACGTGACAGAGCTCCGTGCGGATATCTATCGCAGGAGGAAATCCATCCTTGCGTGAAGCGCCTCGGATGCCTAGATGAAAAA
>Ga0102943_1001522_pt1 | contig 14312 bp, 15 predicted proteins | sample SalPonC_black_MG_FD_78174 | JGI IMG/M metagenome (GOLD analysis project Ga0102943, IMG submission 78174) | Salt pond soil microbial communities from South San Francisco under conditions of wetland restoration - Salt Pond MetaG... | ecosystem: Environmental > Aquatic > Marine > Intertidal zone >...
CAGTTTAGAACTCAGGATGCACGCATGAAACTTCAACACCTATACCCTAAGATTATGTAATTGTTCTTTCAACAAGACACTAGAGCACATCCATGAATTATAGGCACAGTGTCTATAATTCATGGATGTGCTCTAATCCTCCGGCTGGATCTCCCCGCTTTCTTTCAGGCGGTCGGTTTTGGAACGCTCCCACATTTTGATGCCCCGGCGGTAAGCCGATTCGGCCAGAGTCTGGGCCGCCACCGGAGTCGTGCTGTAGAAAAAGACGATCACCGCGATCGAAGTAATGGCCCCGCGCAGGGTGCCGAAATAAAGCGCCGCCGCCAACAGCAAGAGAAGCGCCCCGAAAGCACCGGCCTTGGTGGCGGCGTGCATCCGCATATAAAAGTCCGGCATCCGGTGCACCCCGAGCGCCGCGATGAAGGCGAAGGACGCGCCCAGCACGATCAATATGGCGACGATCAGGTTCATTTCATCCTCCCCTTCTCCAGATAACGGGCAAAGGCCACCGTCCCGAGGTAGCTCATGACCGCGAGCGCAAAGGCGGAATCCAATAGAATTTGCTGCTCAAAGCCGATGGCGAAGACCACCAGAAAGCACAGACAAATGCCACCGACCAAATCCAGAGCCACCACCCGGTCGAAGGCGCTATCGGCGTTTCCGATCCGGAGCAGCGCCAGGGCAAAGGCCGCCAGCAAAAGGATCAAGGCCAGGATCAATGCGATCTGTATCGAAAAAGGCGTGGCTTCAGAAAACACGTTTCACCCTCCTTCCATATTCGCGGGCCAAGTCTTCGCCCATCGTTTCCGCGTCCTTGTCCATATACATGGAGTGGATGTAGAGCTTGCTCCGGTCGCGCGAGACATAGACGCCCAGCGTGCCCGGGGTCATGGTAATCAGATTCGCCATCGCCGCCAGTTGCCGCTCGCCCAGGTCCCCTACCTCGATCGCGAGAATGCCGGGTTTCATGTAGTGGGTCGGCGTCAGGACGTCGTGCGCGATCCGGATGTTCGAGACCACGATCTCTTTCAGATAAAACAAAATGAATTCGATAAGCCTGAGTAGCCGCATCATTCCGCCTCCTTTTCGTAAACCGTTTGTTCCGGGTAGCCCTCGCCGGGGTCCGTCGGGATCAGCACGGCCGCGCGATAGCTCTCCGCGTCAATGAGCTGGGCCGCCGCCCGCTCGGTGAACCGAAAGAGGGGATTCCCGAACAGGCCGATCACCACGGTCGCCAGCGCCATCACCGTAATCGGCGGAAGCATCCAGCGAAGCGACCGCCGGACCTCGGCAGGCTCGGTGCATTCCAGCGCCCCGGAGGCCTCTTCGTCCAACTCCGGCTGCTTCTTCCAAAAGGCTTCCGCCCAAATCTTCGTCATGGAAAACAAGGTCATCACCCCGACCAGCAAGGCAAAGGTTACCACCCACCAGTGTGAAGCGTCCAGACCGGCTTTGACCACGCCGAACTTGGCCCAGAAGCCGGAAAGCGGGGGAATGCCCCCCAGGGAGAACGCCGGGATAAAGAAAAGGAGCGCCAGCCAGGGGGCCGATTTGGAAAGCCCGCCGACATGCGCCAGGTCGTCGCTGCCCTTCATTCGCAAGACCACCCCGCTGATGAGGAAGAGGTTCGTCTTCACGATAATGTGGTGCACCAGGTAGAAAATACCCGAAGCCAGGGCAAGCGGTGTCATGATCGCCAGGGCCACCGTCATATAGCCGATCTGGCTGATGATGTGAAAGGAGAGGATCCGCCGCATCTGGAAATGGGAGGCCGCCCCGAAAACACCGGTCACCATGGTAAAGACGGAGAGCACGATCAGTAGCGTTTGGAAGTGACTGAAGAGGGAAACGAAAAGCAGGGTGTGAAAGCGGAACAGGGCGTAGACCCCCACCTTGGTCAGCAGGCCGGCGAAGATGGCCGAGACCGCCGGCGGCGGGGTATGGTAGGAGGACGGCAGCCAAAAGAAAAACGGGAAAATCGCGGCCTTCACACAGAATGCGACAAAGAGCAGCATCGCCGCCGGAAGCACCGCGGTGGAGTCGGGCGCCGCCGCCACTTTGGCGGAAATGTCGGCCATGTTCAGGGTGCCTGTGATCCCGTAGATCAGGCCCGCCCCCATCAGGAAGAACATGGAGGCCAGCAGGTTCAAACTCACGTATTTGAGAGCACCTTCCAACTCCTGCTTCCTGCCCCCCATCGCCATGAGGACGAATGAGGCGATGAGCATGACTTCGAACCAGACATAAAGGTTGAACAGATCCCCGGTGAGGAAGGCCCCGTTGACCCCGAACATCAGCGCCAGATAGAGGGGGAAGAAAAAGCGCCGGAGCCGGAATTCGTCGATCTCCCCCACGGCATACCAGGCCACCGCCACTCCCATGAAAGAGGACACGCACACCATGATCGCGGCGAAGCGGTCGGCCACCAGCGAAATCCCGAAGGGTGCCGCCCAGCCCCCGGACTGCAGCACGATATAACCCTCGCGGTCGACGAGCCAGGCCAGATAAAGCGAAGCGACAAAGGTGAGCCCGGAGAACAGCACCCCGCCGATGCGCTGGGTCCGGGCGGAACGCACCCCGATCAACATGGTGACCACGCCAATGACCGGAAGGAGCAAAGGAAGTAGAAGGGCGTAAGCGGTCATGACTTTGATTCCGCCGCTCCATGCGACTTCTCCGTGCTATCGAAACAGTTGATGTCGTCGCTGCCCACCGCCTCGTGCGCGCGGAAGACCAGCGTCAAAAGAAAGGCCACCAGACCGAGGCCGATCACGATCGCCGTCAGCACCATGGCCTGCGGCAGCGGGTCGGCGAAAGGGGGCGTCGGCAGCTTTTCTCCCTTCGCCACCATCGGAGGCATACCCATAGTCAGTCCGCCACTGAGAAAAACCAGTAAATTCGCACCCTGCGAGAGGAGCAGCACCCCGATGACCAAGCGCACGATACTCCGCTGCAGCAGACAATAAACTCCGCAGCCAAAAAGCGTGCCCACCAGTAATGCCAGGAACCACTCCATTAGCTATCCTCCTCCTCTTCTTCTTCCCCGCCCGTTTCGTTCAATTCCTCCCGGGAGTCGGTCTGCGCCAGAAACTCAAGACTGAAGACGGTGTGCAGGACAAAGCCCACCACCACGATGTAGACCCCGACATCAAAGACCAGCGGCGTGCCGATATGCATTTCCCCAAGCAAGGGCAGGCTGAAATCGGGCAGCCACTGATCCACGAAGTAAGACTCTTTATCGCCGAACAGGCCGGGTAGGCCGGACAGAATGGCGAAGCCGAGGCCGATCCCCAGAATCGTAACCGGGCTAAGCCGCAGGCGGCGGCGCGCCTCGTCCATCCCGTCGCCCAAGCCGACAAGAATGAAGGCGGCCGCCCCGAGCAGGCCGCCGATAAAGCCACCGCCCGGCAGGTTATGCCCGCGGTAGAGCACGATCAGCGAAAGCACTATCAGCCAGGGAAAAAGAATCCGCCCGGATTGAGAGAGGACAAACCACTTCATTTTTTATCGGCCTCCCCTTTGAAAAGTTTTTCGACGCGGCTTCGCATCAGTGCGGCGATTCCAAGCGCCGCCGCCGCGATTACCGTAATTTCCCCGAAAGTATCGAGGGCCCGGAAGTCCACCAGAATGACGTTGACCACGTTCCTTCCCTTGGCTTCGGGGTAGCTCATGGCCGCAAGCGTATCCGAGACCGGACTGGCGAACTGCAAATCCACCGCCAGCCAGACCAAGAGGAATACGATGAAGCCGAAGGCGACCGAGAGCAAGGCGTCCCGGCCGGTCGTAATCCTTCCCTTGTATCGCCGGATCCGGGGCAGCCCATAGATCACGAACATGAAAAGAACCACCGTGAGCGCCTCCGCCATCAACTGGGTGATGGCCAAGTCGGGCGCGCCATAATAGGCGAAGAGCAATGCGGTCCCGAAACCGACCGTTCCCAGCGCTCCCAGAATCAGGAAGTAGCGGTCGGACGAGATCGCCATCACCGAGGCGACCACCATCAGCAAGACAAGCAGCGCGATGCCGAGGTCGAACGAAGCGGGGTCAACCGCCGGCAGGGCATCGGTAAAGCGCAGTAAGGCCCAACCCACGAGAATCACCGTCGCCCCCACGATATTGAAGACATAATCGTGCAGACGACCGGTTTGCAGCCAACGGGTCTGCGCCTTGGAAAACCATATCGTGGCATTGAAGATGCGCTCATACACCGCCTCCGCGCCATAGGGACGAATCGTCCGGAGCACTCCGTCCGACAGCGCCCAGAAGCGGGCCCGGTTGAGAAAGACGAAAAAGCCGCCCAGCACCGTGAGTCCGCTCAAGAGCAGCGGCAGGTTCGGCTTCACCAAATGCCACAAGGCGAGGTCGAGCTGCGCCAACTCGGTGCCTTTGATCGCCGACACCGCCGGAGCGACCATGAAATCCGTCACCCAGAACGGGAACAAGTCGATGACCAGCCCCAAGACCGCCAACACGATCGGCCCGATCCACATCGGCCAGGGCGCTTCGTGCGGCTTCTTCGGTAGCGCCTCGTGGTTGGGCGGGCCAAAAAAGGGACCGATACCGGCCTTCAGGGCCAGCCCCATCATCACGAGATTGCCCAGCAGCGCCGCCGCAAGGAAGGCGATTTCAAAACCGTTCAATGCCACCCCGGCCTTGTAAATCAGTTCCTTTCCGATGAAGCCGAAAAAGGGCGGCAAGCCGGACATCGAGAGCGCCGCCAGACCACCGGCCACGGCCGAGATCGGCATGAGCTTGCGCAGGCCGCGCAGCAAGGTCACGTCCCGCGTGCCCGTCTCGTGGTCGATCGAGCCCACCACCATGAAGAGCGTCGCCTTATACAGGGCGTGCCCCACCAGAAAGACCACCATCGCCTTGATGGCATAGGACGAGCCGATCCCCAACAGCATGGTGAGCACGCCCAACACCCCCAAAGTAGTGTAAGCCAGAATCGCCTTCACGTCCTTCTGGAAGAGCCCGAGGAACATGGCCAGCAGCAGCGTCAGGCTCCCGAAAATCGCCAAGGTATATTCCCACAAGCCGCTTCCGCTCAGGGTCGGGTTGATCCGGGCGATGAGAAAGACCCCGGCCTTCACCATGGTCGCCGAGTGCAGGAAGGCACTCACCGGCGTCGGGCCCGCCATGGCGTTGGGCAGCCAGAAATGAAAGGGCACCTGCGCGCTCTTGGTGAAGGCCCCGATCAGGACAAGGATAATGATTGCGGAATAAAACGGACTCGCCTGCACCAGCTCGCCCAGGTGATTCATCTCGCTGATCCTCCAGGTGCCGGTCACATTGGCCAGCAGGACAAAACCCGCCAGCATGGCCATGGCACCGAGCCCGGTCACCAGCAGGGCCTGCAGCGACTTCCAGCGCGCCTCCTTCGACTCGTGGTTGAAACCGATCAACAAATAGGAAGTGATACTGGTCAACTCCCAGAAAATGAACAGCAGGATCAAATTGTCCGCCAGGACGATCCCGACCATGGCCGCCATAAAAGCCATCAGATAGAGATAAAAGCGCCCCAACTGCGGGTGCCCGTGCATGTAGCCCTGCGCGTAAATGGTAATGAAGCCCCCGATTCCGCTGACCAGGACCGCCATCATGAATGCCAGCCCATCCAAGCGGAAATCCAGGGAAACCCCTAGCGCAGCGAACCACTCCAGGCTGTAAAACAGCCCCTCGCCGCTTCCCACATAGCCCTCCTGCGACAGCAATAAAGCCAGCGCCGTGAAGGGCCCCAGGCAAAGCACATAGCCCACGCGTTCCCCGAAAACCTTGCGCAAGGGGGGCGCAAGCAAGCCCGCCAATAAAATGATGGCCGGGCAGATGATGAGTAATGCGGGCATCCTGAACGAGTAGTTAGTTGGTAGATGGGATTTGCGCGTATACTTCCGAAGCCACCCTCGGGATCAAGAATAACTAAAGTTTTTTTTCCTTTTCCCAATCCGCGGCCTGGGAAGCCGAGAAAACGCGCGGGGACGACTACTCACCCGAACCCGCTTTTTTCACCGGAACGCCCTCGTCCGTCCGGTTGCGCCGAAATTGGAAGCGGTTCAAATCCCGCAGCGAGAGCTTTTCGGCGAGCTCTTTGTAATTCTCCGCGTCTTGCAGCATCATGTCGTAAAGCTGCCGGTCGGCGAAGAGCCGGGCCCGGTCATCCATCTGAATGGCCGCCCGCTCGTGCAACTCGGCCATGCGCTCGTTCCACCTCGACATTTCAAAGTCCACCGTCTTTCGATCCAGAACCTCCACTTTAAAGCGCTTTTTTTTGTCTTTCTCGCTCATTGAGATCGGTGCGCGCTTGGAACCGAGGGAGGAAAAATGCTTGTTCCACTCCTTGATCGGGAAAGTCTTGTCCTGGAGACGCGACTTTCCCGGTTTGCTCCAGATTTTCTTTTCCACCTTTTTCTTCTCCACGCTATCCGCTTTGCGTCCGATCAAATCGGAAAAAAAGGAATTTGCCTGGGAAACAGAGACGCCGAAAAAGGCCAGACCGATGCAGAGAAAAACTGTTCTGAGGTATCGCACGGGCAAACTATAAGGCTTAAATCACTGCCGGATTCAAGTCATTCCCGCGCCTACGCGATTGACGGGGCATGGGCGAAGCCTCTAAATCCGCCGTTTTTACAAAATGGCGACAGCAAACAAAGACTACGATTTCGCGGCGATCGAGCCGAAGTGGCAGGCCTGGTGGGCCGAGAACAAGACCTTCGAAGCCAATGACTTCGAGGACAAGCCCACCTTCTACGTGCTCGACATGTTTCCCTACCCTTCCGGCGCGGGGCTCCACATCGGCCACCCCGAGGGCTACACGGCCAGCGATGCGCTCAAACGCTTCAAGAAAGCCCAGGGTTATAACGTCCTCCACCCCATGGGTTGGGATGCCTTCGGCCTGCCCACCGAGCAATACGCCATCAAGACCGGGACGCACCCGGCCGAAACCACCAAACAAAACGTAGCCCGGTTCACGGAGCAACTCAATCAACTGGGCTTCACCTACGACTGGAGCCGCGAAATCAACACCACCGATCCCGGCTATTTCAAGTGGACGCAGTGGATCTTCAAGCAGCTCTTCAAAAAGGGCCTGGCCTATGTCGATGAAAAGCCCGTCTGGTTCTGCCCCGAGCTCGGCACCGTCCTGGCCAACGAGGAAGTGCTCAACACCCCCGAAGGCCCCCGCTCCGAGCGCGGCAACTTCCCGGTCGAGCGCCGGCCCATCCGCCAGTGGGTCCTGCGCATCACCGAATACGCCGAGCGCCTGATCGCCGGCCTCAAGGACCTCGACTGGCCCGACTCGACCAAGCGCCTGCAGGAAAACTGGATCGGACGCTCCGAAGGCGGCGAAGTCACCTTCGACGTCGCGGGTCACGCGGCCCAGTTGACCGTTTTCACCACGCGCCCCGACACACTTTACGGTGCCACCTACATGGTGGTTGCGCCGGAGCACCCCCTGGTGGCCGACATCACCACGGCGGAGCAAAAAGCCGCCGTCGACGCCTACGTCGCCAAAGCCAAAAACAAGTCCGACCTCGAGCGGGCCGAACTGGCCAAGGAAAAGACCGGCGTTTGGACGGGTGCCAAGGCCGTCAATCCGGTCAACGGCAGGGAAATCCCCATCTGGGTGGCCGATTACGTGCTCATGACCTACGGCACCGGTGCCATCATGGCCGTGCCGGCCCACGACGAGCGCGACTTCGAATTCGCAACGGAGTTCGGCTTGGAAATAATTCAGGTGGTTGAAATTGATGAGTCAAAGTGGTTCTACGCGAAGAAAGACGGACCGATTGAATATAAGTCAGGCGATATTTGGATTAATCAAAGTTCAGGCGAGAAGTGGAAAGAGGGAGATGCTTTTACCAGCAAAGACGGTATCCTGCTGAATTCCGGTGAATTTACAGGATTGCCCTGCGCTGATGCGCAGAGGGCAATCCTCGCCAAAATCGCCGCCGAGGACCGCGGCCAAGCCACCGTCAACTTCAAGCTGCGGGACTGGCTTTTCTCCCGCCAGCGCTACTGGGGCGAGCCCTTTCCCATCGTCTGGGTCAGCGAAGACGATTACGCCAGGGCGCATGACTCGCTCAAGTCGGTCGATCGCCCGGTCTCCTGCCGGATCGACGGCGGGACGCGCTATGCCCTGGCCCTGCCCGACGGCGAACTTCCGTTGGAACTGCCCGAAGTGGACAGCTACACACCCTCTCCGGACGGGCAGAGCCCGCTTTCCAAAGCGGAGCACTGGCTGAAGGTTTACGTCGACCCTGATACCGGCGAGACCTCGACCGAAGAAAAAGACGGCTGGCTGGAGGGTATCCGCGAAACCAATACAATGCCACAATGGGCCGGTTCCTGCTGGTATTACCTGCGCTACATCGACCCGAAGAACAGCGAGGCCTTGATCGACCCCGAAAAGGAAAAATACTGGGGCATGCCGGACCTCTACATCGGCGGTGCCGAGCACGCCGTCCTGCACCTCCTTTACGCCCGGTTCTGGCATCAGGTGCTCTTCGATCTCGGCGTGGTCAGCGATCCGGAACCCTTTAAGAAGCTTTTCCACCAGGGCATCATCCTCGGCGAAGACGGGGAGAAAATGTCCAAGAGCCGCGGCAACGTGGTCAACCCGGAGACCATTATCGAAGGCTACGGGGCAGACGCCCTCCGCCTCTACCTGATGTTTCTCGGACCGCTGGAAGCGATGAAGCCATGGAACACCAGCGGCATCGAAGGGATCGCCCGCTTCCTGCGCAAGATCTGGCGTTTGGTCGTCGACGACAGCGGCGAACTCAAGCCGAAACTTGGTGCCGCCGAAAAGCTCGACGAAGCGAGCGAGCGCGTGCTTCACGCCACCATCAAGAAGGTGACCGAGGACTACGAGGCGCTCGGCTTCAACACCGCCATTTCCCAGATGATGATCTGCGCCAACCAGCTGGCCAAGGCGGAAGCCCTCACCCGGGACTCCGCCGAAGCCCTGCTCAAACTGGTGGCGCCACTGGCCCCCCACCTTGCCGAAGAACTCTGGGAACGCCTCGGGCACAGCGGGAGCATCGTCGATGCCGGCTGGCCGGAGCACGACGAGAGCAAACTCGTTTCCGATACCGTAAAGATCATCTTCCAGGTGAACGGCAAATACCGCGGCGACGCGGAACTCCCCGCCGATCACACGAAGGAGGATGCCATCGCCGCCGCCAAGACAAGCGAGCGCGTGCGGAACTTCATCGAAGGCAAAACCATCAAGAAGGAAATTTACGTGCCGGGAAAGATCGTCAATATCGTCGCCGTCTGATCGAAACATGCTTTCCAGCCTTCGCATCGCGATTTTCAAATGCCTCCTCTTGGCTGCCGTCGTGCCGCTCAACGGAGAGGTCCCTGAAGATGGCCTCGCGGATGGACTCGCCCTGGTCACCACCGCAAAGGGCGGAGTCATTTTCAGGTCGCCCGATGGGACCGAGCGCGAAGCGGAGCTTCACGCCGTCGAGACCTTATCCGGCATGGAGGTCGGCAGCGGCGAAGATGAGCAGCTCTTTCTCGCGCTCTCCAACGGAAGCGCCATCGGCATCCATGAAAATTCCCAACTGCGATTCGTGAGCTACCGGCAACGTCCCTTCCCGCCAGAAAAGGAAAGTCTCGATTATGAACCTTCTCTCTCGACACTCGTCATCCGTTTGTCGACGGGCAGTCTAAGCTTCTCGGCCGATCAAATTTCCCCCCTGTCTCGAGTCCTGATACAACTGCCCGGCCTCGGTCGGATCCGGATTCATGAGGCTTCCGGACGTGTGAGCTTCGACGAGAGAGGTGCTGAAATCGCCATCACCAGCGGAATTGTCGGCTACACCGGCCCGGGAATGGACGAAGAGGAATTTATCAACAGTCCCCACGCCGTGCGGATTAGCCGGAGTGCCACCGAACCCGGCCGGATTTCCATGGTGAATCTCAATGGCCGATACCCCTCGAAGGAGCTTACCGAGTTGCTGGTTGAGGCCACCCACCGGGCAAAGAACCGTGTCGTCTTCAAAGTCCCTGTTGGTGATGAAGCCTCGATCCCCCGCCCCGTTCTTGTCGCCAGGCCTGAGGCCTTGCTAAAGCCCACGCCCCGCCCCTATACTTATCGCGACTAATGGCTGCCCAACCCTCCGTCTTTCTTCCCGCCGACTATGACCGACGACCGATCGGTCTGATCGCCGGCAAGGGGCACTACCCCATCATCACCGCCCGGCAAATCCGCGAGGCTGGCTTGCCGCTGCGCCTCATCTCCTTTTACGGAGAAACCAAAACGGAACTGATCGACGCCTTTTCGGCGGACGAACACTGCCAAATCAAAGTCGGACAGCTGGGCAAGCTTCTGAAGTCGCTGAAAAAACTGGATTGCGGCTACGCTCTGATGGCAGGCCAGCTCACGCCAAAGCGGCTTTTTCACGGCCTGCACCCCGACCTGAGAGCCCTTAAGATCCTCAACAGTCTGAAGCGCAAGAATGCTGAAACCATCTTCGGTGCCATCGCCACGGAGATCGAAGCGCTGGGCATCCGGCTGCTCGACGCCCGCAGCTTTCTCGACGACCAACTGGCCGGCGAGGGCCTGATGACGCCCGGCAAGCTGAAGGCCGAGCCCGACTACATCAAACACGGCATCCAAATCGCCAAGGGGGTCAGCGAACTCGATATCGGCCAGGGCTGCGTGGTGCGCAAAGGCACCGTCCTGGCGGTCGAAGCCTACGAAGGCACCGACCCGATGCTGCACCGCGCCGGCACGTTTAAAACCGATGGGCTGATTTTTGTGAAAACGGTCAAGCGCAACCAGGATTACCGCTTCGATGTGCCGGTTTTCGGCGAACGCACCCTCGAGGTGATGCACGAGAGCGGCATCCGCACGGCCGCTCTGGAGACGGGCCGCGTCATCATGCTCGACAAGCCGAATTTGCTGAAAAAGGCCGAAGCGATGAAGATCGAGATCCTCGGCTTTCAGAACGAGGAATCTTGACCCCGCGACCTAACAGTCTATTGGAATGGAGGAAATACGACCACAGTGGCTTCCCTCCTCAAACCAAGTCATCCCTTTTCCAACAAGGATGATGGCATACTGCATCCACGTGCAGGCCTAACCCTTGTGGAGATCGCGGTGGTGGTGGCGATCATCGGCATCCTGGCCGCACTCGCCATCCCGGCCTACCAGCGGTCCAAGGACAGTGCGAAGATTGCCACGATCGAGAACGACCTCCGCATCTACGAGCAGGACTTCGAGACCTTCGAGTTGGAACACAAATACTTCCCTCCCTCCCAACCCACAGCCGGACAGATTCCCACCGGTATGGAAGACCGGATGCCCGAAACCTGGAAAGCGCCCAGCCCGATCGGCGGCACCTATCGATGGGTCTATACGACCGAGGATGACCCCTCCGAGCGCAGCGCCTACATCGAAATCGTAAACACGGCGGCCAATCCCATCCAGATCAGCCCTGAACGGCTGGTGGAGATCGATGATGATATGGACGACGGCAATACCTCGACCGGCCGCTTCGTTTTATCCGGGCTCAATATCCGCTACTACATCCGGCTTTGAAAGCCGCCTTTAAGAATCTTGCCTATGGAGGTGAGCTTCTTTCCGTATCTTTCAAAGGGCATGCCATGGAGCATGATCTTATCGTCGTGGAGTTCGAGCAAATGATACTCGCCCGCCAGGAAAGCCGGCTGCCCCCGGTGAAGACCCGCCGACAAACGATACTCGCCCGCCGGAATCAAATTGAATACTTTTCCAGCCGGCGAATACCACATTTCGTAGATCGATAAAATTCCGCTTTTTGAAACTTCGAACACCGTGCTGCCTTCCCGCAGTTCATTGACATAAACATCCGCGTATTTCCTGAAAAGCTCGCCCTCCTCCTCCATGGTATGCACGAAGTGCGGTGCTTTCACAAGTTGGACCTGCTGGCTCAGACTTTTCCAGATGTAGAAACTCGATCCCGCAATCAGAAGAAGCGAAAGCGCTAAGAGGATTTTTTTGAGCCGTATTGTTCCAAACCCACTGCCGGCACGGGGTCGAACGTAAGCATCTTCCTCCTCGTCGCGCCGCAGGGCCTGTTCCAAGGGTTGCCCCTCGAGGAGCCGCAGTGCCTCATCGGGCGTGACCACCAAGTCCTTGCGGTTGTTGGATTTTAGTTCCGTGTAGTAGAGTTTACCTTTGATCGCCCGGATATGGACATGGTGGGAATCCCAGCTGATCCTGATCTCGGGAAATTCAACAACCGGGAATTGAGTCGTCGCGATCGCGATGCGGTTCAGCATCAATTTCAGATCTTCCAAATCCTCTACCGTGCGCGTCCAAACCTCGGAATGCTCATCGCTTATCGTGTAGTCTTCGCGAATATGGGAAACTCTGATTTCGTAGCGCATGGCTTAATACCTCCCGCAGAAGGCAAAATTTAGTCGGTCATGACAAGCCCTTAGTCCCGAATCACTCCTCCCCCGCCTGTTCCCTGCGTGCGCTGGATTGCTTCGAAATATGTTTATACAAGGCAATATCCGGGATATCGATCACCGCATGGGCCAGGAAACGAAGGACGGCGATCCCCAAAACCTGGACGGCGGTATCCAGAAGAGCGGCGAGTGCCACCGAACCGTCGGTGTAAAAGGCCAGTCTAAGCCCACCGGCCAACACGACCAACCCGATCGCAACCCAGGCCAGGATGTCCACGACCGTCCGCAGGTCGCCGTAGGCGGAATTCTGGCGCAGCTCATTGCGTAAACGAACCACGGGGCTATGGGCGTAGTTTGTAGGAGCGGAGCGCTCGCGATTGGAACCCCGCCGACGCTTGGAGGACTCGCCGGTTTTGACATGACCGCCGTCGCTGACCCGCTCGCGGGAACTGCAGTAGGCGGCATAGGCCTTCTGCCATTGCCGCTCGGAAAACTTCCGGCAAGATGGATCCACCTTTTCCCGGGACGCCTTGAATGTCTCAAAATCCTGCATAAGTCTTTAAAAGTGAAAGACAACCAGATTAATCTCCAAGGTCAATCTGAACGTCGCCTTGCTTTTCAGGCCGGACCGCTCACAACTTGGGCACCGCCTGGAGCAACTTGCGGGTGTATGGATGCTGGGGGTCCTTATAGATCGCCTCGGCGCTCGCCTGCTCGACGATTTTCCCTTCCGACATCACGAGAACGTCGTCGCTGATATGTTCCACCACCGCGAGGTCGTGCGCGATGAAAAGGTAAGTCAGCCCGAACTCCTCCTGGAGGTCCTGCAACAGGTTGACGATCTGCGCCTGGACGGAGACATCGAGCGCACTCACCGGTTCGTCGCAGATGATGAATTCGGGTTCGACCGCAAGAGCCCGCGCAATGCCGATGCGCTGGCGCTGGCCCCCGCTGAACTGGTGGGGGTAGCGCTGCATGAAGTCGGGATCGAGACCGACGCGAGCAAGAAGTTCGGCGACCCGGTCCTGCTTCTGCAGGCGCGACCAATTCTTGAAATGAATGTCGAGAGGCTCCGCGATGATGCTGTAGATCGTCATCCGCGGGTTGAGCGAGCCAAAGGGATCCTGAAAGATGACCTGCATTTTTTTACGGTAGCCCTGAAAGGCCCTGCCGCCCAGGGAGGTTAACTCGATCCCCTCGTAGGCGATCGTGCCTGCGGTGACGGGAACAAGCCCGGCGATAGCGCGGCCCGTCGTGGTTTTACCGCTCCCGCTTTCGCCGACCAGACCGACCGTTTTCCCCCGCGGCACGGAAAAGCTGATTCCGTCCACCGCCTTGACGTAATCCACCGTGCGCTGCAGAACACCTCCCAAAATCGGGAAATGCACTTGCAGGTCGCGCACTTCGAGCAGTTTAGCCGAATCCGTATCTATTTCAGTCATCCAGAAATTTAGGAATAGGCAGGAATTCGGTTTTAGCAAAATTATTTACGGCAGAATGATTCCAGCGGAGGTTTGCGCCGCTGTTGCGCCGCAAACAAAATATAGTTGTTTTGCCTCTAATTATTCCGCCTCTCCTGGCACCTGAAGATCACACCGTCCCATCTCCCAAGCTCCGTGCCCTCCGTGGTTAACACCCTGTCTCGGCAATTTTTCACTCCTGAGGAACATCCAACATTGAACATCGAACGTCGAACGTCGAATATGCCGTTCTCCTAAAATTTTATTCAACGTTCAACGTCGGGCGTTCGACGTTCATCTTCCGCATGCAACCGATCATTCTCCAGGGCCTTCCCGCATTTTCCGACTTCCGTCTCACCGCGCTGCAAAACGCGCTTAACGAAGCCATCGACGCCCACGACATCGCGTCCATCGACGCGGTCGAATGCTACTTTATCGAGTCGGAGGGCC
>Ga0102943_1001525_pt1 | contig 14300 bp, 11 predicted proteins | sample SalPonC_black_MG_FD_78174 | JGI IMG/M metagenome (GOLD analysis project Ga0102943, IMG submission 78174) | Salt pond soil microbial communities from South San Francisco under conditions of wetland restoration - Salt Pond MetaG... | ecosystem: Environmental > Aquatic > Marine > Intertidal zone >...
CTTTCAGCACCCTGGTCGACCAGTACTGGTTCCGGTCCACATCATAGGCAAAATCAATGTCCGCCAAAACCGGGGTAATGTGGACCGCCATTTTAAACACCTTGGCCACTTTGTCTGCCACTGCCCCTTTGATATCACCGGCAATATCACCCACAGGGGAAACCAGAATCAGACCGGGCGGTTTCATGGAAATAACGCCTGTTAATCCGGCTTCAGATCATACCGCTTGATCTTGTTGTACAAGGTGGAACGGTCTATGCCCAGCATGCCGGCAGCCTTGGATATATGCCAGCTGGTCCGGGTCAGGATGGTGTGGATATGCTGTTTTTCCACATCATGCAATGCCACCCCCCCGGAGTGGTCAGGGTGGTCCGCCGTTCTGCAGATGGGCAGGTCCTCGGGGGTAATGGTGGTGGTTTTGCACACCACCACGGCCCGTTCAATGGCATTGGACAGCTCCCTGACATTGCCCGGCCAGTGATAGAGCATGAGGTCATCCATGGCATCCCGGCTGAACCGTTCCACGCCCCGGTTCACCTCCCGGGTGAATTTTTCCAGAAAATGGTCTGCCAGCAGGGGGATATCCTCTTTGCGCTCCCGCAGGGGCGGCATGGTCAAAGAGATAACATTGAGCCGGTAAAACAGATCCTCTCTGAAACTGCGGTTTGCAACAGCTGTCTGCAAATCCGAATTGGTGGCGGCAATGACCCTGAAATCAGCGGTAATGGGCTGGGTGCCTCCCACCCGGTAAAACACCTTGTCCTCGAGCACCTGGAGCAAATCGATCTGCATGCGCATGGAAATCTCACCGATCTCATCCAGGAACAGGGTTCCGCCGCCGGCCATTTCCAGGCGGCCTTTTCTGGTTTCCCTGGCATCGGTAAACGCCCCTTTCTGGTGACCGAAAAGTTCGCTTTCCATGATATGCTTGGGGATGGCCCCGCAGTTCACCGCCACAAACGGCCCTTCAGACACGCGGCTGGAGGAGTGGATGGCTTTGGCAGCCAGCCCCTTTCCAGACCCGGTTTCACCGGTGATGAGCACGGTGCTTTCGGTGTCGGCGATATCCTGGATCAGATCAAAAACGGCCTGCATGGCTGACGACTGACCGATCATGCTTTCAAACCGGGTCTGCTCTTCCAACGTATCCTTTAAAAACGCATGCTCTTTCACCTGTTTGCGGTGTTCCAGCAATTTCTGGATCATCACACCGATTTCATCCGGATCAAAGGGTTTGAGCAGGTAATCATGGGCATGGGATTTCATGGCCTGTACTGCCGAGGGAATGGAGCCGTAGGCCGTGATCATAATCACATCGATGTCCGGATAGTTTTCCTTGACATGGGACAGCACCTCCATGCCGCTGATGCCGTCCAGCTGGATGTCCAGCAGGATGATATCGAATCCCTGTTTTTTGAGCAGTGCAAGGGCATCCTCGCCGCTGGGCACGGTGTCCACGAAAAACCCGTCCCGCTTGAGCCAGCCGGAAAGGGATTCCCGGATCACCAGTTCATCATCCACCACCAGAATCCTGGCCTGGGACATATCTGCCTCCTTTCTGCCCGTCCTGTTCGGAACCGCTGCCTTACACAGCCCGGTACCATTCCATCAACGGATTTCCACCAGCATCTCTTTTGGTTGGCGCAGCCGGGGCGGCTGATCCCCTGCCCGGTAGCCCAGGGCCACCAGTACCGCCACCGCAAATGCTTTGGTATCAATACCCAGAACCGCCTCCACCCGGTCTTTTTCAAAACCCTCCATGGGACAGGAGTCGATTCCCAGAGACGCTGCTGTGGTCATGATATTGGCCAGGGCAATATAGCACTGCTTGCTGCACCAGGCATACAGGTTCATCCGGGGAAACACCTCGGTTTCCATATACCATTTGTATTTTTCAATATAGGCGTTGGTTGCATCTTCCGGCAGCCCCCGCCTGGCAAAGCATTTATCCACATACGGGTTGCCGGGAGTGACCAGATCCGGCCGGGCAAGAATCACGACCACATGGCTGCTGTCGGTCACCTGGGCCTGGTCCCAGCAGGCAGGCCGCAGTTTTTTCCGGATATCCGCAGACTGGAGCACCAGAAATTTCCAGGCCTCCATACCGAATGAGGAGGGAGAGAGCCTTGCTGCCGCAAGGATGGTGTCCAGATCGTCGGGGGCAATTTTTTTGTCCGGATCAAATTTTTTACAGGCATGCCGGAAATGCAGGGCATCGATAATGGCATTCATGACAGGATTTCCTTTTGGATCAGCTTGTTATCCATCTGTTTTTCAGATGCGTTTCCTGGTCAGTATAAAAAATTTGCCGCCTGAATAAAAGCATTTATTTTTCGGGCATTCTTCAGATTTGGTTTTCTATACAGAGATGTCAGCTGCAATGTGGACAATGTCTCCGGGACGGTCCGGGCCGGCCACTGACAAGGCGATATCAGAACCGTTCAGGCATCTGCCCACTTCAGCCAAAGCCTGTTCCGGACGGTTGTTTTCTTCGCTCAAATGGGCCAGAATCACATGTTTGAGATCCTTGTGAACCAGTTGAGACAAAAGAAGCCCTGCCTCTGCATTGGAAAGATGGCCGGTGCGGGATTTGATGCGCTGTTTCAGGTGCCAGGGATAGGCCCCATTGATCAACATGGTTGGATCATGGTTGGATTCCAGGTACAGAAGGCTGCAGCCGGCAAGGTGCTGGCGCACCAGGTTGGTGGCAATGCCAAGATCCGTGGCAATGCCGATTTTGCAGTCCTGCCAGGTCAATGTAAGGCCGGCCGGGTCTGAGGCATCATGGGAAATGGAAAACGGATTCACGACCAGGCCCTGGATCTGAAATTGGCTACCGCACTCAAAATAGGTCAGTGCCGGGATCTTTCCGAGATTGGGGCTGGCTTTGTGGGTGGCAGGGGTGATATAGACCGGGATGTTGAACCTGCGGCCCAAAACCCCGGCCCCTTTGATATGATCCATGTGTTCATGGGTGATGATAATGGCGGACAATTGCTCCGGGGTTTGTCCCACAGCCGCCATGCGCCGCGCAATTTCCACCCCGGACAGTCCGGCATCCACAAGGATGGCCGTTTCCGGAGTGGAAACCAGTACGGAATTCCCTTTGCTGCCGGAAGCAAGGGAACAGATACAAAAAGAATTATGCTTTTTCATCCGCTTTTGCTGCTTTATAGCTCAGCTTGATTTTCCCGTCCCGGGTGATATCCAGAACCTTTACGGAAATCACATCACCTTCTTTCACCACATCGGTGACTTTTTTCACCCGGTAGTCTGCCAGTTCGGAAATATGCACCAGGCCGTCAGTACCGGACTTGATGTTAACGAATGCCCCGAAATCGGTGATTTTCACCACCTTGCCTTCGTAGATGGCACCGATCTCCGGATCCAGGGCGATATCAGAGACCATGTCCATTGCCCGCTGGGCATCTTCCTGGTTTTCCCCGGCAATTTTTACCAGGCCGGAATCATCCACCTCGATGACCGTATTGGTATCCGCCTGGAGGGCCCGGATGATCTTGCCGCCAGGGCCTATGATATCCCTGATTTTGTCCGGATTGATCATGATACTCAAAATTTTGGGGGCATGGGGAGAAATTTCTTCCCTTGACTCGCCAATGGTTTCCAGCATTTTTTCCAGGATATGCAGCCGGCCGGCTTTGGCCTGAATCAGGGCTTTTTCCATGATATCTTTGGACAATTCCTTGATTTTGATATCCATCTGCAGGGCGGTGATGCCCTCTTTGGGACCGGCCACTTTGAAATCCATATCCCCGAAATGGTCCTCATCTCCCAGGATGTCCGAAAGAATGACCGTCTTGTCTCCCTCTTTTATCAGGCCCATGGCAATGCCGGAAACCGGGGCCTTGATGGGAACCCCGCCGTCCATCATCGCCAGACAGCCGGCACACACGGTACCCATGGAGGAAGATCCATTGGATTCCATGACCTCGCCCACCAGACGGATGGTGTATTCAAAATTTTCCGGATCAGGCAGTATCCGTTCGATGGCCCGGGTGGCCAGGTTGCCGTGGCCGATATCCCGACGGCTGGGGCCACCGGCCCGTTTGACCTCTCCCACGGAATAGGGAGGGAAATTGTAATGGAGCATGAAACTTCTGGTTTCATTTCCGGCCAGGGTTTCCACCCGCTGTTCATCCGGACCTGATCCCAGGGTCATCACGCCGAGCACCTGGGTTTCTCCCCTGGTAAACAGGGCACTGCCGTGGGGACGGCGCAGCATGCCCACCTCACAGGTAATCTCTCTGATATCATCATAGGCCCGGCCGTCAATGCGGTGGTTCCGGGTCAGGGTAATTTCCCGGGAGACATCCTTGACTGTCTTGCTGAAACCTTCCTTGATCTCTTTGGTCTGGTCAGGATAATCCTGGGAAAAATGGGCGACAACCGCTTCTTTATAGCTGCTTAGGGCAGTTTGCCGTTCTATTTTTGTCTTGATCTGCACCCGTTCCTGGATACCTTCTCTGGCAAAAGATGCCACTTTTTCCGCCAGTTCCGGATCACGGGCCGGGGGGACAAAGGCGTGTTTTTCTTTTCCCACACTGTTTTTAAGTTCCATCTGCATATCAATGATGGGCTGCATGGCTGCATGGCCAAAAAAGATGGCATCCAGCATATCCTGTTCCGATACGATATTGGCGCCGCCTTCCACCATGACCACGCCTGTTCGGGAACCTGCCACGGTCAGTTCAATATCGCTTTCTGCCATCTGTTCCAGGCTGGGGTTGGCAACAAATTCCCCGTTTATGCGGCCGACCTTGATGCCGGCAATGGGGCCGTCAAAGGGGATATCAGATATCTCCAGTGCGGCAGATGCCCCCACAATGGCCAGAATGCCGGGGTCACACATCTTGTCGGTGGACAACACCGTGGCCATGACCTGGGTTTCGTGGTTGTAGTCATCTTTGAACAACGGCCGGATGGGCCGGTCAATCAGCCTGGCCCGCAGGGTCTCGTCTTCAGAGGGCCGGCCGATCTCCCGCCGGAAATAGTTGCCCGGAATCCGTCCGGCTGCATAAATGCGCTCCTGGTATTCCACGGTAAGGGGCAGAAAACTGATCTCTTCTTTGGGGGTTTTGGATGCCACCGCAGTGACCAGAACAACGGTTTCACCAAGCTGGACCACAACAGCACCGGGGGCCTGTTTGGCGATTTTACCGGTGCTGATGGAAAATTCTCTTCCACCGATCTGTGCTGTTAGCTTTTTTTCCATAATTTCATTTCTCCTTGGGGGTAAAAAGGCGGAGAATCCTTGCAGAATACACAAAATAATAAACCCGCATCTGTATTATCCAGCATGAAACTGGATGACACAGATGCGAACTTATGTAAAAGCATTCCCAAGAATCGCCGCCCGGTTGTTTGCAAAAAAGCCGGTTTTTGACATGTCTGCTGCCAAAAACCGGCTGTGTTTCATTGTTATCTTCTCAGTCCCAGTCTCTCAATCAAAGACCGGTACCTGTTGATATCTTTTTTCTTGACATAATCCAGAAGGCTTCTGCGCCGACCCACCAGTATCAGCAGTCCCCTGCGTGAATGGTGGTCTTTTTTGTGAAGCTTCAGATGTTCTGTCAGGTAGCTGATGCGATGGGTCAGGATAGCCACCTGTACTTCAGGAGAGCCGGTATCTGACGGATGAAGCTTGAATTGTTCGATCATCTCTTCTTTGTTTTCTGCTAATAAAACCACTGTTTCAACTCCTTTGTCTGGAATACATTACAAACGGTGTTTCATTTGACATGCAGACGCTGCAACAGGCCATCCAATATTCCATTCAGACGACCTGTATGTTTTTTTGCCAAACCACCGTCACAAAAACGAAAAACAACCCTGCTTACATACCAGTTACCCACTGAAAACGCAACAATAATTATAGCCGGCACCGCTATTATCTGCCTGTACCACCGCGATAAGCCGGCCGTCCAATCCTGTTATCCGGACAAATCCATCTGCGGGCACCCTGCCGGTCATGGATCCAATATCCTGGTGCCCCAGTTTTCGGCCATACCTGATTTTTTCTTCCAGGACAGCGTCTGCCTGCACCAGGGGCAGAAAAGGCAGACAATCCGCCATGGGAAGGATACGGGTTTTTGCCGTTTTTCTGTCACAGGTGTGCAGCGTGTCCAGATCAACCGCCTGATCCAGGGTAAACTGGCTGACAGCGGTTCTGCACAAGCCGGACAAATGGGCGCCGCACCCGAGCAGCCGGCCCATGTCATGGGCCAGGCTCCTGATATAGGTACCGCCGGAACATGCTACCGTAATTTCAAATTCCGGCAGATCCATGCGCGTCACACTGATACGGTAGATTTCAATGGTGCGGGGCGGTTTTTTGATCATCTTGCCCTGCCGGGCCAGCTTGTAAAGCGGCTGGCCCTGGTGCTTGAGGGCGGAAAAACTGGGCGCTACCTGCTGCTGGACCCCGGCAAATCCAGCCGCCGCCTGCCTGACCCGGGCCGGCTGGATGGATGAGACCAGTTCCGGATCTGCCTGAAAAGTGACCCGGCCGGTCTTATCTAAGGTATCGGTTTCAATCCCCAAGGTCACAACCGCCCGGTACTGTTTGGCACTGCCCAAAAAAAACCGGGACAGCCGGGTAGCCTGTCCCAGAGCCACCGGCAGAAGCACTGTGGCAAACGGGTCCAGGGTACCTGTATGGCCGGCTTTTTTCACCTGGAAAATTTTTTTGACCTGGTCCACCACCCGGGCGGATGACACCCCGTCCGGTTTATTGACCAACAGCATACCATTTGTCATGAAAAAAGGTCCTGGAAAAACAGATATGGGTTGGGGCGTTATTCTGCTTCCTGATCCCGGGGCAGATCTTTGACTGCGGATGCAATCAAGGCATCCATCTTTGCAGCTTTATCAAAGGAATCATCATGAAAAAACCGCAGTTCCGGCATGTATTTGAGCCCCAGCTCAGGGGCAATATGCTTTTTAATAAACCCCCTGGAGTGTTTGAACCCCGCCAGGGTTGCGGCAATTTTATCTGCATCTCCGAATACGGTTACATAGACACTGGCCAGCCGCAGATCTGCGGTCATTTTCACCCGGGATATGGTGGCCATTTCAATTCTGGGATCACTGATTTTTTTGGTCAACAGCTCGGTGATGGCCTGCTGAATCTTGATACTGATACGTTCGGCCCTGGTATATGGTTTCATTATTTCTCTTTTTGGGGGGCATATTTTCTTTCTTCCACTTCATAGCATTCTATGATATCGCCCGTCTTGATATCATTATATTTTGCCAGACCGATGCCGCACTCATATCCCTGTTCCACTTCCCTGACATCATCCTTGAAGCGGCGCAGAGAAGACAGCTGGGTATCACACTTGATCACACCCTCCCTGAGCAGCCGTATCTTCTTGCCCCGGACCACTTTTCCTTCAGAGATATAACAGCCGGCTATGGTGCCGATTTTTGGTACCACAAAGGTATCCCTCACCTCGGCCCGGCCGATGATGATCTCGTGGAAAGTGGACGGCATCAGGCCGTCCAGGGCGGCCTTGATATCATTTATGACGTCATATATGATATCATAGAAGCGCATGTCCACATTTTCATCCTTGGCCAGTTTCCGGATCTGGGGGGTTGGCCTGACATTGAACCCGATGATGATGGCATCCGACACATTGGCCAGGGCCACATCTGATTCATTGATGGTCCCGGCACCGGAATGGATGATTTTGATATCCACCTCTTCTTTGGCCAGATCCTTGAGGGAATCATTCAACGCCTCGATGGAGCCGTGGACATCCGCCTTGACAATGAGCTTTAATTCTTTAACCTCTGCTGTCCCCAGGTTTTCAAACATTTTTTCCAGGTTGGCCCGGCTCTTTTTGGCCAGCTCCTTGGCCCGCTGCTTCTGCATCCTGTGACCGGCAATCTGTTTGGCATCCTTGTCTGATGTCACGGCAACAAATTCGTCCCCGGCATCTGGCACACCGGTAAGCCCCACTATTTCCGCAGGGGTACTTGGCCCTGCTTCTTCAATGCGGTTGCCAAGATCGTCGATCATGGCCCGGATACGGCCGGAATGCAGCCCGCAGACAATGGGATCTCCATCCCGCAGGGTCCCCTGTTTCACCAGCACCGTTGCCACAGACCCCCGGCCGGTATCCAGCCGGGATTCCACCACATACCCGCTGGCGTTTGTATCCGGGTTGGCCTTGAGTTCCAGCACCTCCGACTGCAGCAGCACCATTTCCAAAAGGTCATCAATCCCTTCACCGGTTTTGGCAGATACCTTGACAAATATCACTTCTCCGCCCCAGTCTTCGGCCAGAAAACCATGTTCCGCCAGTTCCCGCATGATCCGGTCCGGGTTGGCCCCGGCCTTGTCCATTTTGTTCACCGCCACCACCACCGGAACCCCGGCTGCCTTGGAATGGTTGATGGCCTCTACGGTCTGGGGCATCACCCCGTCATCCGCCGCCACCACCAGAATAACGATATCCGTCACCCTGGCACCCCTGGACCGCATGGCAGTAAACGCGGCATGGCCCGGGGTATCCAGAAAGGTAATCCTGCCACCATTGGGGGTTTCCACATTATAGGCACCGATATGCTGGGTAATACCGCCGGCTTCGCCACTGGTAATCTTGGATTTTCTGATAACATCCAGAAGTGATGTCTTGCCGTGGTCCACATGCCCCATGATGGTGACCACCGGCGGGCTCTTTATCATACGGCCCTCGTCCTGATCTTCGGTTTCAATCTGAAGGAGGGTTTCTTCTTCAAAGCTGGCCTTTTCCACTTCAAAATCAAATTCCGCAGCCACAAGTGCGGCTGTTTCAAAATCAATGGTCTGGTTCACCGTGGCCATAACCCCCATGGTCATGAGCTTGGCAATCATCTCATTGGCCTTGATTCCCATACGCTTGGCCAGTTCCGCCAGTTCAATGGCCTCATCGATCTTTATCCGCCGTTTGATGGCTTTGGGGGTCGTGATCTGGGTCTTCTGGAAGCCCCCTTTTTTGCCCCGGGTGTCTTTTTTGCCCCGTTTTTTCTTGCCGCGGCCCCGGTACAGATCCTCTCCTTCGACCACAGATTTTTTCTTGCGTTTTTTGCGTTTACCGGCAAAGGGATCTCCAATGCCTGCATCCTTGCGCCGGTCTTTTTTCCGGGCCCCGGTATCCAGATCCCCGGGCATCGGGGGCGGTCCCTGATCAGGTCTTTCAACCACCGTTTTGGGGCGGGCCGGCTGCCCTGGTCTGGTGACCTTTTCCACAGGTGCGCCATTGGTATCTTCCAGGGGTTTTGTTTTTTTGATATTTTCCAGAACAGCAGGATCTGCTTTTTTGACAATTTTGGCAGGCATGGTTTTGCGTTTTTTCTTTTTCTTTCTGTCTGCAGCTGTCTCCGCTTTCGTCTCTGACGGTTCCGTTGCCGTGTCCGGTTCCTTCACAGGTTGTGCATCTGCTGCAGACCGCTGGGCTTTTTCTTTGGAAACCACTTCTTCCGGGGCTTTTTTACCAGTGGTCTCCACATCCGGTTCTGAAACAGCGGTTGTTTCAGAGGTTTGGGGCTTTTCCGGAGCTTGGGGTTTTTCTTGCGCTTGGGGTTTTTCCGGCTTTTGTGCTGTGTCTGTTGCTTTGTCAGTTGCAGGTGGTTGCGTTTCCAAAACAGATCCTTTTTTTTCAGCAAAAGGTTCTGACTGTTCAGTTTTTACAGGTTTGATGATTTTTGCAGGCGCGGATTTCTTTTTCTTGGGGGCAGGGGTTTCTTTTTTGAGAGAAGGGACTTCTTTTTCAGCAGGTGTATCCGCTTTGTGGGCATGTTTATCTTGGTCCGTCTCCGGCATATCCGCTGCCTGCAGCGGTGTATCCGGTTCTGCCGGGGTATCCGCCTTCTGTTCCTCCTGGTCATCAACCGGCTGTTTTTCAGCGTGTGCATCTGCATCTGCATCTGATTGATGGACACCCCTTTTTTTCCGCCGGCGTATTACGGATGGCTTGACTTTGAGATCATTGTTCTGTCTTGCCTTGCCGTACAAGCTTTTTTTGATTTCCTTGACAGCGCTGTCTTCCAAAGAACTCATATGGCTTTTCACCTCAATATTCAGATCTCTGATCTTGTGTAAAAGCGCCTTGTTGGTCATATTCAGATCTTTGGCCAATTCATATACCCTGAGTTTTGCCATACCTTGCCCCCAAGTAATCCTCTTTAAATAATCTTTGTTCCAGTCTGCTGCCTGTCTTTTGCATAGGAGTTATGATGTGGCATCTTCATCATCCATGACATCTGCATCATTTTGTTCCGGATACCCGTCACCGCTTGGACTGATTTTGTCTGCCTGCCCGGGTTCTTCCGGCAGGTCCTCATCTGATGTTGTTCCCTGCTGCTGCTCTGGAGCCTGTGATGTTTTTGCATCCTGCACGTACGGGTCCCGGTCAAAAGACGCCGGTGCTGACGCAGCCTGAGCATCTTCCTCTGCAGCTTCCTGTTCCTCTTCCATAAGACGTGTGCCAGCCTGTAAAATGGTTTCCTGGGCATCTGCTTCAGAAATCCCCATAACTGCAGCCAGTTCCTCAGCAGATGTTTCTGAAATATCCAGCAGAGAGGCATACCCTCCCTTGAACAGAATTTCCGCCATGGGCAGCCCCACATTATCGAGCCGCATCAAGCTATCATATCCCTGCTTGACTTCCCGGCTGTACTCTTCTTCTGATATCACTTCCAGATGCCATCCGGTGATCTCACATGCCAGGGACACATTCTGCCCCCCTTTGCCGATGGCAATGGACAGGTACTCATCATTGACGATAACTTCCATGGACTGGTTGTCTTCATCAATGATCACCCGGGATATCTCCGCAGGAGAAAGGGCATTACAGACAAACCGCGCCACATCCGGACTCCACTGCACAATATCGATTTTTTCTCCCCGCAGTTCCTGGACAATGTTCTGCACCCGGTTTCCCTTCATGCCCACGCAGGCCCCCACCGGATCCACATCAGAATCTGTCGAGGAAACGGCAATTTTGGCCCGCACCCCGGGCACCCGGGCTGCACCCTGGAGGATCACAATACCCTCGGCCACCTCAGGCACTTCTGTTGTAAACAGTTCCATTAAAAAATCCGGATGGGTTCGGGTCAAAATTATCTGGGCTCCCTTGGATTCTTCGAGCACATCCAGCACATAGGCCCGGATCCGGTCACCCCGCTTGTAATTTTCCTTGGGCATCTGCTCTCTGGGCCGGAGCACTGCTTCTGCCTGTCCGAGATTGACAATAATACTTCCCCGGTCAAACCGCTGGACAATGCCGTTGATGATCTTGCCTTTTTTATGGATGAAATTTTCATACACCGCATTGCGCTCAGCTTCCCGCATTTTCTGGATAATCACCTGTTTTGCCGACTGGGCTGCAATACGGCCGAACTCTTCTGTATCAATGCGGATACCTAAGCTGTCACCGATTTCACATTCCGGGTCATACTCATATCCCTGCTCCAGGGTCAGTTCACTGTCAGGGAATTCCACCTCCGCGACTACCTCTTTAAAATGGAACACTTCAATATCACCGGTCTTACCGTCATAATGCACCTCAATATCCGCCCGGGGGCCAATTTTTTTCCGGGCTGCAGAAACGACCGCCTCTTTCAGCGTATTTATCAGAACTTCCGGATCAATTCCTTTTTCACGGCTTACCTGGTCTATTACTCTTTTGATATCTGTGATAACCATCTTTACGTGTTCTCCATTTTACTGACCTGCAAGGTTTGCCTTGATGATCTGCAGGTCCGGGATTTCTACCCGTTCTCCATCCACCGCAATCACAACCGCAGCATCATCAATCTGTTCAAGAACGCCGGTAAACTTTTTTTTCCCCTGGATGGGATTCCTGGTTTGAATTTTCACTTTACTGCCCGTAAACCGGTGAAAATCCTGTTTTTTTTTCAAAGGCCGACAGGGACCCGGAGATGACACCTCCAGCCGGTAACTGCCAAGGCCGGAAATATGAATATCCAGCAAATCCCCCAGCTGGCGGCTGATATCTGCGCAATCCCCAAGTGTGATACCCCCAGGCTTGTCTGCATAAACCCGCACAATGGTCTCCCGGTTCCAGGCAGCAATCTCCACATGCACCAGCTCAAAATTTTCTGCCCGGCACAGCGGTTCTGCCACTTGTGCAACCTGATCCACAAGACCTGTCTTGTTTTGTTTTAAATCCATACCTTTTTTTTACCAAACACCATGGGTGCAAAATACAAAAACGGGCAAACGCCCGTTCCTTTTACTACTTCACATCAAATCTGCGCTTTGTGCCATCAGCTCAGATGCTAATCCATATCTTTCCCATCCTCACTGGGTACATGTCTGCACTCCCACATCCGCCTAAAAAAAGCTGGAGCGGGCAACGAGACTTGAACTCGCGACATCAAGCTTGGGAAGCTTGCACTCTACCAGCTGAGTTATACCCGCATCAACAGTACTGTATACCAATACCGGATTCATTTGTCAACACTTCCAATTTTTATTCAGCAATTCTAAATTTGGCCATAGACCTTATCCTAAATTCAGCAGAAACAAAATAACGGGGATTAATTATTGATGCTTTAAAAAAAATTATAGACAACTTGGTCATTCTTTGATACTCCTATTATGTATGAAAGGGTTTAATTTCGACCAAATTATTCATTTTTTCAGGAAGACACTTCAGAATCTTCCTGATATTAGGACCGGGGCTAATACCACTTATACGGTAGAAGACGCTGCATTATCAGCTTTCTCCGTCTTTTTTACCCAGAGCCCTTCATTTTTAGCCTTTCAAAAAGCGATGCAGAAAAAAAAGGGAAAAAATAACGCCCAGTCTTTGTTTGGTGTTTTAAATATACCAAGTGATAACCAGATCAAAAATCTATTAGATCCGATATCTCCGATCCATTTATTTCCTGTATTTTCCTACATCTTTCATGGCCTCAATGAGCGGGGAGATATTGGTGCCTTTCGCTCATATAACGGGAATTTATTATTGGCACTCGATGGTGTTCAATATTTTTCTTCAAACTCAATTCATTGTGATAACTGCAATCAAAAGCAGCACCGCAATGGAACCACCACTTATTACCACACGGCGATTACTCCTGTAATTGCAGCTCCTGGTAATAATAATGTCATACCACTACAGCCGGAATTTATAACTCCACAAGATGGCCACGAAAAACAAGATTGTGAAAACACTGCAGCGAAACGTTGGATACGGCAGTATTCATCCGAGTATAGTCAGTTTGGCTTTACCATATTAGGAGATGACCTGTATTGCAAACAGCCCTTGTGCAATTTGATTCTGGAGAAAGGGTTTGATTTTATTTTAGTCTGCAAACCGGATTCGCATAAAACGCTGTACCAATGGATAAATGGACTGAATTCAAACGATATTGATACGCTTACTGTTAAACGATGGACAGGCAAAAGACATGAATTTGACACTTATCGGTTTGTAAACCAAGTCCCTTTGAAAGATGCAGCTGATGCATTACACATCAATTGGTGTGAAGTTACAACGACCCTGTCAGATGGGAAAATTATCTATAAAAATGCGTTTGGAACAAATTTTGAAATCAACAAAAAAAATGTGCGTGAGATTGTGGCAGATGGCCGGGCTCGCTGGAAAGTGGAAAATGAAAATAATAATGTCCTGAAAAATAGGGGGTACCATCTAGCTCATAATTTTGGACATGGCAAAACACATTTGTCCTCTCTTTTGATGACCTTCAATCTCCTTGCCTTTCTGCTCCACACTACATTGGAAAAAATTGACAAAAAATATAAATTGATTCGTGATAACCTACCGGCACGACAAACTTTCTTTGATGACATTAGAGCATTGACAAGGTACCTTTATTTTGACAGTTGGGAGACTCTCTTAGATTTTATGATACGTGGACTCGAGTTGGACCCACCGGACACCAGTTGAACTGAATTTTGCCTCATCAAATCCAACAAAAACTGTTATCAAAAAATTTTGTGGGTATTGCTGTGTTCTCAAGGAGTTTTAGTGGCATAAACAAGCGCTATCTCACAACATTGAATAACAGGGAATCAAGAGTTTGAACTATTCACCATAATGTTGCCAATAGAAAATCAGCACCTCATATAAAATCAGTCTCGATTAGTCTCAGTTTCAATTCCAAATTTAGAATTGCTGTTACCGATTAAAATTTATTGACTTTTTCCTGGTTACGGTATATCCATAATTTTTGCAGCGCTGGTCCCATCGTCTAGTGGTTAGGACGCCGGCCTCTCACGCCGGTAACCCGGGTTCGAATCC
>Ga0102943_1001526_pt1 | contig 14300 bp, 10 predicted proteins | sample SalPonC_black_MG_FD_78174 | JGI IMG/M metagenome (GOLD analysis project Ga0102943, IMG submission 78174) | Salt pond soil microbial communities from South San Francisco under conditions of wetland restoration - Salt Pond MetaG... | ecosystem: Environmental > Aquatic > Marine > Intertidal zone >...
ACAACGAAGAAAAATGGCACTGGTCGTATATGCCGCTCGCATCCCAATTCTTAATGTACTATAACCGCCATGTCACGAATGAAGATATTCAGGGTTTTGAAGGATCAGATCTGGCTACAGAAATTGATATGGTTCAAAACTACGTCAATGGTGTTTCTGTAGAAGTGCTTAGTTATTGAGTGTAAAATTTGCAAGTCATCCGATGAGTGTTAGAAATCTGATGGTCAGTTCTTAACCAAATTCACTCATCGGATGACTCAAGAATCTATACCGTCTCCACCTCATCCAACTTCACGCCAACCAACCGGCTGACTCCGGTCTCCGGCATCGTCACGCCGTACATCATTTCAGCTTTAGACATTGTCTTTTTGTTGTGGGTGATGATAATAAACTGAGTATCCTCACTGAACTTCTTAATCATCTGTGAGAATCGCTCGATGTTGGCATCGTCCAACGGAGCATCTACCTCGTCAAGCACACAGAATGGAGAAGGTTTTACGAGATAGATTGCAAAGAGGAGGGCAATGGCTGTAAGTGTTTTTTCACCACCGGATAGCTGATTAATACTTGAAGGACGTTTACCACGTGGATTTGCCCGGATCTCAATTTTGGCCTCCAACGGATCTTCTGCTTCTTCATCGATTACTAAATCGCAGAAATCATCCTCATTAAAAAGTGTACTGAATACATTCTTAAAATTGTTTCGAATCTTCTCAAACGTTTCACTGAACCTTTCCGTAGCCGTTTCATTAATCTCGGCAATTGTTTCCCGCATCTCCGCTTCTGCATCCCGGAGATCTTTTATTTGCTCTTCATGGAATTCCAGCCGCTCTTTTTCCTCACGAAACTCCTCAATGGCCAGCGGGTTCACATCACCAATTCGGTTCAGCTTCTGACGCAAAGTACTGACTCTTGATTTGGCTTCATCAGGTTCCATATCTTCAGGAAGCTCTTCTGAGAGTTGGTCCATCAATATCTCGTATGTTTCCCAAATGTGGTCAGACAGACCCTCTGCTTTCATCTCAAACTTCTCTTTGGCCATCGTTAAATGATGTACCAACTCAAGATTCACCTCTTTTCGTTTTCGAAGTTCTTTTAATTCCTTTTCAACTTCATTGATTTTACCGCGTTGTTTGCTACTGGCTTCTTCAGCAAATGAAAGTTTTTCGTCCGCCTCTTTTTTCTGAGCTCCTGCTTTTTCAAGCTTTTCACCGCTTTCCTTAATCTTTTTACGGTAATCGGCAATCTTCTCTTCGCTTTGCTCCAACAACTCAGTTCGGCTCTCTTGGCGGCTCCTCATATTTTCGATACCAGACTCAGCTCGCTCAATATCTTTCTCCAGGTTATCCGTTTTATTTGAGAGATCCTGGTGCTTCAGTTGGGCGTCATTGTACCGGTTTTGAGCAATTGCTCGTTCTTCTTCAAGATTTTGAAGTGTTTCTTTCTTTTCTTTTTGCTGTTTATCCAACTTCGTGATTTTCTTCTGGAGCTCTTTCTGTTTTGGCTGAAGATTTTCAAGCTCTTCAATGGCCATATCTCGATTACCGGCAAGTTTATCCTTCCGCTTTTCCAGGTCATTGATATTTTTCTGATACACCTGGATGCTGGATTGGTAGCTGCTCACCTGTTGGTCCAGTTCCCGATTGGTCTTCTGAAGCTCACGAATAGTCTTTCGGATAGAATCAAGATCAATTCGCTCTAATTCTCTATTGATCTCATCAAGAGTGTCCTCTTTAGACATGAGTTTACCTTCAAGCTCAAACTCTTTTTTATTCAGTTTATTCAACTTGTCTTCAAGGCCCAGTCGAATTCCGGCTTGTTTATTCTTGCTTCCGCTTTTTAGAATCTTATTTGATGTAATCAAATCACCATTTGGAGTAACCGCTGATGTTCCGGAATCTTTGAGGAGAGTAGATCCTTCCTGTATTGAGTCGGTAATTAATATGGAACCCAGAAGAAGCTGAGCCACGGGTTTATACTCATCATCAAACCAAACATGTTCAACAATGGAACCGGCTTCTGTAGAGTAAGAGTCATTCAATTCAGTGAGTGGGATAAATGTTGCCCGGCCTTTGTCATTTTCTTTTAGGAATTCGGAAGCTCGAATGGCGTCATCCAGTGATTCTGTTACGATAAAGTTAACAGCATCACCCAAAGCTGTATCCAGTGCCGGTGCATACTCTTCAGCGGTTTGCAGCAGTTCACCGACCGGCTTTAAGAGATTAAACTCCTCATTGTAATTTTCAATCAAATAGCTCACGGAAGCAGGCATCGCTTCGTTGGATTCGGCAATTCCCTGTAACAAGGAAATTTCTGATGAGACGGCTTCCTTTTTACTTTTCAGAGATCGAATTTCCTCGCGCAGGGATTCTCTCTGTTCTTCTAAATTATCTTTCTCCCGGGACGATTCTAAAAGCTCCTGTTCCTTATCATCAACCTGGTGGTTTATTTTCTCAGACTGCTTTCGAGCCTGGTCAAGTTTTTCTTTAGCAGCATCAATTTCCGATTCAATATTCTTGATATCCTGGTCGATCCGATACTGATCATCCTCACTGTTTTCCAATCTCGATTCAAGCTTAATCCGGTTTGACTGAAGATTGGTCAGTTTTTGGTTGACGTCACTGATCTCAATTTCAAGTTCATACAATTCATGCCGAACTTTAGTGTACTTCTGCTGAATGTCTGAGAATTTATCCTTCGATTCACCAAGTGATTTTTCAGATTTTTCCTTTTCCTCAGACAGCTTTTCAAGCTTACTCTTGTTACGCTCTTTCAGCTCGGTAAGCTCTTTGATATCAACCTGGCTCTGCTCAATATCAGATTCATATTGCTCAATGACTCCCTCTTCATTGCTGATTTTTTCATTCGTGATCTGTAGATTAGTCTGTAATTCACGAATTGTTGAGCTTAACTGGCTGACTCTACGCTTTGCCTCCGACTCATTTCGTTCTTTCTCCAGGAGTTTGGTCCGGGCTCGTTCCTCATCTGACTCAAGTTCCTGCAGACGTTCCGCAATTTCACTTTTTTCTTTTTCCGCATTTTCAATTTTGGTTTGAAGCGGGTCGAGTTCGTCCTGGATAGATTTGTACTCGTGCAGGGTGTAAGCTTTGTCGAGATGTACGAGCTCTTTTTTAAGGGTTTTTGCTTTTGCCGCTTTTTCAGCCTGTCTTTCAAGAGAGCTTGCTTTCTTTCGGATCTCAATTAAAATATCTTCGAGCCGGGTGAGATCTTTAAGAGTATCATCCAGTTTACGCAGGGTTTGTTTTCGCTTTTCCTTGTAACGAGTCACACCAGCCGCTTCTTCAAAAAGACGGCGTCGATCATTATTGCGATCGTTTAGAATTTCTTCAACCATTTTAAGCTCAATTACGGAATAGGCATCGGAGCTCATGCCCGTGTCCATAAATAGCTCCATGATATCTTTGAGTCGGCAGGCTGTATTATTAATCAGGTATTCACTGTCACCAGAACGGTAAAGTCTTCGCGTAATAGTCAGTTCACTGTATTCAACCGGAAGAATTCCCTTATTATTTACAAAAGTGAGAGAGACATCCGCCATACCCAGCGCTTTCTTTTTGGCCGTTCCGTTGAAAATCACATTGCTCATGGAACTTGATCGCAGTAGGGTAGGTCGCTGTTCGCCAAGCACCCAGCGGAGGGCATCCACAATGTTTGATTTACCACACCCGTTTGGCCCGACGATAGCAGTTATCCCGTTATCAAACTTTACATGTGTCTTGTGGGCAAAACTTTTGAAACCCTGTAATTCTAATTCGGATATATACATGGCAGCTTACAGGATACAGGTTGGAAGTTCCGGGTTCAAAGTTAAAGGTTTTATGGGTTCAGAGATGAAATATTGAACATGCCCCCATTTTATCATAATTGGTTGTAATAATTGTAGAGATGTTTTAGAAATCAAATAGAATTCAATCCAAAGATACAATTTTGATTCGTAAATCTGTTATGAGATTGAACGTGAAACCTGTAACTCTAAACCTGAAACTTCTAAACCGTCATAATTTCTTTTTCTTTCGTCTCCAGCATCTCATCCACCTTTTTTGTATGAGCGTCGGTAATGGACTGGATCTCTTCTTCAGCTTCGAATTTACTGTCTTCAGGCAGAGATTCCTCTTTTACAGTGTTCTTGATCTCATCGTTGGCATTTCTTCGAATATTCCGGATGCTGATTCGGGCATTTTCAGCTACTTCTCCAGCATGTTTTACAAGTTCAGTGCGGCGCTCTTCAGAGAGCATTGGCAGAGGGATTCGTATGATTGTGCCATCGTTGTTGGGGTTCAGGCCAAGTCCGGCGGACATAATGGCCTTCTCAATATCTTCCATCGCCGACTTGTCATATGGCTGAACTGTAAGCAGGCGGGCTTCGGGAGCTGAGACGTTGGCTAATTGATTTAAAGGTGTCATAGATCCGTAATAATCAACTTTAACGCCATCAAGCAGGCTTGGTGTTGCCTTGCCTGCCCGGATGTGAGAAAACTCTTTCTTGCAGAATTTAACAGCTTCGTCCATGCTTTCGTCGGCAGTCTCAATAATCAGTTTCAGTTCTTCAGGTATCATAATTCAGAGATTTGATCGTTAGTCTGAGGTTTAAATCTGATGAGGACTGCTATACCTCATCAATTTAGCTCCAAATACCGGTTCCTGTTTCTTGAATTCAGAAATCGGTATAATTTATTCATTAAAGATAAAATAGCGAATGACAACCAACCAATTTAAAAAAACTACGATTTATCCCAAACAACTGTTGAGCCAACTTGTTCACTTTGCGTCACAACTTTTAGCAGGTTGTTTGGCGTATTCATGTTGAAAACAATGATAGGCGTTTTGTTTTCACGACACAGGGTGAAAGCAGTCAAATCCATCACGTCCAGACGTCGGTTGAGTACTTCATCACCGGTAATGGTGTCAAACATTTTAGCTTCTGCATTCTTCTCGGGATCGGAATCGTATATGCCATCTACACGGGTACCTTTCAAAATCACATCAGCTTCAATTTCTATAGCCCGCAATGAGGCGGCTGTATCTGTAGTGAAATAGGGATTTCCTGTGCCGGCTCCGAAGATAATTACCCGACCTTTTTCGAGGTGACGTATTGCACGCCGTCGAATATACGGTTCGGCTATCTCTTCCATGCGAATGGCACTCATTAAACGAGTATGAACTCCTTTACGCTCGAGGGCATCCTGCAGGGCCATACTGTTGATCATAGTGGCAAGCATCCCCATGTAATCACCCTGAACTCGATCCATTCCTTCGGTTGCTCCTTTCACTCCCCTGAAAATATTCCCTCCGCCAATAACAACGGATACTTCAAACCCCTCTTCTTTTACCGCTTTAATTTCATCGGCATAGGCAGAGAGGATATCTGCGTCGATACCGTGTCCCTGTTCCCCTAAAAGTGCTTCGCCGCTTAATTTTAATAGAATGCGTTTGTATGGTGTAGCCAAGATCTTTTGATTTTGATGTTTTGATATTTGAAAAGTCCCCCCTTTGGAAGAAGGGGAATGACATAAATATAAGACAAAAAAAAAGCTACCGGGAAGGTAGCTTTTTTAAACAAGAAAATTAAGCTTCGCCAAGCTGTAACCTGTGATAGGACCTGACGAGCGGAGCATCGTTTTGCTCAAGGTACTCTTTTACGGATATGCCGTTATCTTTTACAAATTTTTGTTCCAGGAGAACTCGCTCTTCATAGAAACGACGGAGTTTACCTTGTGATGCTTTCTCCGCGATTTCGGCAGGTTTGCCTTCATTGAGAAGTTGCTCTTTGGCAATTTCCAGTTCTTTTTCCACGATAGATGTATCCACACCATCTCTTGTAACGGCAAGCGGGTTCATCGCTGCAATCTGCATCGCTACGTCTTTGGCTACATCGGCATCATCGATTGAACTTTCAAATTCAACAATTACACCCAACTGGTTTCCGGGATGAATGTATTTTACAAGGTCACCGGAAGATTCTATAAATAGAACTCGCCCGATTTTGATCTTCTCACCAATCTTACCAACCATCTCGTCGAGATGTTTATCAATGGTCAGCCCGTCGATCTCTTGCTGTTTCAATTCATCAATAGAGCCAATCTCTTTTTCAAACGCCACATCCAGGAATGACTGTGCACTTGCCTGGAAATCATCATTTCTGGCTACAAAGTCTGTCTCGCAATTGACCTCGATTGCGGCTGCTTTGGAATGGTCATCACTTATGTTGATGAGGATCAGGCCTTGGTTGGCTTCACGATCCGCTCTTTTTTCAGATACTTGTTGTCCTTTTTTACGAAGTATTTCAACAGCTCTGTCAAAATCTCCATCGGCTTCCGTGAGGGCTTTTTTGCAATCCATCATACCGGCACCGGTAGCCTCACGTAGTTTCATTACATCTTTTGCACTAATACTCATGACTGAAAGGTTTCTACAATTTTAGTTTCAGAATTATTTTTTTTCAGAGTCTTCTTTTTCTTCCTCATTGGTATCATCTTCGGAAGACCCTTCTTTTTTGGCTTTAGATTCTTTTTCATCAGATTTTGATTCATCAGTTGATTCCTCTTCTTCTGATGAATCGTCCTCATCATTATCTTTTTCTTTGTCAGAGTCGGACTTTGAAGAATCTTTATCACTTGTTTTCTTTCTGCGCCGTTTTCTGCGTCTTACTTTAACCGGCCCGTCATCGGAATCATCATCGTCTGACCCGGAGTCTTTCTTCGCTTCTTTGGCTGCTTCTTCCATGAGTTCTTCCTCTTTCATGGCTTCACGTTCGGCATTACCTTCAATAATTGCATCGGCAACGAGAGATGTTACAAGCTGAATGGTTCGTGCTGAATCATCATTAGCCGGAATAATATAATCAGGGGTATCAGGATCACTATTCGTATCCACCATGGCCACAATCGGGATGTTCAGCTTCACAGCCTCATTCATCGCAATACTTTCCTTGATGGTATCAACTACAAAAATTGCACCCGGAAGGCGATTCATATTTGCAATACCGCCTAGTGTTTGCTCAAGTTTTTCCCGTTCACGTTCGAGCATTAAGCCCTCTTTCTTAGTGAGTTCGTCGAACGTACCGTCGGTTTTCATTTTTTCGATCTCTTCCATTCGAGATATACTCTTACGAACAGTACTGAAGTTGGTAAGCATTCCTCCTAACCAACGATGAGTTATAAAAGGCATTCCGCATCGAATTGCCTCTGTTCTTATAATATCTTGTGCTTGTTTCTTTGTACCCGCAAAAAGAATCGTTTTACCGGATCGGGCAAGTTTGGTTACCTCGTCGAGAGCTTCCTGGAGGTATTTTTCTGTTTTCTTGAGATCGATGATGTGGATTCCGTTTCGAGCCATGAAGATGAACTCTTTCATTTTTGGATTCCACCGGCGGGTAAGGTGTCCGAAATGGGCACCTGATTTCAATAGTTCTTGTACTGATGAAGCTTTAGGCATTTTTTATGTATGTATGTTTGAGTTAGTCCTCTACACAGGTCAACCCTGCTCGCCAATCCTGCCCGAAGTTTTCGAAACAGAACACCCAACGTCAGGTCGCTGTATATGTGTTTTGAGTGTGTTGAATGTTTAAAGTTCAATGTTCAAAGTTTAAATAACCTTAAACTTTAGACTTGAAACCTTAAACCAAATTACCGTTTTGAGAACTGGAATTTCTTACGAGCTTTAGGCTGGCCGTATTTTTTACGTTCAACCATTCTGTCGTCTCGCGTCAGTAGTCCGTTCTCTTTCAAAATTCCGTGTTTGTCCTCATTAAGATCGTCGATCGCACGGGCGAGTGCCAGGGAAACGGCCCCGGCTTGTCCGGTTACTCCACCACCGCGAACGGTTACTTTAATATCGTATTTGCCATCCATCTCGGTGAGTTCAAGTGGAAATTTGGCGATATTAAATCGAGCCTTTGTACTGAAGTAGTCTTCAATAGGCTTGTCGTTTACCACAAAATTCCCACTTCCATCGCTGATGTAGAGGCGTGCAGTTGACGTCTTTCTTCGGCCAATGTAATTTTCTTGTGCCATGTTGGACTGTTAAATTTCTTTGATTTCTGGTTGCTGAGCAGTGTGCGGGTGAACCGGACCGGCATAAACTCGCAAATTCGTCAAGAGCTTTCGTCCGAGTTTGTTTTTAGGAAGCATTCCTTTAACCGCATTCGTGACAAGGCTGGTTGGATCTTTTTCCAACATCTCATCAGCAGTGGTAAACTTTTCTCCACCGGGATAATCGGTGTGACGGAAATAGACTTTATCAGTCATTTTATTTCCGGTCAATACAGCTTTTTCTGCATTGATTACGATAACGTTGTCACCCGTATCCATGTGAGGAGTAAATTCCGGTTTATTCTTTCCACGTAAAATGGAAGCAACCTCGCTGCTTACTCTTCCAAGTGGTTTGTCTTCCGCATCCACCAATACCCACTCTTTTTCAATAGTGGACGGTGTTGCGTTGTATGTTTTATTACTGATCGTGTTCACGATAAATCTCTTTATTTTTGCAAATTTGGAAAGTCGATAAAGATAAAAGGAATTCTTTTTTATTGCAATGTTTTTAGATCATTAAAATTCAATCTTTTCTCTTGATAGAATCTCAAGAATACGAATAGTGCTTTCATTATTCGTTTTATAGAGCTTATTTATTAAGAAACTAAATCAAAAAACCCTTATTTTTAGAGACTTAAAACAAATTTTAAACCTCTCGAAAAGCAACTGAGGAATTTATGACATCCACTAACTCCCTTTCGAAAACCAAAATAGCTTTTAACACTGGTTCGGGTGAGGCTCATCTTTATAGTCTCAAAAAACTGGAAGAGCTTGGCTATGGGAATATCAGCAAGCTGCCATTCACCATTAAGATCTTGTTGGAAGCCGTTTTAAGAGAATTCGACGGCTACGCCATCACAGAAAATGATATCAAACTGCTGGCTAACTATAATGCAAAAAGTCCGGAAGGTGAGATTCCATTTAAGCCATCGCGGGTTGTTTTGCAGGATTTTACCGGTGTGCCTGCTGTAGTTGATCTCGCCGCACTGCGATCTGCCATGAAGAGAATGGGTGGGAATCCAACATCCATCAACCCGCAGGTTCCTGTGGACTTGGTAATTGACCACTCCGTTCAGGTTGATATGTTTGGCCGCGATGCTGCACTGATGTTTAACGTGGAAAAAGAGATGGAGCGTAACAATGAACGCTACCAATTCCTGAAGTGGGGGAAGGAAGCCTTTGATAATTTCCGTGTGGTTCCTCCGGGACGCGGAATTGTACACCAGGTGAACCTTGAATACCTGGCGAAAGGAGTGTTCACTCGCGAAGAAGAGGACGGATCAACCGTTGCCTATCCCGACACGCTTGTTGGAACTGACTCTCATACTACGATGATTAACGGACTTGGAATCCTTGGTTGGGGTGTTGGTGGTATTGAAGCAGAAGCCGCCATGCTGGGACAGCCGATCTCCATGTTGGTACCCGAAGTTGTTGGAATGAAATTGACCGGTGCTCTTCGCGAAGGCGTAACCGCTACCGACTTAACACTGACCGTTACACAGATGCTCCGTAAGCATGGCGTGGTTGGAAAGTTTGTAGAGTTCTATGGAGACGGAATCAGCAACATGAGTTTGCCGGATCGGGCGACGATTGCAAATATGTCACCCGAATACGGAGCTACGATGGGCTTTTTCCCGATTGATGAAGAGTCGCTGCGATATATGAAACGAACGGGGCGATCCGAAGAGCTTGTGGATCTGGTTGAACACTACACCAAAGCACAGGGTCTTTTCAGAACGGATGATATTGTTGATCCAGAATTTTCTTCAACGCTTGAGCTGGATTTGAGCACTGTTGAGACATCACTTGCGGGGCCAAAACTTCCGCATGATCGAATTATTCTGAGCAACATGAAGAAAACCTTTGAAAACTCACTCACCAGTGATGACCCAACCATGGGTTTCAGCCTCGCACAGGAAAAACTGGCGAACAAAGGGATCTACAAGAACGGCCGGGAAATTGAGATGAAGCACGGTGACGTGGTGATTGCGGCAATTACAAGCTGTACAAATACCTCAAATCCAAGTGTGATGCTTGGAGCAGGTATCGTTGCCAAGAAAGCTTACGAACGAGGATTGAAAGTGCCCGAATATGTGAAAACATCGCTTGCTCCCGGTTCTCGTGTTGTAACCGAATATCTGAAAGAAGCCGGCCTGACTGAATATATGGACAATTTAGGCTTCAACTTGGTCGGTTATGGCTGCACGACCTGTATCGGAAACTCAGGCCCTCTTCCTGAACCCGTTGAAAAAGCTGTGAAAGAAGGCGATCTGATTGTGGCGGGAGTTCTCTCAGGAAATCGAAATTTTGAGGGACGAATTCACCCATATGTCAAGGCAAATTATCTGGCTTCACCACCATTGGTTGTTGCTTATGCACTTGCGGGATCCGTAGACATTGATCTTGCAAATGAGCCAATAGGCAAAGACAAAGATGGCAAAGATGTATACTTGAAAGAGATCTGGCCGACAACTGAAGAGATCGCCAAGCATCTTGACAATGCGATACGTCCAGAACTCTTCGAGAAAATGTATAGTGACATTTTTGAATCGGAAACCTGGGATAAAATTCCGGTGAAAGGCGGAGATCTTTTTGAGTGGAGTGATGAATCTACTTATATCCAGGAACCACCTTTCTTTATTGGAATGGGAGATGATCCTGAGCCAATTAAACCAATCAAAGGTGCAAAAGTATTGGTTAAAGTAGGTGATTCTATCACAACGGACCATATTTCACCGGCCGGGAATATAAAAGAAGATTCCCCCGCTGGTGAATATTTGAAGGCCAATGGTGTTAAAAAGAAAGATTTCAACTCCTACGGATCACGTCGTGGAAATGACCGCGTTATGACTCGCGGAACGTTTGCCAACGTGCGATTCAAAAATCAGCTTGCTCCAGGGAAAGAGGGTGGATTCACGAAATATCACCCAACTGGAAAGATCACAACGATTTTTGATGCTTCATTGAAGTATAAAGAATCAGATACGCCGTTGGTTGCCTTAGCCGGTACTCAGTACGGTACAGGTTCATCTCGTGACTGGGCCGCAAAAGGAACAGATCTTTTAGGTGTGAAATGTGTGATTGCCGTTTCTTATGAGCGTATTCACCGTTCCAACCTGATCCAAATGGGTGTCCTTCCACTTCAGTTTAAAGAGGGGGACAGCGCAGATAGTCTTGGACTTGACGGTACTGAAACATTCGACATTCACGTGGATGATGACGTACAGGCTGGCGATGACATAAAAGTAACCGCGACCAAAGATGATGGCTCGACTGTTGAGTTCATGACTGACTGCCGAATTGATACACCGGTTGAAGTTGAATACTACCGAAATGGTGGAATACTGCACAAAGTTCTCCGAGATTACGTAGAAGAGGATAAGCAGAAGAGCTAATTATTGATTCGATAATATTTAACTTAAGGGAAGCCCGATCCATTACAGGTCGGGCTTTTTTTATGAATCAACCTGACAGAGCACGAACGCTTCGAGCAGTTGAGGCTGTCAGAGTTGATGGCGTTGCATCTTGAGAAATCCGAACTCTGTCAGGACCTCGCAATGCTCGGACTCTGACAGGTTATATTGAGAAGCTTTTCTTAACAAATGACTTTATTACCAAACATCATTACTTTCGATTCAATTTAACCCCGAAACGGATTTGAACACTTGAATACTCGTACTGCCAAACTCTCTCTTCTCCCATTTTTACTGTTTATTGGTCTTTTCCTGGGTTCAGGGATCATTCTTCAAATTCAGGCAATTGATCATCCGTTTCAGCAACTCCCTGGCCACGTGGCTATTATTCCAGCACTCGCCTTAGCGGTGGTTCTTCATCGAAAATCATTAAAAGAATCGATTGCTGTCCTGGTAAAAGGAGCTGGGAACGACAATATCATTACTATGTGTATGATCTTTTTGTTGGCCGGTGCTTTTTCGAGTGTAGCTGAGGCAACCGGTGGGGTGGAGGCAGTTGTGAATGCAGGTCTTCAAATTATTCCTGCGGGTTACGTTCTTCCAGGGTTATTTATAATAGCTGCATTAATATCACTCTCTATGGGAACCTCTGTAGGTACGATTGGTGCGTTAGCCCCTGTAGCCGTTGGTTTCGCCAATCAAACAGGAACGGATCCAACCTTTATAGCTGGAGCACTCTTTGGCGGTGCCATGTTTGGTGACAATTTATCTATTATCTCCGACACAACAATCGCCGCAACCCGAACTCAAGGGGTAGAGATGAGGGATAAATTTCGTGAAAATATCAAAGTAGCACTACCGGCCGCCATCGTTACCGTGATTGTTTTTCTGCTCATTTCGACGGATGCAGCTACGGTAGATAGTGAGCAGGTTCAGTGGCTGGCAACGGTTCCATATTTAGCCATATTAGTTCTGGCAGTTAGTGGTATGAATGTATTTCTAGTTTTGATTCTCGGAATTGTTCTTGCTGCTTTGCAGGGAGTTATTCTGACCGGCTATGAATTCTCTTCACTCGGAGTCGATATCTCAAATGGATTTGCCAGCATGTTTGGAATTTTTATCCTGGCTATGTTTGTCGGTTCACTCGCAGAATTTATCAAGCAGCAAGGCGGTCTTCAGTGGATTGCCGGAAAAATTAATCGAATGGCTGAAAAAGCTTCGCGAACAGGGAATCGGGCACAACAATTAGCAATTGGCGCTTTGGCATTTATAACCGATATCTGTATTGCAAACAACGTGGTAGCCATCGTCGTAACGGGGGAGATTAGCCGATCGATTGCTAAAAAACATCGTATATCACCGAAAAGAACCGCCAGTTTGCTTGATATATTTGCCTGTTCGGCTCAGAGTTTTATTCCCTACGGAAATCAGGCACTTCTGTTAAGTGCAACGTTTGCAATCTCGCCCTGGGATGCTGTCTCTCATAATTATTATGGTTTGATTCTATTCCTTTGTGCATTCATATTTATCGGGTATCAAAAAAGAAATTGACCTTCTCACATATCTAAAACCAATCTTATGTCGAACCAGCTAGTTCTTATCGATTGTCCGGATGCAAAAGGGCTTGTTTACAGTATCACAAAAGTGATTTTTGATTTGGGCTTAAACATCATTAGCAACCATGAGTATGTTGATTCCAATTCAGGGTATTTTTTTATGAGAACAGTGTTGGAGGGGAGTCATCCGGAAGAGCAGTTCAGAGAAAAGCTTTCAGAGGTTTTACCTGTTGAAGCCAATATTCGATTGTCGGCCCTGAGGAAAAAACCGATTGTAATCCTGGCAACTAAAGAACCTCATTGTCTTGGCGATCTGCTGCTTCGAAATACTGATGATGAACTCCCTTGTGATATAAAAGCTGTGATCAGTAATCACGATCATTTGCGGAAACTTACAGAATCATTCGACATACCCTATCATCATATCTCTTCCAAAAACCGTTCGCGTGAAGAGCATGAACAGAAAATTTTATCTTGCCTCGATCAGTATGAGCCGGATTATATCGTACTGGCAAAATATATGAGGATTTTTACACCACAGTTTGTCAAACATTATCCGAACCGAATAATCAACATTCATCACTCTTTCTTACCGGCGTTTATTGGCGCTTCGCCTTATCAACAGGCATTTGATCGTGGCGTGAAGATTATTGGGAGTACTTCACATTTCGTAACTGAGAATCTTGATGAAGGTCCCATTATCGTTCAGGATGTCATTCCGGTTAATCACACATTCACAGCTGAGGGAATGGCCCAGGCAGGCCGTGATGTTGAGAAAAATGTATTGGCAAAATCACTCAAATTAGTTCTCGAAAATCGGGTGTTTATCTTTAAGGATAAAACAATTGTTTTTGATTGAGTCAGAGAGGTTTTGAGCAATTAACAATTAGAGTTGATGTGGCTAAAGAGCCAAAAAATTACCTTTTACTTTAGCTGACTATAGATAAGTGACACGAATTAAGTGGCTTAAGCCACGTTGTTACAAAGCTCAAACCCACCAGTTGCCTAATCCTCTCATAGTAAAAATCTTTGCTAAAAGCCGGTTTAACCGGGTGCTCAGAACGATATTCAGAATGGTTTTATAAAACAGGTTTGATGTCTCTTTTCGACCCAGATACATATTCATTTCTGCACGTTTTGCAACTTGCTTGGCGATAGTTCTTCTTCTATTTGAGTACTCTTGAAATAGTCTATTTTTCGATGCCTCATCTTTTAATGCTTCGATTATAACATAAACGGCTTCTTCGGCATCCTACCACCCGAGGTTCATTCCCTGTCCG
>Ga0102943_1001527_pt1 | contig 14295 bp, 12 predicted proteins | sample SalPonC_black_MG_FD_78174 | JGI IMG/M metagenome (GOLD analysis project Ga0102943, IMG submission 78174) | Salt pond soil microbial communities from South San Francisco under conditions of wetland restoration - Salt Pond MetaG... | ecosystem: Environmental > Aquatic > Marine > Intertidal zone >...
CGGCCAGATGCACCCTTTTGCCGTCACACAGGACCACATCATTTTCCGGATCCACCCGGGTGCCCAAAGTGGTGACGGTGCTGCCGTTGACCTGGATACGTCCTGCGGCAATCAGTTCTTCGCCTGCCCGCCTGGAACAGACCCCGGCCCGGGCCAGAAATTTCTGCAGCCGCAGAGGTTCCTTGGGTGGTTTAGGAGCGGTAGTCGGCATTGATCCTGACATAATTCTCACTGAAATCACAGAATAAAAACGTATCTGTGTGGTTTCCCAGATGCAGGTCCAAAGTGATGGAAATCTCTTTGGCTTTCATGACGGCAGCGGCTTTTTGTTCCGCTTCTTTGCCCAGCCACCTGCCCTGGCGCACCAAAGGGATGGCGCCGAAGTACAGGTCCATCTTATTCTGGTCCACCCTGGCGCCGGACCGCCCGGCAGCCGCCGTGATCCGTCCCCAGTTGGGATCTTCCCCGTAAATGGCGGTCTTCACCAGGTTGGAATGGGCAATGGCTTCGGCCGCCCGGAAGGCATCCTGTTTTGCTGCCGCACCCTTCACCGTTATCTGCACCACCTTGGTGGCCCCCTCCCCGTCTTTGACAATCTGTCTGGCAAGATCCATACACACCGTTTCCAGCAGTTCCCGGAACACGGCAAAAGAGGCTGCATCCCGTATGTGTGCCGGTCCGGTACCTCCTGCCAGACACAACAAAGTGTCATTGGTGGAGGTGTCTCCGTCCACGGTGATGCGGTTGAAGGATTTGTCACAGGCCCCTGCCAGAGCATGCTGCAGGTCAGGCGCACTGATGTGCGCATCCGTGATCACATAGGCCAGCATGGTGGCCATGTCCGGCCTGATCATGCCCGATCCCTTGGCAACTCCTGCCATGGCAATGGTCCGGGGACCCTGGGCGGTGTCAAAATCAGCGGTCATTTCAACGGTTTTAGGAGCAAGATCCGTGGTAAGGATGGCCTCGGCAAAATCCGCCAGCGAACTGCTGGTAATCTGTGTTTTCAGCTGCGGCACGCCGGCGGTAAATCTGTCCATGGGCAGGGGGGCACCGATCACCCCGGTGGAACATACCATGACCAGGTCTTCTGGAATGCCCAAGGTGTCTGCCGTCAGTTGTGTGCAAAGTCGTGCATCTTTTATCCCCTGCTCTCCTGTAAAGCAGTTGGCATTGCCCGAATTCACCAGCACAGCCTGGCATACCCCTTTTTTGATCATCTGCTGTCCCAGAATCACCGGGGCGGCTTTGACCTGGTTTTTTGTGAACACGGCTGCAGCAGTTGCCGGTTTGTCACACAGGATCAATCCCAGGTCCCTGCGTCCGTTTTTTTTGATGCCGGCAGGGATACCGGCAAATGAAAATCCGTTTATCAAAACTGGTTCACTCCTGAAATGTTTTTCCTGGTACCGGGCCATTGCAATGATACAGATTGGATTATAAATCTTGTATTATAGCATGAAGCCCGGGGGTGTAAATAAATAATGTGAAGGGACCGGATATACAAAAAAAAGGCAGGGCATTTTTCCTTATCATGTCCTTGTTCTGTAATGGCCCGGGCAGGACACCGGTCAATGCATCTGCCGCAGGTGCCGTCTGTGTGGAAGAGACAATACGCGTGATGGTCAGCATAGGGACGGGGTGTTGAATCAATGGACAGTTTTGCCACAACAGACCCTGTGCGCATGGCTTTGCCCTTTTCGGTAATCAGGCCGTCACACAGCCCGAAGGTTCCCAGGCCGGCTCATCTGTACCGTCTTCCATTGTGTTCAGCAAGGATGCGGCAATAAAATCATTGATTGTGTTTGTGATCCACTCTCCGGAAATACTGAACGGTTCTGCCATGATGGTCTCCTGCAAGAATCTGTTTTGATGATGAAACCCTTTTGGTATTTTATTGCATAAGGATACCAATACCACATAAAAAATGCTATAGTCGGTTTTTGTGCAAACGCTATCAGCCCGGGTAATTTTGATGAAAGGTGCAAAAATTTCACATGGATGACCACTTTCTGGAAGGCTGTCTGTTTTTCAATGTGAATGCGTTTTCACGGCAGATGCTGAAACTTGCGGAAACCAGTTTTGCGCCGTTGCAGCTCTCCCCTGCCCATGCCTCCCTGATGCTTATTCTGTATGAAAATCCGGGCATCAGTCCCAAGAAACTCGGGAAGCTGCTGCAGCTGACACCCTCCACTATTACGCGGTTCATTGACGCGCTGGCCAAAAAAAAGCTGGTGAAAAGAAAATCCAGCGGCAAAACCACCGCCCTGTTTCCCACGGACAAAGGCCATGACGTAAAACCTGCCATTGCCCGGGCATACCAGGAGTTTTATCACAATTATACCCGCATTCTGGGAACCGATAAAGCCCACCGCCTGGCTCTTGAGATCAGCCGGGCCAATGAGGCATTCTTTGGGTTATCCGGATCAGACCCGGACCATGTTCCAGACCTTTAAACTCACCATAGAATATGACGGTACCGGGTTTTCCGGATGGCAGCGCCAGGCAGACAGACCCACCATCCAGGGAGCGCTGGAACAGGTGTTGTCCCGTATTTTGAACCAGCCGGTCACCCTGGCCGGTTCCGGCCGCACCGATGCCGGGGTCCATGCCCGGGGCCAGGTGGCCTCTTTTTGTGCTGATACAAATATGGACCCCGGGGTGCTGCAAAAAGGGGTGAACAGCCTGATGAAACACCCCGTTGTTCTCACAGAATGCATCTTGGTACCTGATGATTTTCATGCCCGGTATTCCGCGGTTTCCAAGGAGTACCACTACCACATTCTCAACAGGGAAGTTCCCTGCGCTGTGGGCAGAAACTATGTCTGGCACATCCCTGTCCCCCTGGATACTGCTGCCATGAACTGCTGCTGCACTTTTTTGTGCGGCACCCATGATTTCAAGTCCTTTGAAAATACAGGCGCGCCAAGACGTTCCACTGTCCGCACCGTGTTTGCGGCTCAGGTGAATGAACTGCCTGGCAGCCGTCTGGTATTCAGGATCTGTGCGGACGGTTTTTTGAGAAACATGGTGAGAAACATGGTGGGCACCCTGGTGGATGCCGGCAGGCATAAAATCAGTGCAAAAGATGTTGAATGCATTCTGTCGGCAAGGGACCGCTCCCTTGCCGGTGCCACTGCACCGGCAAAGGGGTTGTTTTTAAAACAGGTGAACTATGCTTAAGGCTTTTCTCTGGCAGGGGTCTGGGCCAGTTTTTTTTCCGGATGTGATCCAGGTTCCCTGATTTTCTGCACATGCCGGTTGTAGTGGGCAATGATGTCCCGCCGGTAGATCAGACCGATCAGTTCTTTGTGGTTTTCTTCATTTACCACGGGCAGGGCATCGATATTTTTCTGGGTCAGCTTGTGCAGCACTGTGTTCAGGTCTTCAGAAGGGGTGGTGATGATCAGATCCGAGATCATGATGTCCTTCATGACCACCAGGTCTTCAATGTGAATGGTGAAGATCACCTCTCGGATGTCATTGGAGGAAAATATGCCGGTAAACTCTTCTCTGGCGTTCACCACAGGAAAATAATGCTGTTTGGTGGTCTGGAAAATGGATTTGAATGCGGAAAACGGCATGTTTTCATTGACATATTGCACCTTTTTTATCAAATGCCCCAGATCTCCCACCTTCATGGTCTGGAGGATATCCATCATGAATTCACCGGCATGGGCCGGGGAATCCACCCGGGATTTCAACTGGTTTTCAAAAATCGTGAACCGCCGGGACAGCAGATAGCACAAAGAACACACCAGCAGACTGGGCAGCAGCAGGTGGTAGGAATTGGTCATTTCACTGACAAAAATAATGGTGGAAATGGGGGTGTTGGAAACAGAGGTGAAAAAACCGGCCATGCCCACAATTACAAACGCCCCCGGATGGGTGACCACGGCAGGGATGAACATGTGAAATATTTTGCCCACTGCGCCGCCCAGGGCCCCGCCGATGACCACGGACGGCCCGAAAACCCCGCCGCTGCCGCCGGATCCGATGGAAAAGGAGGTGGTGAGAATCTTGCCGATGGCCAGGGCGATGAGGGTGGAGATGGCCACCTGGTTGAAGATGGCATTCTGGGCCATACCATAGCCGAATGCCAGGGTATAGGGCAGAAAAAACCCGATAATGCCGGTACACAGACCGCCGATGGCCGGTTTTATATGGTTGGGGACCGCAAGTTGTTTGAAAAATTTCACCAGGCCGTAGAACACCTTGACGTATAGATAGCCAAAGACCACCAGGACCCCGGCCAGTATAATATACGGTCCCAGCTCCAACGGATTCTGGAACTTGAACCCGGGGGAATCAAACAAAGATCCCCAGCCGAAAACCAGGCAGAAAACACAGTATGCCACCACCGAAGAAATGCCTGCCGGAATGATCACTTCTGACTCAAAATCCGGATCCCGGTACAATACCTCAGCTGCAAACAGGGCCCCGGCCAGAGGGGCCCGGAATATACTGCCCACCCCGGCACCGATACCGGCGGCCATCATGATGCGGCGCTCTCTTTCCGACAGTTTGAACCGGGTGGCCAGAAATGAGCCGAACCCGGAACCGATCTGGGCAATAGGGCCTTCTCTGCCCCCGGATCCGCCAGTGGTCAGGGTGATGGTGGAGGCAATGGTCTTGATGATGGGAATCCTGCCCCGGATCATGCCGCCCTTGTTGTGGTATGCATCAATGGCAGCATCTGTACCGTGGCCTTCTGCTTCAGGTGCAAAGGTGTATACCAGCCAGCCGGACACGATGCCGCCCAGGGCCGGCAGAATCAAAAGCATCCAGCGGTTGAACGGGGTATTGGTGGCGGGCAGCAGGGCATGTTCCCCTGCCGGTGCATCCGGCCGGTACCCTGCCATCATATCCAGAAAATAGTGCATGCCAAGGCCGCACAGATAATGAAAAAGAACAGCACCAAGACCGGCGATCAGGCCGATAAGCACAAAATAAAATGACCACCTGAAGGCCATTTTAAAGTCCAGTGTTCCCATGTTCGCAGTCCTTTCAGTCAGTAGGTCAGGTTTTGCGAATATCCTTGATGCCGCTGGTGATAATATCAAACAAGGGTTTCACATCTTTTTCTTCCAGACAGGAAAACGCTATCCGGATATTTTTTTCGCCGACGGCAATGAGCCCCACCCCGTAAGCGTCCAGCAGGTGAAGACGCAGTTGTTCCGCATGCACATCCTTGAGGCGGATGCACATGAAATATCCTGAATTAAAGGGATACACATCAAAACAGGATGCATATTCCGGGTCCTTCAACGTTTCTTTTATCAGGGCGGCCCGCTGTTTGAGCAGGGTGAACTTTTCCTTTTTCTGGGCATCATAGTCAGGATCGGCCATGGCATGGAGCAGAATGGTCTGGCCCAGGTGGGAGGCATTGGAAATATTGCCCCGGATGCAGCCGGCGGTTTTTTGTTCCAGGGCATGGTAAATATCTTCAGTTCCCTGGTCTGCTGCCAGGCCATAGGTGATAAACCCAAGCCGAAATCCCCATACATAGTCTTCTTTTGTAGCGCCGTCCAGTTTGACAGCCAAAAGCCGCTCGTGCCTGCCCGCAAGTTTTGCAAACAATGATTCCTTGCTGGTCTGTTCTTCAAAAAACAGCCCGAAATAGGCATCATCACAGACAGCAACCACATTTGTACCTTTTTGTGCCGTGTCCAGAAGAAGGGCAGCCACCTGGTCAGCCTCTTGTCTGCTCAGAGAATATCCGCTGGGATTGTGGGGAAAATTGAGCATAACCACCACTTTGTCGTTCTGCGCAGCCTGGGTCTGGAGCACAGATGCAAAATCATCCACATTGAACTGTGTCAATGCATCATCATAGGTTTTGAAAGGTACGATTTTTGCGTGGTTGCGCACAGTAAAGGTCATGTTGTAGTTGCCCCACATCATGTCCGGCATCACAATGACATCTGCTTTGTTCACCCACATATCAGAGAACACGCTGACACCATGGGTGATGCCCGAGGTCACCACCGGCAGACTGACGGTTCTGCCTTCCAGGGAGGGGTTTTTTTGAAACAGATTCTTTTTCCATTGTTCCCGCAGGTCGGGGATGCCGAAAGACGGGGCATAGGGCAGATAGGCATCCGGCGCAATACCGGTGATATACCGCGTGACACAGGGCAGACTCAGTACGCTGCCGCCTTGTTTTGCAATGCCGATGGTGGCGTTGATTCTGTGGGCTTTGGTTCTGGCTTCTGCACTCTGGCTTAAAATTCCTTTGGGAAAAAACAATGCTTTTCCCATATCGGAAAGCATGTCAAAGATATGGGGATTGGCGTGTGTGATGGTGGTGTTCAATTGCTGTGCAATCACATTCATGGGTATATTTCCTAAGCAAAAGATAGGGTCAAAAGGTGGCGGTGGCAGCCATATCAGCACCCTGAAATGAAAAACTCTGCAGCTTTACAGGAGAAAAAACCACAGAGTTCACAATAGCGGTCAAAAAAAAACTATTTTCTCTTGGATGCCTTAATGGGGTTAACTTTTTGTTTTTTGCCGGCGGCAACGGTCTTGATATGGGTGGCAATGTTGCAGTTGCCGTTTTTCCATTTTAAAGACGGGTCTGGTGCTGCTGTGCAGTACATGCCTGTGGGATACTCGGAAATTCTCTGGCATCCCATGCATTCCTCCACAACCGGCAGACAATGGCCTTCATTATAGCTGCAGCCGGCTGCTGTCATAAACACACAGTCATCACCTTCTCTTACGGTGGTACAAATCATGATAAAATCCCTAATTCCTGTTGGTTTGATTTATAAAAACCCAAAAAAACCTGTTTTTTCCGGATATTTTTGGGCTGGTTTTTTTCTGGCACATACCTGCCTGAATTGATAAACCTTAATCAAATATCATAAAAGCAGACATGGTGTCAATCATAGATTCTTTCCACCGGCTGTGAAACCACAGATTTTTTTATGGGCAAACCCTGCCAAAAAGTGTATAACTCTTATCTGGAAATCTTAATATCACCAACCACAACCAGATGAATCACACAACCATGACTATTGCCACAGCCATTGACGTTCTGAAAATCGAAGCCCAGGGTATTTTAAACCTGGCCCAAAAACTGGATGCCGCATTTGAAACCCTTGTACAGGATATCTGCGCCTCCCCGGGCCGGGTGATTATCTCAGGGATAGGCAAATCCGGTCTTATCGGCCGCAAGATTGCCGCTACTTTAAGCAGCACCGGCACCAATGCCATGTTTCTGCATCCGGTGGAAGCGGTACATGGAGACCTGGGCATGGTGAGCCCCCATGATGTGTTCATCGCTATTTCCAACAGCGGAGAAACCAGTGAACTCAACCAGCTGCTGCCGGTAATCCGGGATATCGGGTGCCGCCTGGCCGGGTTTACAGGAAATCCGTCATCCACCATGGCCCGGTATTGTGATCTGGTGATCGATACCGGCGTGGAAAAAGAAGCCTGTCCTTTTAATATGACCCCGACCTGCAGCACCACTGCCCAGCTGGCCATGGGAGATGCCCTGGCCATTGTGCTGATTGAAAAAAAGAAATTCAAAAAAAGTGATTTCATGAAATCTCATCCCGGCGGTGCCCTGGGCCAGCGGCTGGCCTGTCAGGTGGGAGAAATCATGTTCAAGACAGCCCAGGCCCCCTGTGCTTTTCTGGATGAGACCATGGCAACTGCCCTTGCAACCATGGATCGGTTCAGCCTGGGCGCTGTACTGGTGCTTAGCCGGGACCGTCAGGTGCTGGGTATTATCACTGATGGTGATATCCGGCATGCCATGGCCAGGGGAATCAGTGATTTTGCAAAAATGCCGGTGGCTGATATAATGACCAGAAATCCCCGCTGTCTGGGGGTGGAGGCCTATCTGTATGATGCCCTGAATCTCATGGAAAAATATGAGATCACAGTATTGCCTATTGTGGATACAAAAAATCGGCTGCAGGGCCTTTTACACCTGCATGACATCCTTGGAAAAGGATCTTTTAAATTCAACGGAGGCAGCCAATGATAACCCAGGACCTGTGCACAAAAATACCAGTGCTCGGAAAAGCCAATATCGCTTCTCCCATCATACGGTCAGACCGGTCAGGCAAAGGAAGAAAATGTTTTATTTCAGATGAATCCCGCATCATCGTTGATGTCCAGACCGAATTTATACAAAATACCATTGATGCCGGGCAGACCCTGCTCAGTTTTGAACAGGCCGGACCCAGGGAAAAGATATATTTTGATCCCAGCAAACTTAAATGCGCCGTCGTTACCTGCGGCGGCCTCTGCCCCGGGTTGAATGACATTATCCGGGCCATTGTGCTGGAACTGTATCATATTTACCATGTTAAAACCATCTACGGCATCCGCCACGGCCTCCAGGGCTTTGTTCCGGAATATGAACACGATGTCATGGACCTGACCCCTGCATCTGTAGCCGGTATCCAGGATATGGGCGGTACCATTTTAGGCTCTTCCCGGGGCAGTCAGGATATCGGGGTTGTGGTGGACTGCCTGGAACGGATGAGTGTGGGAATTTTATTCATGGTGGGCGGAGACGGCACCATCATGGCTTCCAAAAAGATTGCCGATGAAATCGAAAAACGCAGCCTCAAAATATCTGTGGTGGGGATACCCAAAACCATTGACAATGATATCTTTCTGGTTTCCCGGTCCTTTGGCTTTGACTCGGCCGTGGATGTGGCCACCCAGGCCATCAAAGGCGCCCACAATGAATCAGAAGCCTATCCCAACGGCATCGGGCTGATCAAGCTGATGGGACGGCATTCGGGTTTTCTGGCAGCAACAGCGGCCCTGGCCCAGCAGGATGCTAATTTTGTACTGATTCCGGAAGTGGATATAGACCTGTATGGAAAATCCGGCTTTCTCCAGGCCCTGGAAAACAGGATCACAACCCGAAAGCATGGGGTGGTGATTGTGGCTGAAGGCGCAGGCCAGAATTTTTTTGAAAACAAGGAGCAAAAGTATGATGCATCCGGTAACATTGTACTTCAGGATATCGGCTTGTTCCTCAAGGAGCAGATTACCCAGTGGTTTGAAGCCAAAAATCTTCCCATTACCTTAAAATATATTGATCCTGCCTATATTATCCGCAGCCTGGCAGCAAATGCCAATGACAGCGTGTTCTGCGGGCTGCTGGGCAGGGATGCGGTCCATGCGGGTATGGCAGGAAAAACCAAGCTTCTGGTCAGTTTCTGGAACAACCATTATGTCCATGTGCCCATGGAAGCCTCTGCCGGCAGGCAGAAGCGGCTGGATCCCAATGGCAGGCTCTGGCAGTCAGTGCTGGAGGCCACCGGCCAGGATGCCTATTTCGGATCTTGAACCTGAGAAGACTGCAGTCAGGGCTGGATTTCTGTAAACTGATTATTTTTTATGGTAATTAAAAATATTTCCTTGCGTGCGGCACCGGTGGTATCAAAAATGGTATTGCCGGTTACCCCTTCGAACAAACGGCCTTGTGCCAGGGCATCCCTCAGAAGCTGCCGGGAATCCACAAAAGCATCCATACCTGTCTTAAAAAGAATCTGTACCGTGTCATAGGAAACCGCTTCTATAAAACCCGGGGATTCTTTGTACAATGCGGTGAAAGCCTTTTCAAACCGGCCAGTGGCAGGTTTTTGGCTTTTGCCGAAATACCCTTCTGTTATAACGGTTCTGCGGTTGTATCCTTTTGTTTCAGCAAGCAGGCTTTGCTCGTGCCAGAGATTGGTTCCCAGCAGCACAATGTCTTTGACATCGTTAAATGCGAGCTGGGGAAGAATCATGTTTATTCTGGCGGCAGAATCCGGAACGAACAGGGCTTGAATATTAAGCGGGATTTTGTCAGTCATGTCAGAACCCATATCCCGGGGATCACCTGTTTTTTGGTTCGGAGATTCATGATCTGATTGCGGTAACAGTAAGTCTGGTTCTGAGATCAGGAAGGATTCCTCCACCAGTTTCTGGATGGGAATGGAAAAGTCGGTTTTTTTGCCGTCATAGGCTGCCGCAGCCACCATTTGTCCGCCGTATTCCTCCACCACCTCCCTGAACAGCTGCATATGCAGTCTGCCATAGCGTTCATCAGGATAAAGCACAGCTACCTTTGACAGGCCAAGTTTCCTGAATACATAGGCGGCAAGGGTCTGGACCTGCATCTGGGGGGTGATGAAATTGGAAAACAGATAATCTCCTGTCTGGGGAAAATCGGCTTTCTGGGTCAGGGCAATCAAAGGAATCTGCAGTTCCTGGGCCCGGGCACCAGCGGTTTCCACCGCCAGAAGCGGGCCGATGATCCCCATGACATGTGCCTGATCAAGCTCATCCACACAGTCTGCTGCTTTTTGGGGATCAGACCGGGTATCTTTGACAATGATTTTAAAATTGCGGTCATATGTGTGTGACAGATCCTGGATAGCCATCTGTATGCCTTTTAAGGCTTTCTGCCCGAAAATGGCGTATTTGCCTGACAGGGGCAGCAGACAGCCGATGGTATCCTTTTTAAATGTGGTCTGCTTGATGAGTGCTATCAGTTCTTTTGCATCTGCGGCATGGGCATGGTCGGGAAAGGTGTCCGCAAACCTGGTCAAGGCAGCCAGGGCATCGGCATATTCCCGGGCGGCCGCATGGTTCACCCCCAGCCAGTACAGCAGCAAAGCCTCAGGGACTGCCAGGTTTCTGGTGTCTAAAAATTGTTTTATCAATGGCGGGTCCGCCTTGGCCAGTACCTGTTCAATCCCTGACAGCATCTTGTTTTTCTGCGGGTCGTCCGGTTTTTGGGCCATGGCCTGGTTATAGGTGAGAAACGCCTGTTTAAGATCACCTTGTTCCATGAATTTTTTTGCCTCAGCCCCGAGCATTTTTACCAGGGCAGCGGTTTGTTTTTCTTTGTCATCCAGGTCAGGTACCTGCGGTTGCGTAACTGAAATGCCATCTTTTGGTTTTTGCACAGTTCTGGGGGCACACCCCCACACGGCAGCCAGGAAAAATACAGCCGCAAGCAAGGCAGTGCTGCGGAAAATCAAAACACGGTTCACTGTCATATGAAATCTCTGAAAGTCAGGGTTATTGGTATAGATGAACTATATGTAAAATCACATCTCATGTCAAAAATTCTTTTACCAGGGTTTTGGCCCTGGTCAGTTGTGAGGGTTTCAGCCAGATGATCCCGGGTTCTTTTTTAAACCAGGTGAACTGGCGCTTGGCATAGCGTCTGGTATCACGTTTGAGCAGAAAAACCGCCTCGTCAAAATCGCGTTCTTTTTTGAGAACCCCCCCCATATGGCGGTATCCAATGGACTGCATGGATTTGAGATCAAGGGAATAGCCTTTCTGCACCAGGTCGACAACCTCTGTTAGAAGTCCTTTTCTGATCATGGCATCCACCCGCATATTTATACGCTCATACAATGTATTGCGGTCCATGAACAGACCCAGGGTCAGACTCTGATACCGGGGGGATGCAAAATTGTGTTCTTTTTGCATCTGGGAAATGGGGGTTCCTGTGGTCTGGAAGACCTCCAGTGCCCGTATAATGCGGAAACTGTCATGGGGATGGATTTTTTGGGCAGCTGCCGGGTCACAGGCACACAATTTATGGTGCAGATATGCACTGCCTTTTTCCTGTGCCTCCCTGGTCAGATGGGCCAGGGTTTTTTCACACACAGGCCGGGAGCGGAACAATCCGTATAAAAGGGCCCGGATATACAGACCTGTTCCCCCTGTGATGATGGGGATCCTGTCTTTTCGGGTGATATCATTGATTTTTTGGGCAGCCATGTGTGCATATTGGCCAGCATCAAAATCCTGGGACGGATCCAGAAAATCCACCAGATGATGGGGGACTTGTGCCAGTTCTGCCGCATCCGGTTTGGCAGTGCCGATATCCATATATTTATATATCTGCATGGAATCGGCCCCGACAATTTCTGCACTGAATGCTTTGGCCAGGGCAATGGCAAACCCGGTTTTTCCAATGCCTGTGGGACCGCAGATGGTAATGATTTTTTTCATGAACAAAAGGGGTATAGTGTTTTGGTCAATAATGGTTGACATTATTTGGCAGATGGTTTTATAACATAATCTTTTAATTAATGACAATTAATTAAAATAATCAATCAGGATCTTAAAATAACAGCAATTTTAAAAAAATTTAAGATTGGGCTGCTATTGTTTTATGAACTAAACAGGAGAGACAAACAATGGAATCAAAAAAAACCGGATCTGTGGTGGTGATAGGTGGCGGTATTTCCGGCATGCTGTCGGCACTGGATCTTGCGAACTCCGGATTTTATGTTTATCTGGTGGAAAAAGGCCCGTCCATCGGCGGTGTCATGGCCCAGCTGGACAAGACTTTTCCAACCAATGACTGTGCCATGTGAATTATCTCACCCACACTGGTCGAGGTCGGCCGGCATCTAAACATAGAGCTTTTAACCCTTTCGGAAGTGAAAAACATCACCGGTGAAAAAGGCAATTTCACCGTGGAAATCCTTAAAAAACCCCGGTATGTGAGAGAAGACCGCTGTATTGCCTGCGGGGCCTGTACGGAAAAATGTCCGGGCAAATTTGATGACAAGTATAATGCGGATCTGAAAGCCACTACCGCCATTTATGTGGAATATCCCCAGGCAGTGCCGTTGAAATACGCCATTAATCCGGATGTCTGCCTGAAACTGACCAAGGACAAATGCGGCACCTGTGAAACAGTCTGTCCTGCCGATGCCATAGACTATACCATGACAGAAGAGACCCTGACCATTGATGCAGGGTCCATTATTCTGGCACCCGGGTTCAAACCCTTTGACCCTTCCAGATTTGACAATTACCAGTATGCCAATTTTGCCAATGTGGTTACCTCCATGGAGTTTGAGCGGCTGTTGTCTGCCACCGGTCCCACCATGGGGCATATAACCACCTATCCCAAACTGCCTGCCAAACCCAAAAAGAAAAAAGACAAACTGCTGGCTGAAAAGCGCAAGGATCCGAAAAAGATCGCCTGGTTCCAGTGTGTAGGCTCCAGGGATATCAACAAATGTGACAATGCCTATTGTTCTTCGGTGTGCTGCATGTACGCGGTGAAAGAATCCATCATTGCCAAAGAACATGCCGGCGGTGACCTGGACTGCTCCATATTTTTCATGGACATGCGCACCCCGGGCAAGGAATTTGAAAAATACTACGAGAATGCCAAACACAAGCACGGCATCAATTTCATCCGGTCACGGGTGCATTCGGTGACGGAAGATCCGGAAACAGGGGATCTGTCTGTCCGGTATGTGGATGAACTGGGCCAGATCATCACTGAGACCTATGATATGATCGTCTTGTCCGTGGGTCTGGAGATCTCCAAAGAAACCCGGGACCTGGCCGAAAAGCTGGACATTGATCTTACGGAAGGCGGATTTGCCAAAACAGCCTCTTTTGAGCCGGTGACCACCTCCAGGGACGGCATCTATGTGTCCGGGGTGTTCAACAGCCCCAAAGATATTCCTGAATCAGTTCTGGATGCCTCTGCTGCCGCTTCTGCTGCTGGCGATGCCCTGGCTGATGTGCGTAACACCCTGACAAAAGAAACCCTGCCGGTGGAAGAAACAAATGTGGTGGGAGACCGGCCCAGCATCGGGGTGTTTATCTGCGACTGCGGATCCAATATTGCCGGGGTGGTGGACTGCCCCAATCTCACGGAATATGCCGCCACCCTGCCCTATGTCACCGTGGCGGAAGAAACCACCTATGCCTGCAGCCAGGATGCCCAGGACAAGATGGTGGAAATCATCAGGGAAAAAGGCCTTAACCGCGTGGTGGTGGCGGCCTGCACCCCCAAAACCCATGAACCCCTGTTCCAGGAAACCCTTAAAAACTCCGGATTGAACAAGTACCTGTTTGAAATGACCAACATCCGGAACCAGAACTCCTGGGTCCATAAGAACAATCCTGAGCTTGCCACGGACAAGGCCAAAGATCTGGTGCGGATGGCGGTTGCCAAAGCAGCCCTGGCCCAGCCTCTCAAAGAGGAAAAGATCAATGTCACCCCGTCGGTCATGGTTGTGGGCGGAGGTCTGGCAGGCATGACCGCTGCCAGAAGCCTGGCATCCCAGGGATATGAAACCCATATCATCGAAAAACAGGACCGCCTGGGCGGAGAGGCCCTGAAACTGTGGAAAACTGCCCAGGGAGAAGATGTAAAAAAAGAACTGGATGCCCTGATCTCTGATATAGCATCCAGCGACAATATAATTGTTCATACAAACACCACCCTGGAAGGGGTGGACGGATTTGTGGGCAATTTCACCTCCCAGCTGAAAACCGACG
>Ga0102943_1001529_pt1 | contig 14294 bp, 12 predicted proteins | sample SalPonC_black_MG_FD_78174 | JGI IMG/M metagenome (GOLD analysis project Ga0102943, IMG submission 78174) | Salt pond soil microbial communities from South San Francisco under conditions of wetland restoration - Salt Pond MetaG... | ecosystem: Environmental > Aquatic > Marine > Intertidal zone >...
AGGACGCGGAGGCGGTGCTGCGCACCCCCTCGCGGGTGGTGCCGGTTCCCAGCGTGGTGCGGCTGGCCCGGTACGTCCGGCGCCCCCACCGGCAGAAGGTCGCGTTCAACCGCCGCAACCTCTTCCGCCGTGACGATCACCGCTGCCAGTACTGCCGCAAGCGCGGCAGCGACCTGACGCTGGACCACGTCCTGCCCCGAAGCCGGGGCGGATCGACGAGCTGGGAGAACGTCGTCGCCTGCTGCCGCGCGTGCAACGCGCGCAAGCGCGACCGCACGCCCGACGAGGCCGGAATGGCCCTCGACCGTCCGCCCAAGGCGCCCCGGTTCGTGTTCAGCAGCGCGTACGGGCTGATCCAGGACGTCGATCCGATCTGGCGGCGCTACCTGCCCGAGAGCTAGCGCGAGGCGCGGGCGAACCGCGTGCGCTCGGCCGCGAGCCGCTGCGACCCGCTATCGCACGCTGGCCAGGAACGCTTCGAGCGCGCCGGCGATCTCGGCCTCCGCGACGGACCGTGGCACGGTCGGCAAGCCGTCGCCCCGCTGCGGGCCGTAGCGACCGAAGAACGCGTGCACCGCCCCGCCCACGATCTCGATCCCGGCGCGTCCCGGCAGCCGCTCCATCCCTTCGCGCACCTCGCCCAGCGTCGCGAGCCCGTCGTGCTCCGCCGCGAGCACCAGGGTCGCCAGGTCGTGGCCCGCCAGGTCGTCGCCGGGCGCCGGGTAGGCGCCCATCAGGACCAGACCGTCCGCGGATCCCTCGTGCCGCGCCGCCCACGACGCGGCCATCGCGCCGCCCAGCGAGTGGCCGGCGATCACCACCGTCGCCTCGACGTCGCGGCGGTCGCGGATCAGCGCGCCGGCGCGGTCGCGCGCCAGCACCGCCAGGTCCAGCGGCATCGCGGGCACGATCGTCCGAACGCCGACCGGCGCCAGCGCGACGCCGATCCAGGTATAGGCGTGCGGACGCACCAGCCCGCCCGGGTAGACGATCAGCAGCACGTCGGCTCCGCCGTCGACCGGGGCGACCTCGACCCCGCCGCCGTTCCCTCGGTACGCGCCGATCCGGACCAGGGTCTGCGGCACGCCCGGGAACGCGGCGTCCGCGGACGGCCGCAACGGACCGGGAACCAAGACGGAGCCCAGCCAGCCGGCGGCGACGGCCAGCGCCAGCGCCAGCGTCCAGCGCAGCGTCCGGCGAAGGCGCGACCCGGACCCGCTCCGGGCGGCACCCGTCCGCGCGGGACCGCTGGCGGCGCCCGTCCGCGCGGGACGACGACCCCGCCCCGAGCCGCGTCCTGTCGGCCGCTTCGCGCTCACCGCGCCCTCCCGCGGACGGTGGAGCCGATCCGACCCGTCCCGTCGCCCGCCTGCAGGGCGTGCAGGTGGGCGTACAGGCCGCGTGCCGCAAGCAGCTCGTCGTGGGGGCCCGACTCGACCCGAGCGCCGGCGTCCAGCACGTGGATCCGGTCGGCGCCCTGAACGGTCGACAGGCGGTGCGCGATCACCAGGGTGGTGAGCTCGTCCCGGCGTCCCAGCACCCCTTCGAGCGCGTCCTGGATGAGCGCCTCGGACTCGCTGTCCAGGCTGCTGGTGGCCTCGTCCAGCACCAGGATCGAGGCGCCCTTGAGCAGCGCCCGCGCGATGGCGATGCGCTGCTTCTGACCGCCCGAGAGCTTCACGCCGCGCTCGCCGATCTCGGTATCGATGCCGGCGGGCAGCGCGGCGACGAACGCCTCCGCGTTGGCCAGTCCGATCGCTTCCTCGACCTCGGCCCGGGAAGCCTCGGGACGTCCGTAGCGGACGTTGTCCGCGACCGAGCCGGAGAACAGGGTCGGCTCCTGCGGCACGATCGCGACGGCGCGCCGAAGCGAGGAAAGCGTCATGTCGGCGACCGGCCGTCCCCCGATCCGGATCGTGCCCGCGTCCGGCTCGTACAGGCGGCCCAACAGCCTCGTGACGGTGCTCTTCCCCGCTCCCGACGGCCCGACCAGCGCCGCGGTGGTGCCCGCCGGAATCGCGAGGTCCAGTCCGCGCAGCGCCTCGGCCTCCGCCTCCGGGTAGCCGAAGCGGACCCCCTCGAAACGGATCTCGCCCGGCTCGAACGTCCGGCCCCGCTCGTACGGCTCGGGCGACTCGGCCAGCAGCGCGTCGATCCGCTCCAGCGCCGCGACGCCGGACTGGAGCACGTTGTTGAAGTTCAGCACGAACCGGACCGGGTTGATCAGGTTGTTCAGGTACAGAACGAACGCGGTCAGGGTTCCGACCGTCAGCCCCCCGACGTCGCCGCCGCCCTGGACCAGCAGCCAGCCGCCGCCCAGCACCAGCACCGCGACGCCCCATTCGCTGGTCAGGCCGATCGCGGCCTGCATCTTGCCGACCTCCTTGCGGCGCGCCAGGTTCAGGTCGCGGTAGGCGTCCGACTCGGACCGGAACCGCTCCCACTCGGCGTCCTCGGCCGAGAACGCCTTGACGACCGCGACGTTCTGGACCGCCTCGCTGGCGACGGCGGTCATCTCGCCCACCCGGCCGCGGATCCGCCGGGCCAGCCGCCGCAGCGGCTCCTGGAAGCGCACGGTGAAGAACCCCATCGTCACGACGATCGCGACGGACACCAGCGCCAGCCGCACGTCCATCGCGAACAGGATGATCAGCACCACGACGATCGAGAACGCCTGACCCACCATGCGGCTCGCGCCCGCCTGGATCATCGCCTCGAGGGCGTTCACGTCCGAGACGACGCGCGACACCAGGCTGCCGGAGCGCTCCTTCGTGAACCGCGCCAGCGGCAGCGCCAGCAGGCGGCCGTATACCGCGCGGCGCGTCTCGCTCACGACGTGCTGCGTGAACGCGAAGCTGAGCAGCATGCCCGCGTAGCGCAGCCCCTCGGAGACGAGGTGGAAGACCAGGATCGCGACGCCGGTGAGCAGGAACAGCCGGGCTTCGCCGCGCGGGATGACCACGTCGAACACGTAGCGCACGAACTGGGGCGCCAGCTGGGCGACGCCCGAGGAGAGCGCGATCAGCAGCGACAGGCCGATCAGCCGGCCACGGTACGGCCGTAGCAGCCGCCAGAGCGCGCGCAGGGCGCCCTCCGACGCGGGGCGGGGACGCGCCGCGGTGCTCGAGGCGGCGGCCAGCGCGGGGGACGAGGTGGGGCGGGCAGAACGATGCACGACCGGCAGGCTACCGCGCCATCGGCGCCGTCGCGGTCGTGGGGCGCGTTCCCAGGACCGCGCGTCGGCGGCGCTCGTTCGAGCCGATCGTCGCAGGCGCGCCTCAGGGGCGATGGTCCAGGGGCCTGCCGCGGACGACGGTGCCGCGGCCCGTGAGCCGGTAGGCGCCCGTGGCGGCGGGCACCAGCGCGGTGGCTCCCTCGGGCAGGTCGATGTGGCCGCCCACCCCGGCCTCGAGCTCGAACGCGCCGTTCAGGACGGTCACGACGTGCATGGCGCTCGGATCGGTCCGACCGCTGACGGTGCCGTCGGTGGTGGTCTCCTCGAGCCGGTAGAACGGGCAGGCGACCCGCACGGTCCAGCCGTCCGGGCCCGGCCGCGGGACGGGCCGGGGATCCCCGCGTCCGGACAGGTCGGCGACGGCCAACGCGTCCTCCACGTGGAGCTCGCGGGGCCGTCCGTCCGCGCCCAGCCGGCCGTGGTCCCAGAGGCGGTAGGTGAGGTCGGACGCCTGCTGCAGCTCGAAGAGCCGCAGGCCGGCGCCGACGGCGTGCACCGTCCCGGCCGGGTTGTGGATCACGTCGCCCGCGCGGACCGGAACGGTGCGGAGCAGCGCGCCGATCGAGCCGTCGTCCAGCGCGCCTCGCACTTCGGCCTCCGAGACCGGCCGTTCGAAGCCCCAGGTCACGGTGGCGCCCGGTCGCGCGTGCTGGACGCGCCAGGTCTCGGTCTTTCCGAGGTGGCCGCTGCCGGGATGCCGCCGCGCCGCGTAGGCGTCGTCCGGGTGGACCTGGACGGACAGTTCCGCGTCCGCGTCCAGGAACTTCGCGAGCAGCGGCATCACGGCGCCGTAACGGGCCATCGAGGCCTCGCCGACCATGGCGGGCCCGTAGCGCGTGACCAGCTCCGCGACACGGAGACCGTCGTACGGTCCGTCGCGGACGACGCTGTCGCCGTTCGCGAGCCACGCCTCGGCGACCGGCTCGTCGCCGGGAGGCGCGGGCTCGTCCAGCCATGCGGGCAGCGTGTCGCCTCCCCAGAGGCGACGGTGGAACTCCGGTCGCAGGCGCAGCGGTGGGAGCGACTCCATGGACGCCACGATACCGGGTCCGCCGGGCTGCGGTCGGGCGCTTCGCCCGGGCACCGTCCGCGCCCCTCGGGCGCGGCATCACGACCGTCTCAGCGGACGGGGGTACATTGGCGGTCATGATCGAAGGCTTGACCTCGCTGATCACCTCCCAAGGCTGGCTGGCGCCGGCGTGGTACGTGGCCGGCTTCCTGCTCGCGGCGCTGGTTCCGGTGATTCCGACGCCGCTGATCGCGGCGCTGGGCGGCACCGCGTTCGGCACCGTCCCGGCGATCCTGTACGGCCTGGTGGGCATGGCGCTGGGCGCTGGACTGGCGCTCACGATCGCGCGGCAGCTGGGCCGCCGCGCGATGCGCCGGCTCATTCCCGAGCGCGTCTGGAACGAGTGGGAGGCGCTGCTGGGCGTGCGCTCGCTGTGGATGTGGTTCGTGATCTTCCTGGTCCTGAACCTGGACATCGCGGTGATGGCAGGGGGCCTGTCGTCGTTGTCGGCACGGTCGCTCTGGCTGACGGCCATGGCGGCGCGCCTGCCGTGGCTGGTGGCGGCCGCCTGGGCGGGCGAGGTGCTGCTGGTGAACGACGCCGCGCTGATCCTGGTCGCGCTGCTGATGATCCCGGTCCTGTGGGGCATGAACCGGGTGCGACCCGCAGTGCGGCGGCGCCTGGCGCGCATGGCGCAGAGCGAGCAGGTCGGGGGCGCGCACGATCCTGCCGCGGACGAGGCGGGCCGACCGGTCGCGCGTCAGGACCGACACGACACCGCCCCGTAGCGGGGGCCACGGGGCGATGTCGTGTCGGCCGGGCGCTCAGGCGCCCGCTGAATGCCGAGCGTGGATCAGTTCTTCGTGACGGGGTGCAGCGACACCGCGCTGTAGCCCATCGGACTGGAGATCCAGCCCTCGACGTCCGCACGGACCACGTTCAGCGTGCGGTTGTGGCCCATGGGGATGGAGATCGCCTGCTGCGCGACGGCGTCGTTCACCTGCGCGTACAGCTCCGCCCGGCGGTCCGGATCGGCGATCTGGCGCGCCTGGTTCAGAAACTCGCGCACCTCGGGGGCGTCCCAGCCGAACTCGGCGGGAGCCGTCCCGCCGAAGAACGTGTTCAGGAAGTTGTCCGGATCGGGAACGTCGCCGTACCAGCCCAGCATGTACATCGGGAACGCGCCGGTGTTGTAGTCCGACAGGTACGTCGTCCAGTCCTCGGTGAGAAGCTCCACCGTGATCCCGACGTCGGCCAGGTAGCTGGCCATCGCCTCGGCGATCGGCTGCGGCGAGGGGTAGTACGGGCGGCTGACCGGCATGTACCAGAGCTCGGTGGCGAAGCCGTTGGGGAAGCCGGCCTCGGTCAGAAGCTCCATGGCGCGCTCGGGGTCGTAGTCGTACGGCCACTCCATGCCGTGCCCGAAGAAGCTGGGGGGAATGTGGTCTTCGGCGGTGACGGCCAGGCCGCCGTAGAACGCGTCGACGATGGCGTCGCGATCGATCGCGTGGGCGATCGCCTGGCGGACACGCAGATCGTCGAACGGCTCGTTCGCCTGGTGCATCGCGAGGTAGCCGACGTTCAGGTCGCTGTCGGCGATCGCAGCGTCCAGCTCGGGATCGGAGGCCACGATGGAGAACTCGTCAGGGGCCAGGTCCACGGCGATGTCGATGGTGCCGGCGCGGAGCTCGGCCAGGCGCGAGGTGGACTCGGCGATGCCGCGGAACACGACCGCCTCGACCTGAGCCGGACCGTCCCAATAGGCGTCGTTGCGCGTGACGCGGATCTGCTCGCCTTCGCGCCACGAGTCGAACACGAACGGGCCCGTGCCGACGCTGCCCACGCCGGGCGTGCCGTAGTCGGAGCCGGCCTCCATGACGGCGGCGGGGCTGTTCATCTGGAAGTAGACCGCGGCCAGCAGGGACGGGAAGAACGGGGTCGGCTGGGTCATGTTGAACTGGACGGTGTGCGTGTCGACGACGTCCACGGAGCCCAGGATGCCGCCTTCGGAGGCGGGAGCGCCGAACACCCAGCTGAACGGTACGTAGTTCTTGCCCTGATCACGGAAGCCGTAGGGATGGTCGACGACGTTCCAGCGGTCGAAGTTGAACTTGACCGCCTCGGCGTCGAACGGCGTGCCGTCGTGGAAGGTGACGCCCTGGCGCACCTCGAACGTCCAGGCGGTGGCGTCGTCGTTGGGCTCCCAAGCGGTCGCCAGCTTGGGCGCCAGATCGGTGGAGCCGGGAACGAACCCGACCAGTGTCTCGGTCACGGTGGCCGAGACGGTGAGCGAGTTGCCGTCTTGCGAGTCGGCGGCGTCCATGGACGCAGGCAGGCCGGACAGGCCGTACGCCAACGTCTGCGCAAGGGCGGTGCCCACGAGCGCGAGGAGAGCGACGAACAGGGTGAGACGCTTCATAGAACCTCCGGGGATCCGAGCGGAGCGTCTCGACCGGATCGGCCCGGGCGCCCCGCCCTATCGGCCCGAAGGCTAGCACAAGATATCGCTGTGCACCACGTGATTCGCATGCCCAGGGCGGCGGCCCGGCCCCTCGACCGGACGCGGATCGACGGTCAGGAGCGCGTTGGCGAGCGCCCCTGACTCGGCGTCGATCAGCGAGCCGTTCTACTCCGCCAGGCGCGGGTCCAGCACGTCCCGAATGGCGTCGCCGAGCAGGTTGAAGCCGACCACGGACAGGAAGATGGCGATCCCCGGGAAGATCGACATCCAGGGGGCCCGCAGGAACTGCGAGAAGCCGTCGCGGATCATCAGGCCCCACTCCGGCGCCGGCGGTTGCGCGCCCAGACCGAGGAACCCGAGCGCAGCCACGTCCAGAATGGCGATGCCGATCGACAGCGTGAGCTGAACGATGATCGGGCTGAGACTGTTCGGCAGCAGGTGCCGAAGCACGATCCGGAACGGGTTGGCCCCGAGCGCCCGGGCCGCCTGGACGTACTCCGATTCACGCAGCGAAAGCACCACCGAGCGAATGATTCGGGCGTAGATCGGGATCTGGGTCACGCTGATCGCGATGAGGGCGTTCGTGAGGTTCGGTCCCAACGTCGCCACGATCGCGATCGCCAGGAGGATCCCGGGAAACGCCAGCAGGATGTCGATCGCCCACATGATCAGCGTGTCGATCCAACCGCCCACGTAGCCGGCGATCAGGCCGAGCACCGAGCCCACCACGACCGCCATGGCGACGGCGGCGAGTCCCACGCGGAGACTGATGCGACCCCCGTGCCAGACGCGGATCAGCTGGTCGCGACCCAGCTCGTCGGTACCGAACAGGTGCTCCGCGGAGGGCGGGTTGAGACGCGCGCGCAGGTTGCGGTCGCGGCTGGCGTCGTACGGCGCGAGCACCGGCGCGAGCAGCGAGATGACCACGAATGCGCCGACGATGATGAGCCCCGTCACGCCCGTGGTGTGACGGAAGAACTTGCGTAGCTGGTCGCCCAGGACGCTCTCGCCGAACAGGCGACCCCGGCGTCCGGTCGCGTCGCTGGTACTCACGACGGACTCCTCACGTGTACTGGATGCGCGGGTCGATCAGCGCGTAGGAAAGGTCGACGAGCAGGTTGACGACGGCGAAGGTGACTGCGACGAACAGCACGCCGCCCTGGATGATCGGGTAGTCGCGCGCGCCGATGGCGTCGTAGACCCAGCGTCCGATGCCGGGCCAGCTGAAGACGGTTTCGGTCAGGATCGCGCCGGAGAGAAGGGTGCCGAAACTGAGACCGACCACCGTGATCACCGGCAGCAGGGCGTTTCGGAGCGCGTGTTTCGTGACGACCTCACGCTCGCCGACGCCCTTGCTGCGCGCTGTCCGAACGTAGTCTTGACTGAGCACTTCGAGCATCGACGAGCGCGTCATGCGCACCACGATCGCCAGCGGAATGGTGCCCAGCGCGACCGCAGGGAGAATCAGGTGGCGCAGGACGTCGGTGAAGGCGCTCCAGTTCCGGGTGAGCAACGCGTCGAGCAGGTAGAGGTTGGTGATCTCGTTCAGGTCGCTGGACACGCTGATCCGAGACGACGGCGGCAGCCAGCCGAGCGTGACGGCGAAGATGTAGATCAGGATGATCGCCAGCCAGAACACCGGGAACGACACGCCCGAGAGCGCGAACGTCATGATGAGCGTGTCGGGAAGCCGACCGCGGTGCAAGGCGGCGTACACGCCTGCGGGAATGCCGACGATCAGCGACACCAGCATCGCGGCGAGGGCCAGCTCGAGGGTGGCCGGGAAGCGCACCAGCAGGCTCTCGGAGACGGGGATCCGGCTGAACACCGAGCGGCCCAGATCGCCGCTCAGCAGGTCGCCCATGTAGTTGAAGTACTGGGAATCGAACAGACCGAGAGGGCCGCGCTGCATGGCGGCCTCGAGGTTGAACCAGACCGGCAGCGTGAGGCCCAGGTCGGTGCGGAGCTGCTGAAGCGCTTCCGCGGAGGCGCGCTGGCCCAGCATCGCGACGGCCGGGTCGCCGGGAATCAGGCGGGTGATCAGGAACAGCAGGAGCGACACGCCGAAGAGGACGGGGATCAGTCCCAGGACGCGACGCAGTACATAGGTGGTCAAGCGGAACCTCCACCGCCGCGGGCGCTGCATGGGCGCCGGCGGTCGTACGGATACGGGCAGCCAAATAGTCCGGAGCGGGCTCCGGTCGCGAAGAAGATCGCCGGACGCCCGAAGGCGTCCGGCGTTGCGAGCGAGGCTCGCCTACTGCTTGACGACGGGCACGAGCGACACCGAGCTGTACCCCAGCGGGCTCGGAACCCAGCCGCTGATGTTGGTGCGGTGCGCGTGCAGCGTGTTGTTGTGCGCCATCGGAATCGAGGCGGCCTGCTCGGCCACCGCGGCGATCACGTCGGCGTAGAGCTCCGCGCGACGGTCCTGGTCGGCGACGCGGGTCGCTTCCTCGAGCATGTCGATGACCTCGTCGCGATCCCAGGCGTAGGCGGCCGCGCCGTCGGCACCGAAGAAGGTGCGGAGGAAGTTGTCGGGGTCGGCGTAGTCGGCGTTCCAGCCGAGCATCCACAGCGGGAAGACGCCTTCACGGTAGTCGGACAGGTACGTCGTCCAGTCCTCGGTCAGCACCTCGGCCTCGATGCCGACGTCGGCGAGGTAGCTGGCGATCGTCTCGGCGATCGGCTGCGGCGAGGGGTAGTACGGGCGGCTGACCGGCATGTACCAGAGCTCGGTGGCGAAGCCGTCAGCGTAGCCGGCCTCGGCCAGAAGCTCCTGGGCGCGCTCGGGATCGTACTCGTACGGCCAGTCCATGCCGTGGCCGAACAGCGAGGCGGCGAGGTGATCCTCGGCGACCATGCCGGTGCCGGCGTAGAAGGCCTCTACGATCGCTTCACGGTCGATCGCGTGCGCGATCGCCTGACGCACCCGCACGTCGCTCATCGGGTGCTCCTCGGCGTGCGAGATGCCGACGTAGCCGACGTTCAGCTCGCCGTTCGCGATGGCGGTGACCAGGTTGCCGTCGTTCTCGACGGTCTGGAGGTTGTCGGCGGGCAGGTTGACGGCGATGTCGATCGCGCCGGCCTGGAGCTCCGCGAGGCGGGCGGTCGGCTCGAGGATCGGGCGGAACACGACCTCGTTCACGCTAGGGGCGCCGCCCCAGTAGTCCGCGTTGGCGCTCAGGCGGACGCGCTGACCCTCGACCCACTCTTCGAACACGAACGGACCGGTGCCGACCGAGCCGACGGAGGGGCTGCCGTAGTCGGCGCCGGCCTCCATGACGGCCGCGGGGCTGTCGATCTGGAAGTAGTTGGCCGCGACCAGCGCCGGGAAGAACGGCACGGGCTGGGTGAGGCGGAACTCGACGGAGAGCTCGCCTGCGGCGACGACCTCGTCGATGATGCCGCCCTCGCCGCGCGGCCCGCCGAACACCCAGCCGAACGGGACGAAGTTCTTGCCCTCGTCACGGAACGAGTAGGGGTGATCGACGAGGTTCCAGCGGTCGTAGCTGAACTTGACGGCCTCGGCGTCGAACGGCGTGCCGTCGTGGAACTGCACGCCTTCGCGCAGCTCGAACGTCCACACGTCGGCTGCCTCGTTCGGCGACCACGAGACGGCCAGCTTGGGATCGAGCTCGGCGCTGCCGGCCGCGAAGCCGATCAGCGTCTCGGTGATCTGACCGCTGACGACGAGGGACTCGCCGTCCTGCGAGTCGGCCGAGTCCAGCGACGAAGGCTGACCCGAGTTCCCGAACACGAGCGTCTGGGCCGCGGCGAGTCCGAAGACCAGTAGCGCAGCGAGTACGATGGCGAACCGATTCATGTTCATGCAACCTCCAAGTGAATGAGTCGGCAGGACCGCCCGTTGAGGGGATCGTACGTTCGACCACTGGCGACCCTACGTCACTTCGTAGCGTAGCACGCCATACGGGGCGGCAGGCGCCGATGCGGAGGGCCACGTCAGGCGCGCTGCAGCCGCCCGTCCTCGAGTCGGAAGCGTGCGTCGACGTCGTGCACCAGGCCCGCATCGTGGGTAACCATGAGGACCGCGCGACGCCGCTCCCTCGCGATGCGAACGAGCAGGTCGAAGACCGTCTTCGCGGTCGCACGATCCAGGCTGCCCGTCGGCTCGTCCGCCAGGATGAGGGGCGGATCGGCGTACAGCGCCCGCGCGACCGCGACGCGCTGACGCTCGCCACCCGACAGCGTCGCGGGCCGCGCCCGCAGCCGCTCCGACAGCCCGACCGACGTCAGCAGCGCGGTCGCGCGCTCGGCCGACGCGCGACCGCGGATGCGGCCGGGCAGCGACACGTTCGCGACCGCGTCCAGCTCGGGCAGCAGGTGCGGATCCTGGAACACCAGGCCGACGCGCTCGGACCTGAGGCGCGCCAGCTCGCGCGGGGCACGGGCGTGCACCGCCTCGTCGCCCCACCACACCTCGCCCGACGTGGGCCGGTCCAGCCCGGCCAACAGGTGCAGGAGGGTCGTCTTGCCGCTGCCGGAGGGGCCCAGGACGGCGACCACCTCGCCGGGGCGAACCTCGAGCTCGGCTCCGGCCAGCACCGGCAGCACGCCGGCGGGCGTGACGAAGTCGCGATGCAGGGCGTGACAGGCGAGGACGGGGTTCACGGCCGCTCATGCTAGCAAGCCGTGGTACCTTGCCTGCGAGAGATGACGCCTCCCTCCCCCACCGACCCCTCCGATCCGGGCCGCGACGCGCGCGCCGATCTGCTCGCGTTCCTGGCGCGGGTGCCGCTGTTCTCGGGCGCCGACGACCGGCTGCTGGACATCGTGGCGGGTGCCGTGCAGCGGCGCGCGTACGCGACGGGCGACGTGCTGTTCCGCGAAGGCGACGTGGGCGAGGCGGTCCATCTGCTGCGCAAGGGCACGGTGAAGCTGTCCAAGGTGGACCTGGGCGGGCACGAGAAGACGCTGGCGCTGCTCAGGCCGCCCGAGTTCTTCGGCGAGATGGCGCCGCTGTCCGAAGGGACCCGCAGCGCCACGGCGGCTGCGGTGGACGCCGTCGAGACGCTGCTGCTGTTCGGCGACGACTTCCACCGCCTGATGCGCGACCACCCCCGGGTGGGCCTGAACGTGAACACGACGCTGGCCCGAAGGCTGCGCGGCATGGACGACGAGGCGCAGGTGCTGTCGTACAAGGACGCGCAAGGCCGCGTGGCGTACGTGCTGCTGCAGCTGCACCGCGCCGGCGTGGTGGAGCTGAGCGACGGGCCGCCGCTGATCCGGCTGACGCACCAGGAGCTGGCGAACATGGCGGGCACCAGCCGCGAGACCGTCACGCGCGCGCTGCGCGCGCTCGAGGCGGAGGCCGTCATCGCGACCCGACCGAAGGAGATCCTCCTCACCGATACGCAGGGCCTCGAAGAGATCCTGCACGGCGTGCGCTGAGGCGCGTGTCCGGCGCCTCCGGCGACGCGGGCGACGCCCGGACGCGCGTGCCGGCCCCCCGGGGCCGCACGCACCTGCGCATCCTGGAGCTGGCCGGCAGCGACCTGCACGCCGCCGTGGCGCAGCTGCACCAGGAGCTGGGGCCCGCCTTCGCGTTCGGCTTCGGGCCGATCCGGTTCCACTGGTTCGTGGGGCCGGACGCGGCCCGCACCATCCTCCAGGGCGAGCTGGACGCGTTCTCCCAGAAGGGCGGCTACGACTTCCTCCGTCCCGTCGGCGGCGACACGGCGCTGATCTCGAGCGACGAGCCTGCGCACCTGCGCCGCCGGCGCCGCGTCCAGCCGGCGTTCCACGGCCGGCAGGTCGCCTCGTGGCTGGCGACGGGCGAGGCGATCCTGGAGCCGTGGCTTGCCCGCAGGGCGGCCGACGGCGAGCCGTTCGACCTCTACCGCGAGGCGCGGCCGCGGCTGGTCCGGATCGTCGCGCGGATCGTGCTGGGGGACGTGCCCCTGGCGCGGGACGACGCCTGGCTGCGCGACGTCGACGCGCTGATGGACTTCCCCGGCCGGCCCATGCTGGAGCAGCAGTGGAAGCTGCCGATCCCGGGCACCCCGTGGGCACGCTTCACGGCCGCCCGGCGCCGGGTGGACCGGGCGCTGTACGCCGAGATCGCGCGGCGGCGGGCCCAGGGCGGCGCACGGATGGAAGACCCGCAGCAGTTAGCCGCGCCGCCGGACGACGTGCTGAGCCTGCTGATGGCGCCGCGGGAGGGGAACGGAAGCGGCGCGCTTGCGCCGAACGACGGCGCCCTCGACGACGGCGCGCTCGACCACGGCGCGTTGAGCGACGTCGAGCTTCGCGACCAGAGCCTGAGCCTGATCTCGGCCGGGTTCGACACCACCGCCGCCGCCCTGGCGTGGTGCCTGGCGATGGCGGACGAGCATCCGGACCACGGCGCGCGGCTCGCGGCCGAGCTGGCGCACGGCGATCCCGTCGCGGCGCAGGCGGCGCCGTTCACGGACGCGTTCGTCAAGGAGACGCTGCGTCTGCGGCCTCCTGCCGCGGCCGCGCTGCGGCGCACGGTGCGGGAGGTCGAGATCCTCGGGCACGCCGTCCCGGCGGGAAGCCGGGTGGCGCTCTCGATCCTCCGGACGCACCTGGATCCGGATGCGTTCGAGGCGCCGGACCGCTTCGAGCCGCGACGCTTCCTGAACGGCGAGCCGCCGCCGTTCGCCTACCTGCCGTTCGGGTACGGCGCGCGTCACTGCATCGGGGCGGGCACCGCGACGGCGCTGATCAAGACCGGCTTGGCGCTGACGCTGGGACGCTACCGGGTCGAGCCGGTGGGCACCGGGCCGCGGAAGCCGGTGGGCATGACGCTGCACCCCGAGGGGGGTCTTCCCGTCCGGGTGTTTCGGCGCTGATCCGGGCGTCGGTCGCGACGACCGTCGCAGCGCGGCCGATCGTTCCGCCCTCAGCTCCGCAGGACCGGGTCAGCCGGGCGTGCGGGTGCGGCCGGGAACGCTGGGCGGCGCATCGGGGTCCAGGTCGTACGGCACGATCTCGGCGTGCTCGACGGGACGCTCGACGCCGATCATCGCGGCGATGACGACGGCGTGGCTGACGACCGCCAGGCTGTCGAACCTGCGGTAGCGCCGCAGCACGCGGATCACGCGCTCGCGCACCTCGTCCAGCGTCTCCCACGGGCCGTCGCCGGGATCCTCGCCGAAGCGCAGTCGCTCCGCCGCGCGCTGGAGCAGCTCGGGGTCGAGCTCGCGCGCCGGATCGGGATGGGCCCGCCACTCGTGCAGGTCCACTTCCACGAAGAACGGCTTGCCCACGGCGCGGGCCAGCAGCGCGGCGGACTCGAGCGAGCGGGCGTAGCTGGAGGAGAGCACCGCGTCGACGCTCTGCAGACGGTAGTCGCGCGCGATGGTGTCGATCTGCAGACGTCCGATCGAGGTGAGCGGCGCCAGATCGTGCGCGCCCGACCCCAGCCTCGGGCTTCCGAGGCTGCCGTAGTCAGGCTCGCCGTGTCGAACGAAGTAGAGTCGCATCGGTCAGGGTTCCCCCGGGGACGCCGCCTGGACGGGCGTGCGGCCCCTCCCTGCGCGTTGACCGAGCATAGAGCCGAGGGCGGGTCCGGTGCGTTCGAAACTTCATTCGGCGGGCGGCGA
>Ga0102943_1001533_pt1 | contig 14284 bp, 6 predicted proteins | sample SalPonC_black_MG_FD_78174 | JGI IMG/M metagenome (GOLD analysis project Ga0102943, IMG submission 78174) | Salt pond soil microbial communities from South San Francisco under conditions of wetland restoration - Salt Pond MetaG... | ecosystem: Environmental > Aquatic > Marine > Intertidal zone >...
ACGGACAATCAACTACTGGAAGCATTCAACAGAATGAACCGCGCTGACAATATGGATGACTTTAAGAAGGGGGTTGAAATGATTTCCTCACCCGGACTAAACATCGTATATGGTGATGCCGCAGGTAACATTGCTCAATGGTCTGCCGGTAAATTACTTAAAAGACCTGATTCGCTGGATGGAAAGCATTTTGCAAAAGGCTATATGGCTTACGCCAACTACGATGGCTACTATTCTTTTGACGAGAACCCTCAACTGGTCAATCCTTTTAATGGTTTTATTTTCTCGGCTAATCAAATGCACGATACTACGGAAGGTGTGCTCTATCCGGGATACTATGCACCCGATACGCGGGCCGATCGAATCGAGGAGTTATTGGAAGACCAGACCATTGCCACGGTCGAAAGTATACAGAATATGATGTTGGACGTGGTATCGATAACGGAAGCTGAGAACGCCCATGAAATCGCTCGAGTGATTCGCAATTCGAATGAAGTGCTAACCGATTTGGAGGAAGTGGCTTTGGAAGAGATGGAAGTTTGGTTGGGTGTTCATGGGCTCACGGATGTAGAACCTACCATTTATTACAAAACACTTTTTTACATTTTAAAAAACAGCTTATCCGATGAGCTGGGGAACGAGAAGTTTGAAAAATTGCTCAATACACACCTTATCAAGAGAAGCTATCCCTCGCTTATTGCGCAGAATGACTCTCCTTGGTGGGATGATTTAAAGAGTGAAAACAAAACGGAAACGAGAGAGATGATTGTTGTCAAATCTTTCAAGAAAGCAATAATGGAAATCGAAGAGGAACTGGGAAGTGATATATCTTCTTGGCAATGGGCGAAGGTTCATTTTATTGAACATCCCCACGCCTTCTCGACTGTATCAATACTGAATCAGTTTTTTCATGTCGGGCCCTTTCCGGCTCCCGGTGGAAACGAAACCATTAATAACGCTTCCTTTATTTTGAATGGAAATGGAACGTATACAGCGCATTACGGTCCTGCCATGCGCATAGTCATCGACTTTGCCGACGTAGAGAATGCGACTTCCATTTTGCCTACGGGCAATAGCGGTAATGTGATGAGCCCACACTACAGCGATCAGGCAGAAATGTACGTTAGAGGAGAGTATAGAAAAATGAAAATGAATAAGGCAGAAATCAAACAGTCCTTAGACCTTTTGGTGCTTTTGCCGCCTGAAAAAGAGGTCGAATGATGTAACAAAAAGAGCGTTTATGGGGTAAAATGCGGGTAAAATCAACCCTTTGACTAACCCTAGACTTCTTCTTGCCCTTTTTTTCTTGCCTGTTATGGCTTCGGCTCAGTTACAAGTAGATCTTAGCCAAGACCCTCAATCCATAGTTCAAACCCGACTTTTAGGAGAAGGTGTAGACCTGATTGAAATTTCTTTCAACGGACAACCGGGTACTGAATCAAATGCTCAAATCGGTACTTTTTCCAATGGCTGGGAGGCTATAGGTATTGCTGAAGGTATTGTAATCGCCACGGGGCAGGCCACCATTGCCGAAGGGCCCAATGATTTGCCCACGGCTTATGAAGTCATCGATGAAGAAAACGAGCTTACCGAGGATGAAGATCTGGCTGAGCTTATGGGAGGATCTGTGGAAATAAATGATGCGGCCGTTCTCGAATTTGATTTCGTTGCCAGCGGCGATACCCTGAGGTTTTCTTATGTCTTTGCCAGCGAAGAGTACAACGAGCACACTTGTTCTCCGTATAATGATGCATTTGGTTTTTTTATCTCAGGGCCCGGGATCAGCGGCGACGGTACTTTTTCGAACAACGCCATAAATCTGGCCAAAATACCCGGTAGGGATGTTCCTGTAGCTATTAATACGGTTAATCGCGGTACGCCGGGAGCATACGGAAGTACGGCCATTTGCAATTCAACTGACATCAATTGGCAAGAGAATAGCCAGTATTTTGTAAACAATGAGGCGAATACCTCTCTGAACACCAATCAATTTGATGGATCTGCCACTGTTTTCACAGTAGAGATACCCGTAGAATGCGGCGGAACCTATCATATTAAAATGGCCATAGCCGATGCAGTGGATGGAAAAAATGATTCTGCCGTGTTCATTAAATCGGGCAGCTTTGCCAGTCAAGCGCCACTCGAAGTGGATTATGAGATCGTGAACCCCATCGACGGACAGCCCATAGAAGGCTGTAGTAGTTATCATTTTAAGCTCGTAAGAAACGACAGCACTCACACAAAGGTGGTCTATTTGAAAAGTGCCCTCGCCGATGCTAACCCCGACATTTTTCCCGATTTTCCTGATAGTCTGATCTTCTACCCCCAACAGGGATATTTGAATTGGGAACTTCCCATTCAAAACGATGGGATTTTTGAAGGAGAAAGAACCTTCGACGTCGCCTTTCTTCAACCCGAAGTTTGCGGGCTGGATACGGCGGAAACGAGTTTTGCACTTACATTTACTGATACCCCGCCAATGGTGGTTTCATATGAAGATTCCTTAACGGTCTCTTGCGATGAAACGGGAATGGTAAATGTCGCGGTATCGGGTGGCTTACCTCCTTATCTTATTGAGTGGGACGGAGATCATTCGGGGTTTGATTTCGAACTGACGGGACAGGAGCCGCTTTTCATAGAAGGGATGGTATCCGACCAATGTGAATTGAATCAAGAAGTTGTTTCAATAATTTACGAGCCACTTGAGTACGATCCATTGGAGGTCGTTGTTCCTGAATTAATTTCGATCAACTGCTTAGAGCCATTGGTCATCAACCCATTGGTAATTGGGGGACGCGGAGACTATTCCCATAAATGGATATTTGAGAACCAGACTATTTCAGAATCGGGAATTTTGGAAGTTGAATCGCCTGAATCGGGTGAGCTGTCGCTTATCGTCGATGACGGATGTGTTCCTTCTGACACGGTTTTCGTTGAACTTACAATGGCAAGCAACCCCGTCTCAGTAGAACTGGGAGATGATTTTCAAGGCTTTTGCAATGAGGAGGTCACAATTATTCCGCAAGTGGAAGGAGGATTTGGTGCACTGACGTTCTCGTGGAAACGAAATTTCGCATTGGAAAGCAGCTCTCAAAGCTTCACTTTTACTCCGGTTTCTCCCAGCATAGTCAGTCTTGCCGTAACGGATGAATGTGGTCAACAGGCTTTTGATACGCTCAATGTCATTGTCCATCACATTCCGATAGAGATCTCAATGCCCGCTGATACATCTATTTGCGAGGGGATGCGGCTGGAATATACTCCTGAAGTATCCGGAGGAATGGGAGATTATGAATTCTATTGGCTTGAGCGCGAAAGTGATGTTTTGCCATTGAACCTAATACCGAGAAGAGACGAAACGTACACCCTGAAAGTGACGGATGAATGTTTTAAAACGGCAGAAGAGAGCATGAATGTTTCATTGGTGGCGGTAGAGGCAGACTTTGAATTTGATTACGAATCAAGGACACGACCGATCGTAAATTTGTCCTCAGAGAATATGAGCTATTTCTGGATCCTGCCGAGCGGTGAATCAAGCACATTTTTTGAGCCCGTTTTTGAATCTGTGATAGGTCAGGATCAATTCGTTTCTCTCGAAGTAACTCATCCCATAGGGTGTACAGACTCAAAAATTGACTTCTACGAGCCTCCGTTGAATGTATTCATTCCCTCAGCTTTTACTCCTGACGGGGATGGACTAAATGATGTTTTTAAGGCAGAGGGGACTTTTATCAATGAATTTGACCTTTGGGTTTTTGACCGATGGGGCAATGTGGTTTTTCACTCGACCAGCCCCGATAAAGGTTGGGATGGCTCAGATGCCAATGTCGACTTCGCCGCCGAAAATCTGGTGTACAGCTATCGAGTTTTGGCCAAAGGGTTCAATTCCCAACTCATTGATCGGACAGGGAGCGTGACGGTGGTTCGTTGATCAATCAATCAAATCTACCAACGACTTACTCACCGACGAAGCCAAGGCTACGCCCATTCCGCCAAACCGAACGGCACAGTAAACGCGATCGTTGAGCTGTTTGGCGATGTAATTTTTTGAATTGCCCATTCCCATGGTCCCCGACCAACGCATATCAACCTCAAACTCATGCTCAGGCAGGATCACTTCTCTGAGTATTTTTTCCAGATGATTCTGAATAAGCTCAGAAGTCCCTTCTCGATCTGTTTGTTCGACATCTTTGTCCAGATGTCTTCCCCCGCCAATTAGTACCCTTCCGTCGATGTCTCGGAAATAGTCATATCCGCGGTCATGGTGAAAACAGCCACTCCATTTTAGGTTTTTTATGGGTTTGGTTATCAAAGCCTGAGCTCTACTAGGTAAAACTTCCACTTCAGGTATAAGTTGCCGTGCAAATCCATTCGTAGCTACGATGGTTCTCTCGCTAAAAATCTCACCGATATTGGTATCCAATATGCATTTGGAGCCGGATGAGTCCAAACCATTCACGTCAATTCCATTAAATATTTCTACTCCTGATTCTTTGGCCAATGAAACCAGATTTTTCATCATGAGCCCGGTGTCCACCGTACCTTCCAGTTCATTGACAATCATATTTTCTACATCCGAAAAGCCAAATTCGTTGATCCGATTTGACTCATCTTTAAATGCCTGTCTTCGAATGCATTGAACCAGCTCAGCATTGATGTAACTCAAGCTTCCAAGGCATTCACGGTAAATATCATCACTGCCTTCTCTAAAAATCTCAAAACCTCCTGTGGGTTTGTAATCTAACTGTTCATCGCTCAATAATACTCTGAGCAAGTTCAGCCCTTCGTAGCGCTTGGCTACCAGTCCAAAAACTTCTTTTTCGGACATCGTGGTCAGATCATCCAGAATTTCCGAAACACTTCCGAAGCAGGCAAACCCCGCATTCCGCGTGCTGGCGCCGGAAGGAAGAACTCCTCTTTCTAATATGGCTATTTTCCAATCGGGAAATTTTCGTTGCAAAAATATTCCGGTAGTTAATCCCGTTATACCCGAACCAATAATTAATGCATCCCAATGGTGAATGAAATGCTTGGTTTCCCAGTAACTAAAACGCTTCATTTCTCGTTAACACAGTTAAACGTTAAAGGCACTAAAGAACGAAGAAATTCTTCGATATTTGTGCGAAATTGAAGCACCTGCAAGGGCTATTTGTGACACGTTGTAATCGAACCTTCCGTACATGCCTCTTAGGCATGCTTTTCCTGTTGGTGAATCCTCTTGGTATTTTCGCCCAGGATGACTTGAATATACACGGGGTGGTCTCTGACGCCATGACCTCTTCCAAGCTTGGTGACGTTCAAGTAACGGTAAATAAAGATGGCAGTGCTCATGACAACTTTACCACCAGAGCAAATGGTAAATACGAGTTCTACCTCGACTGTGGTGCCGAGTATGAGTTTATTTTCAAAAAGGACGGCTACGTCGATCGATCCATAAAGATCAATTCCAAGGGAGTTCCTGAAGAAATAATAGGAGCGGGGATTATCATGCCTACTGATATGAGTATGTACGAAATCACCGAAGCCATGGAAGGCGCCGATATGAGTGTCTTTGATAAGCCAATTGGTAAAGCTTCATATGACCCTGCTCAAGCTGATTTGGTTTGGGATTTTGCTTATACCAACCAAGTGAAAAGCGAGATTTTCAAGTTCATTCGCGACGTAGAGAAAAAGCAAAAAGAGCTGGAAAAAGAGGCCACGGCTGAAGAAAAAGCGGCCATGGAACTCGAGGAGAAATTCAACGAGTTTGTTCAAAAAGGAGACGATGCAATGAGCGGCCTCGACTACGAAGACGCTGTTCTCAATTACCAAGCTGCCTTGGACCTCAAGCCCGGCGACGGGGCGGTGGAGGCCAAGTTAGGTAATGCTCAGACCAAGTGGAACGCTCAGAAAGCACAGCAGCAATTGGATGCCGACTATTCAGCCGCTTTGGATGCCGGCGATAGCTTCATGCGAACCGAAGAGTACGATAAGGCTATCGCGAAATACGAAGAAGCCCTTGAGCTGAGGCCGGATGAAAGCTATCCCAAAGATCAGATAACCGAAGCCGAAAAAATTATCGAAGAACTCAAAGCTGCTATGGCCAACCAAGAGCAGTTCAATAAGCTCATGGCCGAAGCAGATGGTTTTGCTGACGAAAAAGTGTACCCGGAAGCCATTGCCAAATACGAAGAAGCTCTGGCTGTAATTCCCGGCAACAGTGAAGCAGAGAGCAAACTATCCAAGGCACAAGATGCTCTGGCAGCTTTGAAAGAAAAAGAAGCGAGACAAGAGGAATACGATGCAACGATTGCTTCTGCCAATGAAGCGTTTGCCGCTAAGAAATACGAAGAAGCCAAAACAGCTTACGAAGAAGCAGCTGATATTTTCCCCGATGAAACATATCCTCAAACTAGGATTGAAGAGTGCGAAGCTAAACTCGCTGCCTTGGCCGATGCGGCTGAGAAACAGGAGTCGTTCAATGAATTGGTAGCTGAAGGGGATGAGGCAATGTCAGGATCTGACTATGAAGAGGCGGTAGAGAAATACCAAGAAGCTTTAGAGATAATTCCGAACGAAGAGCCCGCTGTTTCTAAATTGGCGGAAGCCAAAAGTCTATTAAACGAATTACTGGCAGACCGCCAAAAGCAAGAGAACTACGATGCACTCATTGATGAAGCCGATGCCGCCTTCTCTGACGAAAGTTATGATTTGGCGAAAACGAAGTATCAGGAAGCCAAACAGCTCATTCCTGAGGAGACGTATCCACTGGATCAGATTGCAAAAATTGATTCACTTCTAGCTCAACTGGCCGATGAAAGGGCCACTCAAGAAGCTTATGAATCTGCCATGGCTGCCGGGACAAGCTCCATGGAATCGGGCGAATATCAAACAGCAGTGGGACATTTTCAAGATGCGCTGACTGCCGTAGCAGAAGATAAAGATGCGACCAAAGCCCTTGAGGATGCCAATGCTGCATTGGCAGAACAGCAGGCCAATATGGCTCAGCAAGAGCAATACGATGCCCTGATCGCCACGGCAGACTCGAAGTTTGAATCACAGGATTGGACGGCGTCGATCGCTGATTATCAGGCGGCGTTAGAGGTACTGTCAGGTGAGACTTATCCGCAAGAGCGAATCGAGGCGGCCAATGCCAACATTGAAAAAGAAAAGGCCGAAGCTGAAGCGGAGGAAATGCAAGCCGCCTTCGATGCGTTGGTAGCAGAAGGGGATGATGCACTAAGTGCGCAAGATTTTGACACTTCCATTTCAAAATACGAGGAAGCCTTAAAGCTGATGGATAGCGCTGATGTTGAAGCGAAAATCGCAGCGGCTGAAGAAGCGAAGAAGGCTTATTTGGAAAAGCAAGGGCAGCAAGAGCAATACGAGGAGGCCATTGCAAAAGCTGATGAATCTTTCGAAAGTCAAGACTGGGTGAAGTCAATTGAGCTGTACGAAACGGCGAAGGGAATAAAACCCGATGAAGCATATCCTTCAGATCAAATTGCTTTAGCCAACGAAGAAATTATAGCGGCCGAAGAAGCCGCACAGGCCGAACTCCAAGCTCAGTTTGATGCCTTGGTTGCTCAAGGAGACCGGCTTTTGGAAGACAATTCTTTCGATCCTTCCATTGCCAAATACGAAGAAGCTTTGGCCGTAATGGAAAGTGCCGAGGTGGGGGAGAAGATTGCCAACGCGCAAAAACTCAAAGAAGAATACAAAAAGCTACAGAGCATTAGTGAGCAATACGACGAAGCCATTGCCAATGCCGATGCTCTATTTGCCGAGAAGGCCTGGTTGGAGGCAAAATCGAGCTACGAAGCTGCTTCTGAAATAAAGCAGGACGAGCAATATCCAAAGGATCGAATTGCTTTGATAGAAGAGACGATCGCAGCTGAAGAAGCGGCCCGACAGGAAGAGCTTCAAGCTGATTTTGACGCATTGGTAGCAGTAGGAGATAAGCTTTTGGAAGAAAATTCTTTTGACCCTTCGATCGAAAAGTATGAAGAGGCGCTGGCGATCATGGAGAGTGCCGAAGTGGAAGATAAGATTGCCAATGCCCAAAAGCTGAAGGAGGAGTACAAAAAGCAGCAGAGTCTTGGTGAGCAGTACGATGAAGCTATTGCCAATGCCGACGCACTCTTTGCCGAGAAGGCCTGGCTTGAAGCCAAGTCGAGTTATGAGGCTGCCGCTGACATAAAGCAAGACGAGCAATACCCGAAAGATCGCATAGCTTTGATTGAGGAAACACTTGCGGCCGAAGAAGCCGAGAGACAGGCAGAGTTTGATGCATTGGTAGCGGGTGGTGATAAGTTCATTGAGAATAAATCCTTTGACGAAGGAATTGCTCAATACGAGTTGGCGCTTGAAATGATGGAAAGCGCCGAAGTAGAAGACAAAATTGCAGCGGCTCAGTCGGCGAGAAATCAGTTTGAAGACGCTCAAGCCAAGGAGGAACGATACGAGGAAATCATCGCCGAAGCCGATGTTGATTTTGGTCAGAAAAACTGGGATGCTGCCAGAGCACTTTATGAAACTGCCGGTGAGATAATGCCCGACCGGTCTTATCCGAAAGATCAAATTGCATTAATCGAGGAAAAGATCGCCGAAGCTGACGAAGCTGCGATGGCTGCCCTGCAGGCCGAAAGAGAAGCTGAGGTGAATGCCTTGGTTGTGGAAGGAGATGAAAGCTTTGATCAAACTGATTTCGGTACGGCGGTAAGCAAGTATGAAGAGGCTTTAAAGATTCTTCCCGAGAGAGAAGATGTGAGCAAAAAGTTGAGTGAAGCCGAGGAGGCATTATTGGCTCAGCAAGAATCGGAAGCCCTTGAAGAAGCCTATATGGCGGCCATTGAAGAGGGAAACAGTGCCTATGATAACCAAGAATGGGAAAAAGCATTGTCCGGCTATGAAGCTGCTTTGGAGATGAAGCCAAATGAGGCCTATCCAAAAGAGCGCATCGATGAAGTTAATGTAAAACTCGAGGCTTTAGCTGAAGCTGAAAGGCTGGAGCGAGAAGCGGAGCTGAAAGAAGAGTTTGACAAGTACATTGCCGACGGCGACAAGCAATTCAATAAGACAAAATTTGAAAAGGCTCTTGAAGAATACGAGTCTGCTTTAAATTTACTTCCGGATAATGAATTGGCACAGCAGAAAGTTAAAGCTGCTCAGGAAGCCTTGGGTGAGATTGAGGCTGACCGCGCGGCCATGGAAAACTACAATGCTGCCATTGACGAAGCGGATGACCTTTTCAAAGGTGAAAGTTACGAAATGGCAAGGCTGAAATATGCCGATGCTTCTGACCTCATGCCCAACGAGGACTATCCGAAAAACAAGATGTCTGAAATTGACCGGATTTTGGAAAAGCAACAAATGAAGGAATTGGCGAATGAGAAGGAAGCTTTAAATAGAGCCTATCAAACTGCCGTCGATAAGGGCGACGGAGCATTCGCATCCGATAATTTCGACGAAGCAAGAGCGGCATACAATGAAGCGCTTGAGTTGAAGCCGGAAGAGACCTACCCGAAAGGACAGCTGGAACGCATCGATCTCAAAATAGAAGAAGCGGCTAATGCTGAGCGAGAGAGAGAACGGCTCGCCGCCTTGGCAGAGGAGCGCCGCCTGGCTGAAGAGAAACGGCGAGAAGACTTAAATCGGGTTAATACCGATTCGGAAGATCAAGCAGAGCGTTTCATGCGCGAGGCGAGAGAAGCTGAAGAGAACGAGCGGTATGAGCGAATCAGGAAAATGAAGCGTCAAGAAGAGGAGAACCTCGTGATGTATGAAGAGCAATCTGCTGAATTGAGAGAGTCGAATTATCAGAGTTTTGAAGCATACCGCAGAAAATTTGCCGATCAGTACAGTGAGCCCATGAAACTGCAAGAATCCAAAGTTGGCAATTCAGTCAAGTACAAGAAGGCTCTTTTGGGGTCAATAGGTCGTCCGAGTGAAATGGATGAAGTGCGAAACACTGATCAGTACGCCGAAATCTTGGCTTTGGAAAAGGAGATAACCAAGTGGAAAGCTGAAATGAGCGCCGCAGAAGACGAGCTTATAAGGCAAGAGCGTGAAAAAGCTTCGCAGGTTTTGGCTGATACCGAAGAGAAATCTGCCATGAACTACAGCGAGAGGGTTACGGCCAATAAGGAATTTCAAGAAAGAGCTGAGGAGCGCTACCGCGAGAGCGAACAGTTGGCTCAGCAGAGAAGAGATAAAGCAGAAGAGCTCCGCAAGCAGAACGAGGATTACGGAGACTACATGGCTGATTTGAGCGAGAAGAGTTTGGTCAATGCCAAACAGAACAAACAAGACCTCAATGATCGCTATGCCGGCAGAGGTACCGGTTCAACCTCTTCAACTGATGTATTTCGTTCTGAGCTTGCCGAAAACTACCCTCAAGGGGTAACCGAAGAGAGCTCTACGCTGGGTAATAAAGTCATTATTACCAGAATTGTGGTGAGTGGCAAGAGAGGTGACGAGTACAAAAAAGTAGTAGATAAAGCAGGAGAATATTATTTCAAGAATGGTCTTTCCATTTCAGAGAATACTTGGAATCGCGAGACCATCGATGCTTTCAATAAGAGCAAGGATTAATGGAGGAGATAAATAGTCAAGAAAAAATAGTCAAAGAAGGTACGGTCAAGTTTTACCTCGATGAGAAACTCTTTGGTTTTCTCATTGACGATGAAACAGGCGAAGAGATTTACATTCCTGTAGCCGGTTTAATTGACGAAATTAAAAAGGGCACTCAAGTCTACTATACTCCCTCTCAGGGCAGTAAGGGAGTAGAGGCCATCGATGTGAAATTGAGAAGAAGAAAGAAGCATTAATTTGACTCGGCGCCTTCTTTGGCAGCAGCTGCTTTAAATCTTTCCAAAAAATCCCCGATCTGTTCCACTCCGATATCTTTTGCTCGGATAACCCTGTCTTGGTCTAATACAAATATTTTGGGCGTTGAGAAAATGTCAAAAGTCTCCTGATATTTCAAACTTTCGTAATTCGTTTTGCCGGTAGTAATCAATCGGGTGGCAAAATCTGCGCTTTCATAGGCTTTTTGGGGAATAGCCACATTGTAGAAATCCATTTCGTTTTTCTTGATGAATTTATTCCACTTGGCTGAATTGTCAGAACTTACGGCGTAAACGGCCAAATCATCTCCTTCGTAGTTGTTAAAGAACTCAACCAATTTCGGAGTCTCTTTTTTGCAATGGCCACAATCCGGGTCGTAGAAGAAAAGAACCACGTACTCTTTCTTAATATCTCTTTTGATGCTGATCCATTTTTCCCCTGTCGTATCAGCCAAGGTAAGATCGGGAGCCGTTTTCCCAATAAGTGTCTTCCTTTTTGAGTCGGCCTTCTCCGCTATGTTTTTGAGCTTTTCATCGTCCATCCAATCAGCCATTCCTGTTTTGTAGTATGTATCTACCATGTGGACGAAAACTTCGTCGAGACCCATAATTTTGGATGTCTCAAAATTGTAGGTGGTATAGTGGACGGTGTACTTGAACAATTCAGAGTTCGGATCCATTCGTTCAATCAGTCGATCAATCGCGGGTATCAACGTATCGGGTGTTTGGATAACCGTTTTGTTCAAGAAGTTGACCAGCTTGGTGTGGTAAATCGGGGTTCTGACGATTCGGTCGTCGGTCAAGTCAATATTGTCAAAATAATGTTCCTTAAACCAGTAGTAACCGGCTTCCCGGTCTTCTCTCAAATTTTCGGGCACCTCGGGATCGATAGACATGAGAATTTCATGGGCGGCAAATTTATCGGGGTTCTGCTCAATCACCGATTTCTGGTAATTCAATACTTCCTTATTGAGTTTGCCGTACTCTTCTTTGATTTTTTCTGAGGCCTTTGTGTTGTCCTTTTTTTCTTCCATTTCTGCCACGAGTTTTTCACGCTCTTCTTTCTTGGCAGTGAGGTATTTCATGTAGTCATACATGATTTTGTTGTTCACTGATTCCAAAACTTCCATATTCCCCGTTAAATCGGCAGTGTCCGTTTTCAAGTGAATGTTTTCATCATCGGCTATTACCAGTTCGAAATACTTAGGGCCGGGAGCAACGATGGCATATTTCCCTTGCTGATCGCTTCCAATGGCATCGAAAGCAAACTTCCCTTCAGCATCGGTATAAGCCGTATCAGCATAGTAGAGCTTTTCGCCATAGTAGTTTGCCAAATAGATTACCGTGTCTTCAGCTCCCGTGATTTGAAACTTGTACGCTTCGGATTGAGCCAGAGCTACATTTCCGATAAACACTAAAAAGAACAGTAAATGCTTCATTTGAAATTTGAATTTTTCGGGTTTAACCAATAACCGTGCTAAATCAAGAAGCCATTGCCTCTCTCTTAAATTCGCTGGTAAAGTGGAAATTGATTTCAGGGTAATTTTGTTGTTCAAGCTTTAATATCCATGCACTCGGTGCTAAAAATACGTCGTTCCCATCTTTGTCTTTTACGATGTCGCTGGCTTTGATGCGAATGAATTCATTCAATTTCTCTTCGTTATCTGAAGTCAACCAACATGCCTTGTAATAGTTCATGCTGCGAAACTCACACTTCGCGCCATATTCGTGTTCCAGTCGGTACTTAATTACGTCAAATTGAAGTTCACCGACCGTTCCAATGATTTTCTTGCTTCCCAATTCTCTCACAAAAAGCTGAGCAACGCCTTCGTCTGTAAGTTGCCTTACTCCTTTTTCGAGTTGCTTGGTCTTCATCGGATCTTTGTTTTCCAATTCCTTGAAAATCTCCGGCGAAAAACTTGGAATACCTTTGAAGCTCATTTCTTCTCCTTCTGTTAACGTATCACCGATTTTGAAGTTGCCCGTATCATATAGTCCGATTACATCTCCGGGGTAGGCCTCTTCAATGGTGCTTTTTTCGCTGGCCATAAAGCTCGAAGGATTCGAAAATTTGATATTCTTGTCTAAACGTACATGGTGGAAAAAGGTGTTTCGCTCAAATTTTCCCGAACAAACTCTCAAGAACGCAATTCGGTCGCGGTGTTTCGGATCGAGGTTTGCGTGAATCTTAAATACAAATCCGCTGAATTTTTCTTCCAGAGGTTCTACCTCACGCTTATCCGTAGCGCGCGCTAAGGGTGGGGGAGCTACATCGATAAAAGTTTCCAATAGTTCCTTTACACCGAAATTATTCAGTGCACTTCCGAAAAAGACAGGTGCCAGATCAGCTTTTAAATAGGTTTCACGCTCGAAAGGTTCATAAACACCATCAATCATTTCTACCTCCTCACGCAATTTATCAGCGGGTTCATTGCCTATGATCTGATCGAGCCGTTCTGAGCTCAGATCTTCGATCTCTACCGTATCTGAGGCAATCTTCGTCTTGTTGACTGAGAATAATTTCAGATTTTGATTGTAAAGATCAAAAACCCCCTGAAAAGTGGGGCCAATACCGATGGGCCAGCTTAATGGTCTGACTTTGATCGCCAGCTTTTCTTCCAATTCATCCAAAAGGTCAAAGGGATCCTTTCCGTCTCGATCCATTTTATTGACGAAGATGATAACGGGAGTATTCCTCATTCGGCAAACTTCCATCAATCTCTCCGTCTGTGCTTCAACTCCTTTTTGGCAATCGATAACCAAGATCACACTGTCAACCGCCGTCAAAGTGCGGTAGGTATCTTCGGCAAAATCCTTGTGACCGGGCGTATCCAAAATATTCACCTGCATACCGTTGTAGTTAAATCCCATTACGGAGGTGGCTACGGAGATTCCTCTTTGACGCTCAATTTCCATAAAGTCGGAAGTAGCGGTCTTCTTGATCTTGTTAGATTTTACTGCACCTGCCGTTTGTATCGCTCCTCCAAACAGGAGGAATTTCTCCGTCAAGGTAGTTTTACCGGCATCGGGGTGAGATATGATGGCAAAGGTCTTTCGCTTAGAAAGGGCTTCTTTTAGTTTCATGTGGACTTTATTCGGCCGCAAAATTAATGATTCTGCGGGCATACCGGTGCATTTATTAGTTTTGTAATAAATACATGGTTCTATGAAAAAGATACTCCCCGCCCTCTCGTTTTTACTCTTGCCCACATTTGGCTCTAGTCAAGACATCTATTTTGAGCCTGTTTCTTTAGAGGCCACTGATGCTCCCGTCAGGCTTTATGTGGACATTACTTCAGCAAGCTGTAATTGTCCGGAACTTCAGGATGCTGACCCCGATACGAATCCGTTGTACATATGGACTTGGAACCCCAACGAATCTCGTCCCGATGTCACAGTAGGTTCTGAAACTTTCAATGTTTTAAACGGAGAGTGGGGGGATTCCAATGAGAATCTGC